>Ga0206125_10000196_pt1 | contig 80534 bp, 45 predicted proteins | sample Helgoland_Spring_4_FD_148598 | JGI IMG/M metagenome (GOLD analysis project Ga0206125, IMG submission 148598) | Pelagic subsurface seawater microbial communities from Kabeltonne, Helgoland, North Sea - Helgoland_Spring_Bloom_20160331_1 | ecosystem: Environmental > Aquatic > Marine > Epipelagic ...
TGGTAAAATTAGACAGAGTCCTTTTTGCAGGCTTAACAAAAAAGAACTTGCCTAGAGGAAGATGGAGAGAATTAACTAAGCAAGAGTTAGCCAATCTTCAAATGATATAAAAACAAAAAATCCGTACAATATGTTCGGATTTTTTTGTGGTACCTCCAGGAAGTTTTTGGTTTTACCTCATTTTACGTGTTTTTATATAAGTCAATCAAAATCAACAGTATAATGACTAAGTCATAATAAAATAGTAAAGAGAAATCAAACCAAATAACAAGGATTTAAACCTGCGGAGCAACCTCTCGAGCAACCTGTATTCTTGCCATATCTTAGCCTTAGTCATTAAATTTAAAAAATATGTTTAAGGTTTTAAAGTCCTCTAAGGCAGCAATTCGATTTAGTCTAAAACATTCCAAGAAGCATTTGTCATCAAATTTGTATAAAGAAAGTTTAATTGTTTTATGGTTCTCCTTTGGTGGTGCAGATAAAAGGGTTAGTTATTCTTCAGGATATTCTGTTTCTTATGCAGATTGGGACTAACAAAAAAAACGTATTAAAAACCAATACTTTTTTATTCATGTTTTTATTTTATTAAATGCTTTGGTAAATCTGTAACCTTTTCACAACAAAGTTGTTCCATAACTTGTTGGAATTCGCGCTTCATTAAAGAGATAGTATGATCACCTCCATCTTTACCTAAAGCACCAACACCATACATAAAGCTACGTCCCATAAAGGTGAAATCGGCACCATTTGCCATGGCTCTTGCAATATCTGGACCACCACGTAACCCAGAATCTACCATTATTTTTATTTGATCTTTATATTTCTTTGCCAAATGTATCATTGGTACAATAGAAGATTGACCTGCGTCTAACTGTCTTCCTCCATGATTAGATACAATTAGTCCATCAACACCTAATTTGACAGCTTTTTCAGCATCCATTTCATTTACTACACCTTTTATAACTAATTTACCTTTCCATTGGTCTCGAATAGAAGCGATTCTATCTTCATTTAAACGACCGGAAAAAGTTGAATTCATAAATTCTCCTAATTTTTTTAAGTTTAATCCTTTAGGCATATACTTCTCCATTGTCTTAAACGATGGTTGGCCGTGAATTAAAGTCTGAATAGCCCAATTTGGCTTTGTAAAAACTTCTAATATATTTTTAATACTGATGCTAGGAGGCATTGCTAAACCATTACGAACATCACGAGGTCTATAGCCAAATGTTGGTACATCTGCCAAAATAACTAACACATCTGTACCAGCAGCGGCAGCTCTATCTAATAAATCTCGTTTTACAGTTTCTTCTGCTGGATGATATAATTGAAACCAAGATTTTCCTTCTGTAATTTCTGCCACACGCTCTATACTAGAAGTAGTAACTGTACTTAAAATAAATGGAACATTATGTTTCTTTGCAGATGTAGCTAAAATCTCTGGTGAATTTGGCCACATCAGTCCTTGTAAACCTATAGGAGCAATTCCAAAAGGTGCGTCATATTTGTGTCCAAATAATTCTGTTTTCATTTCTGATTTCTCAAACTTAGATAAGTATTGAGGCATTAATTCAATTTTCTGTAAATCAGTTCTATTTTTATCTAAATTTATATCTTCATTACATCCACCATCTAAATATTCAAAAGCAAACTTTGGCATTTTCACCTTGGCTCTTTTTCTTAAATCATCTACTGATGGGTATTTTGGGTTAATTGTTAATTCCATATTTTTTATTTTTTACAACTGATAAATAGTATCCATTAATATCCATTTTTCACCTTCTTTAGCAAAAGGCAATTTTTGTTGGTATTTCCACATTAAACTTTCCCATTCTTGCACTTTTGAGTTTGCTAAATCCATTGCTTTTTTTTTTTCAAAAGAAAATAAATCGTTTACTTCCATAATCATAAACAGTCTATTACCTGATAAGTAAATTTCTAAGTTTTCAATACCCGAAAATTTAATACTTTTAGTAATCTCAGGCCATATTTGTTTATGGTATTTTTTATATTCAGAAATTAGTTCGGGATCATTAATTAGATCTAATGCGAAACAATGTCTAGTTGTTTTCATTCTTCCAAGTTTTAAGCCCGAAAATTGCCACAACAGCTAAACATATTAATGGAAGAATAAATGAGAAATTTACTTCTGGAATATAACCCAATATTTTTGTATCATTAAATCCTGAACCACCAATATCTAAAATACTTCCTTGTACAATTGGTAATAATGCACCACCTACAATCGCCATTACTAATCCTGCTGAACCAATTTTGGCTTCATCACCCATGTTTTTTAATGAGATTCCGTAAATTGTTGGAAACATTATACTCATAAAAATCGATGTTGATACTAAACTATATAACCCTATATTACCTCCTGCAAAAATTGTAATTGCAGTAGTTATTACACCACCAATACCGAATAAAAGTAACAGTTTTGATGGATTATGTCGTTTCATTAAAATTGTTCCAATCCACCTTCCAGACAAGAATAATAACATAGCCGCAATGTTAAACCAAGTTGCTGTAAGCTGTTCGTTTTCTGGTAATGTGTCATTTAAATTATCTACATATTGAAAAATGAACGTCCAACACGTAATTTGTGCACCAACATAAAATATCTGTGCTACAACGCCCATTAAATAGTTTTTGTTTTTTGATAATTTTTTAAAAGTAGCCGATAATGAAATTTTATCTTGTACCTCTTCTAATTTTGGAAATTTCACAGCAATAATTATCGCCATTATTACAAGTACCAAAACACCTAAAGCAATATAAGGAACACTAATAATATTTAAATCGTTTTCACGAATAACGGCTAATTCTGAGGATGATAATGCATTATAGGCTGAAGTGTTAAAATCATCTGATCTCAGGGCATCAATAATAAATACTTGAGCAATCACCATTCCTGTTAATGACCCTATAGGGTTAAATGCTTGTGCTAAGTTTAAACGTTGTGTGGCTGTTTCTTTTTCGCCAAGCGCTAAAATTAATGGATTTGAAGTAGTTTCTAAAAATGCTAATCCACAAGTTATTACCCAAAGTGAAATTAAGAAGAAACTAAACGTTTCATATTTTGCTGCTGGAAAAAATAAAAATGCTCCAATAGCATATAGCGATAAACCAACTATAATTCCTGATTTATAACTATATTTTCTAATGAATAAAGCAGCTGGTAAAGCCATGAAAAAATAACCAAAATAAAATGCGAATTGAACTAAAGTTGCTTCCGTGTTTGACAACTCTGGCATTACTTTTTTAAATGCTGAAACCATCGGATTTGTTAAGTCGTTTGCAATTCCCCAAAGCGCAAATAATGATGTTATTAAAATAAAAGGCACAAGCACCTTTTTTGAAACTACTGAAATCTTTTTTACATTACTCATAATTCTAATTTTAAAAAATTAGTATAGATACTCAAAATAATTTTTGCTTATATTTACTAGTATTTATAAAAAATTTAATCTCTATTCATTAACTCAATATTTGAATGTTTATGTTTTATCTTACAAAAGCATTTGCAATTCCACCATCAACATTAATTATGTTTCCAGTACTTTTATCCAATATCGCTAAAAAGCTAAATACTCCATTTGCTATATCTTTAGGAGTTATTATTTTATTTAATAAATTTCTTTTGGCATAAAAAGCAGGAAGTTCTTCAACTGAAATTCCATAAGCTTTAGCACGTCCTTCAGCCCAAGCACCTTCCCAAATTTTACTACCTACAATTACACCATCAGGATTTACGGTATTTACACGTACATCATCTGGCGCAAATTCTGCAGCAAGTAATCTAGACATATGTAATTGAGCCGCTTTAGCTGCACCATACCCAACGTTGTTAGGTCCAGCAACTAATCCGTTTTTACTTGCAATATTTACAATGCTTCCACCAAGGTTTTGTTTTCTAAATACAGTAGCAAAACTTTTACCTAGTAAGAATTGACCTTTTACTAATACATTTTGTAATAAATCCCAATCTTTTTCTGTAGTTTCAGTTATTGGCTTAGAAATTGCTAGACCTGCACTATGTACAATAATATCTACACCACCAAATTGAAGACTTGCTTTATGCATTGCATTGTCTATAGATTCTTTACTGGTAACATTACAATTAACAGCAATGGCTTGATCTGTATTGTAGGCTGATGTTGCTTCTTTTAAGAAATCGTCAGAAATATCTGTAAACACTACATTGGCACCTTCAGCAATTAATTTGTCAGCAATCGCTCTTCCTATACCACCACCAGAACCAGTAACTAAAGCTACTTTTCTAGATAATGGTTGTTCTTTTGGCATACGTTGTAGTTTTGCTTCTTCTAATAACCAATACTCAATATCAAAAGCTTCTTGTCTTGGTAATGAAGTATAGGCTGTAATAGCTTCTGCACCACGCATTACATTAATTGCGTTAATGTAAAACTCGTTAGCTACACGAGTAGTTTGTTTGTTTTTTGCAAAACTAAACATTCCTACTCCTGGGTAAATAATAATTACTGGATTCGCATCACGTACAGCAGGACTATTATCCTTTTTACATGTGTTATAGTAATCAAGGTATTCTTGTCTGTAAGCAGCAAATGCAGGATCTAATTTTTCTAAAATTGCATTAGCATCAGATAGATCTTCATTTTTATCTAACGTTAATACTAATGGTTGGATTTTTGTTCTTAAGAAATGATCAGGACATGAAGTACCCATTGGAGCTAATCTTTCTAAATCATTACTATTAATGTATTCCATTACTATATCTGTGTCAGAAAAATGCCCAATCATTCCGTTTTCAGAAGAGCATAAACCTCTTAATAAAGGCATCATTTGAGCTGCTTTTTCTTGACGTTCAACCTTTGGTAAACTTTCAATTTTTTGACCTCCAAAAACACTCCCTTTTTCTTTTATTTTCTTTTCTATGAATTGAGAAGCCATTTCTATAACTTCTAAACTATTCATATAACATTCGTAAGATGTATCTCCCCAAGTAAATAAACCATGAGAACCTAATACAATTCCTCTTATCCCTGGATTATCTGCTAAACATTTTTCTATTTGAAGACCTAAATCGAATCCTGGACGTTGCCAAGGAACCCAACCCATAGTATCTCCCCAAATTTCTTTAGTAACTTTCTCACTGTCTTTTGCAGCAGCAACTGCAATTAAAGCGTCTGGATGTAAGTGATCTATATGTGCAAATGGTAACAAGCCGTGAAGTGGTGTATCTATGGAAGGTGCTTTACTGTCTAAATCGAAAATACAATGATTAAATAACCCAACCATTCTATCTTCATCTTCTAATCCTCCATAAACGTTTTTTAAATCACGTAATCTGTCAGTGTAAATTCCTGCAATACCAGCTCTATTTAAAGTACCTATATCTCCTCCTGAGCCTTTAATCCACATTACTTCAACTTCTTCATTTGTAAGTGGGTCCTTCTCTGTGGTCCTACAACTTGTGTTTCCACCACCATAATTAGTTATTCTTAAATCTGCTCCTAAAATATTAGAACGATAAAGAAACAAGGCAATTTGATCATCACCTAAAGCTTTTGCTTTTTTATCATCCCATAAATAATCTACGTAGTCAAAATTTGTATTCATTTTTTTATATTAAATAATTTTACACAAAATTAGAAACCCTTTGATGAAATATGATTATCTCTAACAAACAAGGTCGTGTATTTAGCAAACATAATCTTTACATCGGTTTTTATCTATTTAATATTTTTATTTACTTCAAAATCATTAAGTTGACATAAATCTGAAAAGGTTTTATATAAAAGTATACATAAATTAAAAAATGTATATAGTAAACATATCGCTTATAAAAGATAAGTCTTTTAAGAGAATTTTCCAGATTTATATACAGCAGGTGTAGTACCAGTAACTGATTTGAAAACTCTAGAGAAATGGTATCGATCTGAGAAGCCTATTGTAAAAGCAACTTCTTCTATAGATTTGTTTGTATGAAGGAATAACTCACATGACTGCGCTATTTTTCTTTTCATAATAAAAGTATGAAGCGTCATATTCATTTTTTGTTTAAACAATCTACTAAAAGAATTGGTAGCCATGCTAGCAATCTTAGCTAAATCTGAGTTGGTAGGGTTTTTATCAATATGGTTTTCTACATGTCTAATAACATCTAAAATTCTATAATCTACATTTAATGTTTTAAATAACTCAGGTCCAATATTTGATAAAATATCATTTATTATAGACTGTAATCTTAACGTGTAGGTTGCGTAAAATTCTGTATTTTCTATTTTGAGTCTTTTCGTAAAATACTCCAAATTTTCTAGTAAGTAAGGGGTTGTTTTTATTTTAAATATACCTGGATACACATTGTCAAAAGGAACTCCTAAATTAAAATGAATAAATAAATGTAGTAAAGAGTTTTGGGCTGTTTTTTCTTCATCGTCATTTTCCTCGATGTGTCTTCCAGATACATTTATACCTTGTTTATAAAAATGGTTTTTTTCGTATTTAGTTGAAAAAGATGTAAACGGTGGAATTACATAGATAGTATCGGATTTCATTTTATGAATGTTTTGATTCTGGGTTAAGGTACCTCCAGAATTTTTATTCCAATAAATTCTCCAAAACGGAAATGCCATGTCATAGCAATCCCACAGATCTATTTTCCAATAACGACAGCATAAAACTTTAAGCTTTACGTCTGTAAAACTTTGTTTATTTGTAGATGGGTCCCCTAAAGTTTTCAATGATTTACTTTTCATTATTGTACATTCAATTGTTTAAATAAGATACAAAAGTATAAATAAGAATTGTATTATTTTGTAGTAAATGAAATTGATACTTAAAATTTATATATAAAAATGAGTTTAAGCACACTTCCTTATAAGGTAGCTAAAGAAATTAATAAAATCTCAAAAGTTGCTGGTTATTTATGGCAAAGAGAATGGGTAGAGAGAAATGGTGGTAATATTTCAATGAATTTGACTCCTTTTTTTTCTGATTCTGACGAACCAAAAGGTAGCCGCCTTGTAAGCCAGCAATTACCAAAAGAAGCTGCAGGGTTATATATTTTTGTAACGGGTGCTGGTTGTTATATTAGAAGTCTAATTGATGATATAGAAGCGGCATCTTGTGTTCTTTACATAAACAAAGAAGCAAGTGGATATACTATTATTTGGGGAGGTGATGCAGAAGGTTTTAGACCAACTTCCGAGTTGGCTTCACATTTAGAAATTCATTTATTTAACAAAATAAATAACCCTAAAAATTTAGCGGTATTACATGCGCATCCAATTGAATTGATAATTATGAGTCATCACCCTATATTTAAGGATGAAGAAAAACTCAATCGTTCTATATGGAGTATGTGCCCAGAGGTAAGAGTATATGTGCCCAGAGGTATAAATTGTACGCCTTATTCTATCACACAATCTGATGATTTAGCAAAAGCTACCACACACGCTTTTACATATAGAGATATTGCACTTTGGGAAAAACACGGAGCTACAACAACTGCTCCTGATGTTATGCAAGCATGGGATTTTTTAGATGTAGCTAATAAAGGCGCAAAACTATTATTGGGTGCTTGGTCTGCTGGTTTTGAACCTGAAGGCTTATCAAAAGAACAATTAAACGGATTAGAAGAACTATTTAAATTATAAAATATTATGAGCAGATTAATTGGTAGGTTACCTAAAGTTGGAATTCGTCCTGTAATTGACGGACGTGAGTTAGGTGTAAGAGAATCTTTAGAAGTTCAAACAATGGACATGGCGAAAGCTGCAGCTAAACTGATTGAACAAACATTGCGTTTTCCTAGTGGAGAAAGAGTAGAATGTGTAATTGCAGATACCACTATTGGTGGAGTTGCAGATGCAGCTGCTTGTGCAGATAAATTTAAAAGAGAAGGTGTTGAAGTTTCATTAACAGTAACTCCTTGTTGGTGTTATGGAACCGAAGTTATGGATACAGATCCGTTAACTCCCAAAGCAGTTTGGGGATTCAATGGAACAGAAAGACCTGGTGCTGTATATTTAGCCGCTGCATTAGCAGGGTATTCTCAAAAAGGGTTACCAGCTTTTGGAATTTATGGGAAAGAGGTCCAAGATGGTGGAGATCAAACAATTCCTCAAGATGTTTCAGAAAAGATATTACGTTTTATAAAAGGAGGGTTAGCTGTTGCTCAAATGAACGGTAAATCTTATTTATCGATAGGATATAGTTCTATGGGTATTGCTGGTTCTATGGTTGATGTAAATTTTTTACAGGATTATTTGGGTGTAAGATCTGAATTTGTAGAATCTGTAGAAATTTTAAGACGTATAGATGAAGGTATTTTTGATCAAGAAGAATATGTAAAAGCATTGGCTTGGACAAAAGAAAACTGTACAGAAGGAAAAGATTATAATAGTCCTGAAGCTCAAAAATCTGCAGAAGTAAAAGAAGCTGAGTGGGAAAAGGTTGTGAAAATGACTTTGATCTGTAAAGATTTAATGAACGGAAATCCTAAATTGAAAGAAATGGGATTTGGCGAAGAAGCTAAAGGTAGAAATGCTATTATGGGTGGTTTCCAAGGACAACGTCAATGGACAGATTACCAACCCAATGCAGATTTTACAGAATCTATTTTAAACTCATCTTTTGATTGGAATGGAATTCGACAAGCATATACTTTTGCAACGGAAAACGATTGTTTAAACGCTATTTCTATGTTGTTTGGACATTTATTAACTAATAAAGCACAATTATTCTCAGACGTTAGAACCTATTGGAGTCCCGAGTCTGTTGAAAGAGTTACGGGTAAAAAATTAACTGGGATTGCTGAGAATGGAATTATCCATTTAATCAACTCTGGTTCTACTACTTTAGATGCAACAGCTCAACAAGAAGATGCAGATGGAAATCCTACTATGAAACCTTTTTGGGAAATTACAGAAGAAGATGCACAACGTTGTTTGGACAACACCAAATGGCCAGCAGCTATTGCAGAGTACTTTAGAGGTGGTGGTTTTTCATCACAGTTTAAAACTAGAGGTGAATTACCGATGACTATGTGTAGAATAAACTTGGTAAAAGGAATTGGACCAGTTCTTCAAATTGTAGAAGGATGGAGTGTTGAGTTGCCAGAAGCTATTCACGAAGTTTTAGATGAAAGAACAAATCCAACTTGGCCAACAACTTGGTTTGTGCCAAGAACAACAGGAACAGGTTTCTTTAAAGATGTGTATACGGTTATGGCTAAATGGGGAGCAAATCACGGAGCAATTTCTCACGGTCATATTGGTGCAGATTTAATTTCTTTAGCAGCAATGTTACGTATTCCTGTAAATATGCATAATGTTTCTGAAAGTGATGTATTTAGACCAAGTGCATGGTCTGCTTTTGGAGAAGGGTTAGAAGGTGCTGATTATAGAGCTTGTAAAAATTATGGTCCGCTATACGGATTTAAAGAATAACCAAATAAGGTGTTTTTCATGATGTTGAACACCTTGTTTTATTTTTAAACAATCATGATGAACGTAATTGCTGTAGTTGATATAGGTAAAACTAATAAAAAAGTACTCTTATTTAATAAGGAGTTCGAAGTAGTATTTAGAAATTCTATTAAATTTAATGAAATCTTGGATGAAGATGGAGATCCTTGTGATGACATCGCATCTATAGAAACTTGGATTCAGGATGAGATAAAAAAAATTCAGCAACAAGGTAGGTATACTATTAAAGCAATTAACTTCTCTACACATGGTGCCAGCCTTATTTATTTAGATAAGAATGGAGAACGAATTACACCTTTGTACAATTATTTAAAGCCATTAAACATAGAAGCGTATAGCGAACTTTATGAGGCATATGGCAGCAAAGAAGAGTTTTCTAGAAAAACAGCTTCTCCTGCTTATGGAATGTTAAATACTGGACTACAAATATTAAAATTACAAAAAGAAAAGCCAGATTTTTGGAGTAAAGCAAGTGCTATTTTGCATTATCCACAATACTTAAGTTACCTTTTTACAAAACAAATAACCGCAGATTTTACTTCTGTAGGAGCACATACTGCAACTTGGGATTTTGATACAATGGGTTATCATAAATGGGTGCTAGATTATAAAATTAATTTGCCTACTCCTAAAAATGGTAAAGAAGCTATACTAACAAATGTTAACGGGCAAAAAATTGCCGTAGGTAAAGGATTACATGATAGTTCTGCCTCTATAATTCGTTTGTTAGAAAAAGAAAATAAGGAATTTATTTTACTGTCAACTGGAACTTGGATTATAGCAATGAATGCTTTTAGTAAAGAAAGTTTAACACAACATCAACTAAAGAATAATTGTTTGTGTTTTATGACTCCAGAAAAACAGCAGATAAAATCTTCAATGCAATTTTTAGGTAAAATTCACGAAGTTTATGTAAAAGCACTAAGTACTCATTTTAAAGCTGATACAAATAAGCATTTACAACTTGAATTAAATAAAAAGTTGTGTAAAGAATTAATAGATGAAAACTCACGTGTTTTTCTATCAGAAGGAATTGATGAAGATTTTGAAGCGCATCCAAACTTATTAGCATACTATGTAAAATATGAAACTGCTTATTACCAGCTGGTTTTTGAAATTAGTAAAAAAGTAATTCAAGGTATTGAGTTAATTTCTGATGAAAACTCTTCTATTAAACACATATATATATCTGGCGGATTCAACAAAAACATAATACTTATTACTTTCTTAAAACTACTAAAAAGTGATATTATAATAACAATTACTGACTATAAAAATGAAAGTGCTTTAGGTGCTGCGTTAATGATGAAGTCTTATTTATAATTATTATTTTATTAAGAAGTGTTTTAATAGATTCTCTAATGGAAAATTCGCTCACACAAAATTTTATTGTAAGAATCGTTTAAAATAAGAAATACAAGGGTTTTTAAAAATAAATTTATATTTTTAAGACAAATAAAAAAGAAAAATGCGCAGGAATCTATTTTTTATTGGCTTTGCAATTTCATTTTTCACACAACAAATTTATGCTCAAAATTTTGAAAGAATTTCTAATAAAGAGGGATTTAATCAAAATACTGTAAATGCCATTGAACAAGATAAATATGGCTTTTTGTGGTATGCAACTCCCAATGGATTAATACGTTATGATGGGTATGAGTTTAAAACATTTACCACGCAATCTAAAAGTGATGGAGCAATTTCTAGTAATAATATTACTTATTTGTTTAATGATAAAAACGGAATACTTTGGATAGGAACTAAGGTAGGTGTTAACATTTATGTACCTTGGTTAGAACGCTTTTTTACAGTTCCACTTAAATATAATATTGATGTAAATAAAATAGATTCTAAAAATGATGGGGATGTTTGGATTTCTTCATCTAAAGAATTAATAAGATGTAAATTAAAAGATATAAGCAAAGGTCTTTTTGATGTGTCTGAAAATATTCTTGAAGAAAATGGAAGGAATATAAAGATTAACACTTTTTCTTTTGGACTTAATTCTTCTATAATTTTAGGAACAAAATATGGATTGAAAAAAGTTACCTATCAAACAAAAACTTTAATATTAAATACAGAAACTCCAAATTTAAATGATTTTAGTTTTTTTAAAGGTAAAGAAATTACTGAAATAACTAAAGTAGATAATCTATTTTGGATTGGTACAACAGAAGGTTTGTATAGTTCAAATTTAGTATCGAATGCTACATTTTTTGTTAAAAAAATAAAGACTCTAAATCAAGATTCTAATTTCTTTGTAAACAGTATTTTTAAAAATAATGACAATATTATTTGGATTGGCACTAAAGATAAAGGATTGTATAAATACAATCTTATTTTGAATTCTTTTAGTCATTTCGATTACGATTTAAAGAACAAAAACAGCATTAGTAGTCATCAAGTTAATGCTATTTATCAAGATAATTTTAGTGTGCTTTGGATTGGTACTGCGCAAGGAGGAATTAATAAACTAGATCTTTTTCAAAAACCATTTTACGCGTACACAAATAATCCTTACAATAAATTTTCTATTGGAGACAATTTAATAACATCAATTTTAGAAGATAACAATGGTAAAATATGGGTTTCTGGGTATAATAAAAAATTATTTAGAAGCATTAATGGAATTGATGAAAACAACTTAGATAAAATTAAATTTGAAGACATACAATATAAATTACCTATCGAAAATAATGACGTTATAAGGTGTATTTATCAAGATCAGAAAAATTATATTTGGTTTGGTACAGATAAAAAAGTATTTGTTTACAGTCCAATAAAAAAAGGCTTTAAAGAAATTCAGTTTTCAACTAAAAAGTATAAAACTCCATTATTTTCAATACGTAACATTACTCAAATAAATACAAACGAAATTATTTTATCTGGAAACAGAATTATAATAATAGAAAACCCTTGGGTAGAAATTGAGCAAAAAAGGAAGCCAAAAATTACTATTAAATCTAACCCAAAAATTTTAACTAGTAGAGTAGAGTGTTTTTTGCAAGATAGTAGTAATCAATTATGGTTTGGTACAGATTCTGGTTTATTGCAATGTAAATATGAAGATGGAGAAATTACTTTAATTAGACACTATCAAGAAAGTAAAACAGGCCCCAGTAAATTAAGTTCTAATAGTATTTTTACGTTGTACGAAGATGATAAGAAAAATATTTGGATTGGTACTTTTGGCGGTGGATTAAATAAATTGAAGTTAGACAGTGATAAAAATCCTGTAAAAATGGATTATTTCAGAAAAAACGATGTCTTACCAGATGATGTCATTTATGGCATCTTACCACAAGAAAATACCAATAATTTATGGACTAGTACAGACATGGGCTTGGTTCGATTTAATAATGAAACAAACCAAGTAAATGTTTTTGATGTAAACGATGGTTTATCTCAAAATAATTATAGAAAATCTGCTTACACCAAAGGAAAATCTGGTTTTATGTATTTTGGAGGTTTAAATGGCTTAACTATTTTTGATCCGAAGAAAGTATTTTTAAATAATCAATCGCCAAAAGTTTTAATAACATCTTTATTAATTGATAATAAACCCATAAAAATTGGTGAAAAGTTTAATGATATTATAATTCTTAAAAAAACAATATCAGAAACAGATACTGTTACTATTTCTAAAAGGCAGCAAATTATATCTTTTAATTTAGTTGCAGAGCATACAGCTGCTCCCGAAAAAAATAAAATAGCTTATAAACTAGAAGGTTTTAATGAAGATTGGGTAGAAATAAATAAAGGGAAATCTGTAATAACATACACCAATTTATTGGCTGGCACATATCAATTAAAAGTAAAATCCGCTAATGGTGATGGTATTTGGAGTACTTCAACAAAAACATTGATCTTAATTGTTTTACCTCTTTGGTATCAGACTTGGTGGAGTTATGTTTTATTATTTCTTTTACTCTTGGGTATTGGTGCTTGGGTGTTTTCCTATTTTATTAAACATGAAAAGTTAAAACAAAAATTAATCTATGACCAAATAGATAAAGATAGAATGGAAGTAGTTAACCAAGGTAAATTTAAGTATTTTACAAATTTATCTCATGAGTTTAGAACACCACTTACATTAATTTCTGGTCCTTTAGATAGAGTTATAGAAAATAATAGCAATCCAGAAAATGAACGATTTTTAACAATCATTAAAAGAAATACAAATAGGCTTTTAAGTTTAATAGATCAACTAATAACGTTTAGGCAGGCAGAACAAGGTTTTATAAATTTAAACCTTACAAAGTCTACTTTAAGCGAATTTTTATATCCAACTACAGCAGCTTTTGAAAATTATGCATTAGAAAAAAACATTAATTTTTATTATAAGGTAAGCTCTCCAAATGAAGAAGTTGTTATAGATGTAGAAAAGTTGGAAAGAATATTGTTTAATTTACTTTCTAATTCTTTTAAAAATACACCATCACAAGGAACTATACATATTGATGCTTCAATTGTTTATAAAGAGGCTGTAAAAAACTTAAAAATTGATGTTGTAGATACTGGAAAGGGAATTCCAAAAGAAAACCTAAATAATATTTTTGAACGATTTTATCAATTAGGAAATCAAGATGATACTTTGAGTGGCGGAGGAGTTGGACTGTCTTTTTGTAAATCTTTAGTAGATTTGTTTGGTGGTAAAATTTCTGCAAAAAGTAAACCGAATAAAGAAACACGTTTTAGAGTTATTATTCCATCTTCAAAAATTGAAGAAATTGCTGTAGCTGAAAATGCAACAAAAAAATCATTTATAAAAAACTGGGTTACCTTACAATCAAGAAACGATCAAGGGAATGATGGTAAACAAGAAATCAAAAAACAGCACCGTATTTTAATCGTTGAAAATGAGTTAGATATACAAGACTTTTTAAAAGATGCACTTTCAGAAACCTATAGTATAACAATAGCAAATAATGGTGTAGAAGCATTAAGTGAAATTAAAAAAACAGCATTTAGTACTGTTATAAGCGATGTTATGATGCCAGAAATGGATGGTTTTGAATTGTGTAAAAAAATAAAAACGAATCCAGAAACCTGCCAATTACCCGTTTTACTATTAACCGCTTTAGGAGACAATGCAGATTTAATTAAAGGCTTAGAATTTGGAGCAGATGAATACATTAGCAAACCATTTTCTTTAAAGCATTTAGAACTTCGCATAAAAAAATTAATAGAAAATAATGTTAATATAAAAGACTATTTTTCAAAAAATAGCTTGCTTCCTAAAAATAAAAAGGATTTAGGTTTTTCCAAAAGAGATTTGGTCTTTTTAGAAAAAATTACGGAAATAATAGAGAAAAACCTATCTAATTCTAACTTTGGTGTAGAAGATCTTTCAAAAGAAGCAGGTTTAAGTTCGTCTCATTTTTATAGAAAATTAAAACAACTTACAGGGCAAGTACCCAATCTATATTTACGTAATTTTAGACTACAAAGAGCTGCAGAATTATTAACAAGTAATAGTGGTTTTAATGTTGCAGAAGTGATGTATCAAATAGGTATAGAGTCTAATTCTTATTTTTCTACTTCTTTTAAAAAGCTTCATGGAGTTTCGCCTTCAGACTATTCTAAAAGATCAAAAAGATAGTTTAGAGCAAAACAATGGTTTATCTCAGCAAGTCGTTTTAATACTTTCATCCTTGTTTTGTAATTACTGAGACCTAAACGAATCAATCATGAAAAAACAATTAGTTAAAATTTTTAATATAAAAAAAATATCATTTCTATTATTAGCTTTTATTGGCTTATGTAGTTTTCAAGTAAATGCGCAACAAACTACCGTTTATAGCGATGCACAATCAGATGGGTTATGGGCTACAGTAGGTAACTGGGATAATGGCTTGCCAATTGCTGGTAATGGTGATGTAGCAAATCTTACACAAAGTGTAGATTTAGGAGGCGTTAACCGTGAAATAGGGCAACTTCTTGGTGCAAACAATACTAGTACTAAGACATATTCTAATGGTACATTAACTCTTAATGGTACTACAGTGTCAAATACTGATCAGATTATAAGAATTCGATCTAATAAAGCGATTACTGTTACTTGTGACGTAGTTGTGAATGTTGATGGCAAAGATATTAATATTAGAAATAATGCGTCTTCACGGATTACTTTTGATGGTGGATTTGCAATAGGTGCTAATACAGTACATATAGATAATAATAGTACTGCTAGTCCTGCTCTTCCAGTACAATTTAACGGAGCAGTAACTGGTTCTGGAACTATTAATATAGAGGATAAAAATATATCTACTGGTGCCTCAGCTGATTTTTCAGGCTTTACTGGTAGTATAACTTTTGATGGTACTAATGCATTACTAACTATAAATGGTGCAAATACAATTGAAGGTTCAATCGGAGTATTAGCAACAGCAGATGGTAATTCTAAGATAGAATTTATGGCTAGCCAAACTGGTTTAGCTAACCTTTCGGTAGATACACAGGCATTAGCAATAGATTTTGATGCTGCAGCAACAGCTGTAGAATTTACCGGATATACTACTTCTGGTACAGAAGGTGTTGTTGATTTACAAAATTATGTATCTGGATCTCTTAAAATAGGAACTACAAGTACTTCTGTTGATTCTGCTATACTAGATACATGGACTGTTGATGGTGCAGCTGCTAATCTTGTTCAAGATGCATCTGGTAATATTATTTTTGGAGTTGCATGTACCGAGGCAACAGATGTTACTTCTTTAGCAGTAAGTGCAGAAACAACTACAACAATAGATTTAGGTTGGGTTAGTGCTGATTGTTTTGATGAGGTTTTAGTAGTTGCTAAATCTGGTTCTGCTGTTTTATTTGTGGGACCATCAGGAGATGGTACTACACCAGCATATACTGCTAATGCAGCTTTTGGTACTGTTGGAACAGATACAAATATAGTTACTGATGAGTTTGCAGTTTATAAAGGATCAGCAAATACAGTGTCTGTAACTGGTTTAACTACTTATACGGATTATCATTTTAAAGTTTATACGCGTAAAGGTTCAGATTGGAGTGATGGTGTTGTTATCAATGAAATCCCTAATACTTTTACGACAACTTCTGATGGAACTTGGGAAACTGGTGCAAATTGGGTAGATGGAGCTGCTCCTTCTACGGCAACAGACAATATAATCATAAATCATAATATGACTATAAACTCAGATGTAACGGTAAACGATTTTTCAATCATTGAGGCTAGTAATACAGAAAGAGTAACAGTAGCGGCTGGGTTTTCACTTACTGTTAATGGTGATGCAGTTACAAAACATCAGCTTATAGCTAACTCTACAGCTACTAGTTTTGCGAGTTTAATTTTTAGTACTACTGGTAGTACTACTCAAAACATTGCGTACAATAGATATATTAATTCAAACACAAATGGCAACGACCTTATTTCTTCACCAGTTCCTGATACGTTTTCTCAAATTCAAAATAGTTTTTACGCTAACCCAGCTGATGCAACTCAAATTTTATTTGGCCCATTTGATAATACAACAGCAGCAGGTACATTTACCAATTGGGATACTGATGATAATAATGGTAATTTAGTTGTTGGAAAAGGATATAGAGCAGCTTCTGATGCTGGAAGTACAGTTCAATTTAAAGACGCTATAACATCACCTGTAGCTGATATACCTGTTTCTATTACAGATGGAAATCATGCGACTTATGGTGAATGGAATTTAATAGGAAATCCATACCCTTCTTATTTAAATTTTGGAACTTTTTTTACAGAAAATTCAGGTGAATTTCATTTAGATAACGTTGCAGTTTATGGCTGGAATGGTTCGAGTTATACTGTTTGGAATGGAGCAAATTCTTCTGACAAATTAGCGCCTGGTCAAGGTTTCTTTGTAAGAACTAAAGACGGGGTATCTGGTACAGTAACATTTACACCAGCAATGAGAACAACAGGTAATAGTAATGATTTTGTAGAAAGATCTGGTAACAATAATAAAGCTTTAGCAAAAATTAATTTAAGTAAATTAACTAAAACTTATTCTACCAATGTTTATTTTATAGAAAACCAAACGAAAGGTTTAGATTTTGGATATGATGCAGGTGCTTTTTCTGGAAGTGCAACTGGTATTTATACAAATTTAGTAGAAGATAACACTGGTTTAGCTTTAGGAATACAATCTTTACCTTACAATGATTATAACAACGTGGTTGTACCAGTTGTTATTAATAGTGAGTCAGGTGTAGAATTAAAAATAAGTTTAGATCAAGCATCATTAACGATCCCTGAAAACACATATGTATATCTTAAAGACAATTTGTTAAATACTACTACATTATTAAATGATGTAGATTATCTATTTACACCAGATACTGTATTAAGTGGTGCAGGACGTTTCTTTGTAGAATTCTCTGCTAATATTTTAGCTACTGATGAGTTTGCAGTAAATGAAATGTTAATCTACACAAACCATGCAACTAAATCAATTATTATTAAAGGATTATTAAAAACGGATGCAAATGCAAAAGTATTCGATATACAAGGTAGAATGGTATTAGAACAAAAAATTGAAAGTTCTAATATAACTAATGTGATTAATGTTAATTCATTAAATACAGGAGTGTACATTGTAAAGTTAGAAAGTAGAACACAAAAGATTATTATCAAATAAAAGATAACTATTTAATTTTTTAAATACAATTTTAAAATGAATAACAAACAAGAAGATATTACAAGAAAAGAAGCTGTTAAAAAACTGGGTAAGTATGCTGCACTCACGGCACTTGGAACCTTTATGATACTAAATCCGAAAAAATCTCAAGCTGGATCTGCTCCACCAAATCCTGGTGGTGATTTTGGACGTGGTTTTGAACGTGGTTTTTAAAAAATTAATTTAATTAAATACAATACATAATCTTTAATAATAAAACATCATGAAAAAATTAATCTTATTTTTAGTACTTAGCATAGTGGTTAGTGGTTCTTTATTTGCTCAAAAAAACCAAGATAAAAAAATAGAAAAAAGAGTCAATGCCTATGTAGAGGCAATAGAAAGTAAAATAACATTATCGAGCGAAGAAAAGGAAAAAATAATAGCATTAAAGAAACAGCATACGGAAGCTTTTTTTAAAATCAATAAAGAGTATAAAGATAATGCAGAGGTAAAAAAAGAAAAAAGAAAAGAAATTAATAAAAAATATAGCAGGTCTCTTAATGATGCTTTTGGAAAAGAGAGAGCTTTAGAAATAAGAAAAGCAGCTAAAAAAGATAAAAAGAATAAAAAAAAGAAAAAGAGTAATTAGACTTATTAAGAGATAAACACCTTTTTTGAGGTTGGTATTTATTTGTAAAATCTTAATATTTTTATTACCAAATGTATCTAAAATTTACACAGATAAAATAAAATTTTTTAAATTATGAAAACAAAATTACTTACATTAACATTAGCACTTACATGCTTCATTGGAGTTTCTCAAACGTTTATACATCATTCTGCAGATGATAATGTATTTTTAAATATAACACCTACTGGAGCTGCTACTTATACACCATCTGTAGCAAATCCTGACACAGTTAATCCTGCTACAGACCCAAACACTTCTACAAATGTATCTAGTGTGTTATCGGATGGAGTTAACAACGCCCTTACAATTGCTTTGCCTGCTGCTTATGCAGTAGGAGACCCTTTTACTTTTAATTTTCGTTTTTATAGCGCAAATTCAGGTTCAAACAATAATGGCTCGGGAAGAATAATTGTTAGGTTGATTAACTCAACTTTGGGTGGTGGAGCAACTAGACGTATTAATTTATCTAATACAAATAAAGTTGGAGGAGAATGGGAAGATTATACTTATTCAGTAGCTGCTTTACCGGATAATGCTGATGGTACAATTGATGCTAATGGTGGATTTGATCGAATAACTCTTATACCTTCAAATGGTGCAGTTACTATTGAGACATTATACATTGATGATATTGAATTAAATATAGATAATACTCCTACACCGCTTCCTAGCGAGGCAACTTTAGATGCTGGAAATGAGTGGTATTTTAACTATAGCCCAGATATATTTGGCGTAACAGTTAATGAGGTGCAAGGCGGTGTGTATGAAGAACAAGCATCAGCAGTCGCTACACCAACAACCACAGAAAATAGCAGTTCATTAGTTGCCAAATTCACAAAACAAGACGAGACGAGCTCACAGGTAAAATTCCAATTGCCAGCTCCAATTACAACAGCAAATCAATCTGCTGCTATTTTTAAACTAAGAGCTTATATACCGTCAACTAATAATGTACCTGGAACTACAGCTAGAAGATTAAGATTGTTTTTGCGAGATGGAAATTCAAATACAGATCAAAAAAACGTAACTTTTGATGTTACTACTTTTGATGAATGGGAAGAATATACCTTTGATTTTACAGGAATAACCCTTACAGCAGCATCTTATAGCACTGTAAACCTATTATTCGATCAACCTGATCCTAATTTTGATGCTACAGGGAATGTGTATTATTTAGATGCTTTTCAAGGACCATCTGCAGCCACATTGCCTACAGATGACTTTGAATTAAATAACGCTGCTATTGTTGCTTACCCTAATCCTGTAACAAACAGTTTTCAAATAGATTCTAATAAAAGTGTTGAGAGTGTAAAATTATATAGTATTACAGGTAAATTGTTAAAAACATTTAATGAAGAAGTTAATTATGATATTAGTGATTTAGCAACAGGAATTTACATTGCAAACATCAAGACTCAATTAGGTTCTAAGACTCTAAGACTTATAAAAGAATAAAGAAATATCTTTTTTTAGCGAATGTTAAACTACAATAGACATAACAATTGTTACAAAAATTAATTCTAGAAGGCAGCTATTTTAAATAGTTGCCTTTTTTAGTTAGGTTGTGTTTAGTCCTGAAATAAGTAAACTGTTAATTTAATCAATTTTAAAAAGTTAAATCCTTCTAAATTTATACCAAATAAATAATTATTTTAAAGACAATAAAAAAACGGGAAGTATCCCGTTTTTTTTTATGACCAAATTTAAGCGAGATCCTATTTATTATTTGAATTTACTGTGACAGTGTTTTGTCAATTGGCGTTGACTTCAGTCAACGTTATTTTAAATTGCTGTAAGGCTTTAGCCAAAACTATTTTGGCTAAAGTCAATTCCATCTGTATTCTTTTATCATAATAGTTAATATAACAGTATTTTAAAAATTTTTAAGTATTATTAATTATTTCACTTCAATTGCTTTGTTGCAAATTACTATTGTTTTATAAATTTAAAAACCTGGCGTTCACCATTATTCGCTAAGGTTTTTAAAAGATAAATACCTTCATGTAGCATTGAAACGTCAAAAGAAATTTGATTGCTTTTAAATTCTAAAATTTCTTGCCCATTAAGATTGTAAATAATTGCTGAAGATATTTCTTTTGATAATTTAAAACTTTGAGTTACAATATTTGGAAATAAGACAAGCTTATTCGTAAAAACCTCAGAATTAGCACTTAATGTTTCACCCACTAAGTAAGCTCCTTCTGGTCTTACATAAGGTACATAATCTGGTTGTGGAGCTTGTACCAATCTATTATTAATGTCTTGCATTATTACCATTTCATCACTTGTAATAAAACCATCGGTAATTGTAGTACTGTAGGTAATAGTCGCTCCTACATCCGTAAAAGTTCTGACAAAACGGTAAGCTTGCTCCACTTCAAAAACTAAATCTGTACTAGGGACACTCCAACGTTCTCTAATTGGACAAAAATAATGTTTTAATGTTTGCTTACTTCCATCAAAAGAAGACCAAGGGTTTTCAGTAATTAATGGAAAAGTAAACTCTTCATAAGCCCAAGAATTTGGAGGAGCTCCTTGACCTAAAGGTGTAGGATGCCCAGCGGTAAAATCCATATGAGGGTCATTTGCTTCTAAAAAGAAAACTTTATAGTCTGTAGGATCATCATCAATCGTTCCATCGGAATCCACTAATATATTATCATCATTATCATCTGTTATATACGATTTAGTTAAATTTGTAGCAAGAGCTACACCTGGGTGTTCTTGTCTAATCATCGCGATAAAAGTATCTAAATTACCTGGAAAATTAGATAAATTATCAATCCAATAACCATCTACTCCTAATGCTTCAAATCGTTCAATATATCCTTTAACTAAAGTTCTCCAAGCCAAAGACTCATCTCCATTATATGGTGCTGCATTATAAAAAACTTCCCATGCATCTTTAATTTCCATTTCTCTAGTACTATTTCCTTGAAGATGTCCTGGTCCGGCTCCATTTAGATACAGAATTACTTTCTTTCCAGAATTTTTTAAAATAGTAATAACATCTATAATAATTTGTTCATTAGCTAAAGAAGGCACCATATCTGGGTGAATATCGTTGGCAATATCTACATAAGGGTTATCTCTTAAGGTGTAATAATAACCATGTGCAGGATGTGTAAAATTTGTAATTACATGGCTAACAGCTGGTAAATTATCTACAAGTTCTTGTGCACCAGCAACCCAATCATCACCAGCACCACTAGAGTCATCTAATCTATAACCGCCATCCATATTAAATCTTACACCCCAAGAACCAGATAGAAATGCTGCATTTACTATTGGTGTTTGAACAGAACTACCAGAAATAGCATCTATATGGTAAGTTGAGGTTAGTCCTCCGTCATCTCCGGATGCGAAATTAATGGACATTTGGTTATAACCTCCAGCTGCAATAACCTCGGGAGGAATGGCAGTTCCGTCAAAATCGAAGGTAAAAGATTCCCAAGTTTCCCCTGTTGTAAAATTTGAGGCTTTGAATACGCTTGTACCGCTGGTACTTGTGTTTTTCAAATAAACTCGAATTCTTCTGTTTGTTGAATTAATATCAGCAGTTTGTATGGACGTATGTGCTTTTAATGAAATAGTGTAGGAATAAAAATCCGTTATCGGATTCCCTAAATCAAAGGTTATTTTCGAACCTTCCTGCCCATCTCTGACGAATTTAGAAACGGTTGCATTTGAATTGATGCCGCTTGTTTCTGGGTTTATTTCATCTGTTGTAAATGTACCATTTGATGCGCTTTCAAGATTAATATGATTTGTATTACTTGAATTTTCATACCAAGTATGTTGTGATTGTAAAGAGCTTATACAGATGCATGAAAATAGAACTATTAGATGTAATTTTTTAATCATGATTTTTTGTTTTTTATTTTGATTTTTTGTTCTGCAAAGATTCCTAAAATAACAGTATAGTATTTCCTCTAATCAAACAATTTCTTACTGAAATCAATCTAAAAAGTCTAACAAATACTTTAATCATAGTTTGATAAGAGCAAAAAAAAAGTAAAAGCGAGTAAAGGTTTTGTTATATTTAAACGGTAATTTGTGTCAACTAAATAATTGAAAGAATATGAAAATATATAAATGCCTTTTTATTATTTCATTTTTTATGACCTCCAAATATTCATATACCCAAACTTCTAATTTATGGGTTACTTTAAATCCAAATGTTGGAAGCGCAAATCAAGTAAATGAAGATATTACAATTAACAATGGTGTTATAATTCAAGATGTGTCTTCTGGAGTCATAAGCTCTTCACAATCAACTATAAATAATGATTTAGTTTATTCAATTACATATACCGGAAGTGATTTTGATACTGATGGAACTAATGACCAAATTTCGTTTGACTTAAACATAAAAGGATACTCAGGCGCAACATACAATTATAGTGCAGAACAAAACGCTTCTTCTGTTACAAATTACGGAGCACAAACTGACATAACGTCTATTGGCAATGCTTGGGGAGTCTTTGGTGATTTTGATATTGACCCTGGTGAATCATTAGTTTATGAAATTGAAAACTTTATGGTTAATGGGTTAAGTTCTGATTTTACTTATGATATAGGTATCTCTCTTGTTAACTTAATTGAGACTAATGGTGGCAGAGACCATACGATGATTTTTGGTTTTGGTAGCAATTTAGAATCTTTCGAGATGGATAGCAATAAAAGTATTTCGCCTTTAAGCACAAATAATTCATTTTCCGTAACAGGAGCTGGAAGCCCTACAACCGCAACACGTGAATTTGCAATTACATCACTAACATTTAAGATTGAAATAAATGGCCCAGATGAGACTACTTGGGATGTAACTGATTATTCTACTTTTGAAGTAGGTCCTACTTTTTACCATAATTATCCTGTACAAACAGAACAAAAAGAAACATTACCTAATTTTTCTTGGAATAAAATACCTAGATGGGTAGCTGTTAGGAATAGTAATGCTTTTTCAGAAGAAGATGTTACAAGTATTGCAAATAACTTTCAATTAGTAATGTTGGAAAAAGCAAATTATCAAGGTTTTGAATTTATTGAGGACGGCATTGAAAATGCAGCAACAAGAATTAAAGCCATAAACCCTAGCTTAACAACCCTTTTTTATTACAATACCCGTATAAACTATTTTGGCTATGAGGCAAATATAGAATATGATATAAATGCTGCAGATTGGAGTACTTATGAAAACGGCGAAATTTATCTATTTAAAGACCTATATTATTGGTATAATCATGATGTAGAAGACATGAGGAATTGGTGGATTGATACTTGTGTAAACATGGCGAATTTAGATGTTATTGATGGTGTTTTTGTAGATAAAATTACAAATCCAGACATAAATGGAGATTTATATGATACCAATGGAGATCTAGCAAATAATTATGTTACCATGTTGAGTGATTTAAAAGATCAGTTGCCAGATAACAAATTGCTTGTTGGTAACACACTAAGAAACGAACGAGCTGGAGGTGCTAGAGCACTTATGGAAATTATGGATGGTTCATACTTAGAACGCTGGGATTTCACTAGTAGCTACCAATCTGATCCTGAAGCAATTGCAGTATCTATTCAGTTAATGAGAGAGGCATTACAAAAGGGAAAAATGATTAATTTACAATCTACACCAAGCTACTCTACTGATGAAGAAGAACCGACAGATTACGATGAGTTATTAGCCTACACAAAAGAACATGTGAAATTTCCTTTGGCTGTCTTTCTGCTAATTGTAGAAGAGAATGCTTATTTTAGTTATACAACAGGTGTAAATGCTTTAAGCTCTAGTTCAGATTTATGGGACACTAGTTTTATTGATGAGTTTCATTATTTTTTAGGAGAACCTTTAAATGATCCTGTTAAAAATGGTTACATATACGAGCGCTCTTTCGAAAACCTAGATCTTTGGGTAAATATTGAAACTAAAGAGGTTGTTTTTAATTGGAATGATACAACTATATTATCTGTAGATACTACTCCGCTTTTTAATACGATTAACTTATACCCTAATCCGGTAACAAATAGTTTTCAGATAGATGCTAATAAAAACATAAAAAACGTAAAATTATATACTACTAACGGACGTTTGTTAAAAACATTTAAAGCGAAAACTAATTATGATATTAATGATTTAGCAACAGGAATTTACATTGTAAAAATCAATACTGAATTAGAATCTGAAATTTTAAGACTAGTAAAAAAATAAAATTTCTTTGTAATTTTCTATATAAAAAATCACACTTCATTAAGTTCAGATACAGGGTTTACATCGTTGTCTGTATTCCTTTAAAACCTTACTGTAGTCTTTATTTCCAACTAAGTTATTCTGTTCTTTAGGGTCTTTTATAATATCAAATAATTCTTCGTAAATGGGCCTTTCATTTGTCTCAACAGATTGATTTGGAACATAAAAAAACGAACCCTTTTGTGTCACTCAAAGTGCATACAAAAGGGCTAGCTATTTGTTGAAGATTGTGGTGCTTATTCTTTTAATAATTTTAAGGTTACTTTACTACCATTCTTATTAATTACTTGTAAAAAGTATAAACCTGTTTCTAAATTTGATATGTCTATATCTTTATTCTGATTAGTAAATTCATATGTTTTTGCTCCAAGTAAATTATACAAAACACCTGATGCTACTTCTTTTGAAAGACTAAAGGTGCCTTTTACAGGATTAGGAAATAAATTAATATTTTGATTATTATTTTCCACATTGTCAACTCCTAAGGAACTTAAATCTAAATGGTATGTAACAGCGTAAACTCTAAATCTAGGTGTAGTACTTGCATCAGAATTTGTAAGCCCAGTCACTAGAACCTCCATTGTTTGAGCCGCTTCAGTAATTGTTGTTGGTGTATCAAATTCATAATATAAATCAGTTGTGCTGTTAGTGCTTGTGTACTCAAAACTTTGGGTAACACCACCAATCGAAACATCAAAGTTTGCCGTATCACCTGCAAGTGATCTAACTCTAAATACTATCTTTTCACACAATACAGATTCTGTAGCTTTTACATTGATATTAAAACCATCTCCACCTCCTTCTGTTCTCATTTGTAAAAATGCACCACCAACAGTTGTATTTCCTACCAATTCTGCATATACCTCTGTGCTCTCTGGTTCAAATTGTTGCTCTTCCTCCGTTGTATTAAGCGTTATAGCCCCTGAAACATTAAAGAAGAGATCTACAAACCTCACTCTCGGTGTTAACCCATCTGAATTAGAAAGTGAGGTTGTTATAACCTGAATTTCTTTAGATGACTGTGTAAATGTCACCGGAGTGTCAAATTCAAATAATTCTGGAGTATTATTATTTGTACTTACATACGTAAAACTTTGTGTTTCTCCATCAATAATTATATCAATATTTACAGTATCTGCTGATTGAGATATAATTCCTAATGTAATTTTATCACAAGTTATAGATGCAACATCAACAGGAGCTTTTACATAAAATTTAGCTCCATCTCCTCCTTCTTCAGTCCTCGCTTGTAAATAAGCTGTACCCCCTATAGTTGTATTCCCAATTAACTCAGCATATTCATCTACTACTTTAAAAGATTGTTCTCCAACAGAATTAGCAAGTATTATCTTATGAGGGTTAAAAATTGATATCGCTTCCGATATTACTAAAAAATTATTTTCATCTATTAACGTAAATACAGCTCCCGTAGCTACTTCTGGCACATCGGCTGTAATTACATTCCCATTTATAGTTGCAGGAAGTTCAAACCACTCTTCTTCTGGTGAATCTAGATCCTCTATTCTATATAGCAAATAAGCTGTTTCAATAATTGCATCTCCAGCATTAGTAGTTAGTGTTGCTGTGGCTACACCTGTATCCTGATCATAAACTGTTGAAGTAACAGACGGAACAATATCTTGATTGTCTAATGCTGGACTACCATTATAATCCGGATTAAAATGAGGTAATCTTGCATTATTTTCAGATAATAGCGTTTCTAATTTTAAGATCATTTTATTTTTAAGTGCTACAGGCATGGTATCTATAACATCAAACATCTCTTCTATGTCATTATCAGATCCATCGTCATTATACAATTTGTACGCTTTATAATAATCTCCATTATCATAAATCTTATACAATTTATAATTTCCACTTCTAATAGCTGAAGATGCTCTTTCATCTTGTCCATGAGGGAAATGCCAAAAAAGATCTGTTCTTTCAGTATCGTCACTATTTTTTATTTCTGTTTCAGTTCCACTTAAAAATGGATATAAACTTAAACCATCTAATTCGCTTATTACATCGGCATTATCGGCATGTTCATCAGCTCCAGTAACCTCCATAATTGTAGGATAAAGATCTAAATGAGAAACCATATTATCATATATTTGATTTTCTACAATACCAGGTCCAGTTATAACAAGTGGAGTACGCAAACCGCCTTCTTTGGTGTGTGTTTTCCCTAAATCTAAAGGAAAGTTATCTGTAATAATTTCTGACCCCTTATTCTCTGCACCTCCATTATCTGACGAAAAAATAATGTATGTCGTTTCAAATAATTTTTTCCCTGGATTTCTTGGATCATCAGTCTCTTTTAAATAATCCACAACTCTCCCTAAACTCCAATCTAAACTGGCAATCATCGCTCCATAATATGGGTTTGTTTGGCCTGGAGTCGTAATATTTGCATCCGTTGTTGGCAGAGGAATTCCTAGTTTATTACAGTAATATGTTAACAGTGCTAAATCCCTTGTTTGTATAGGTGCGTGCACTAACCAAGTAGCCATGTATAGAAAAAAAGGTCCATCTTTGTTATCATCCATAAAATCCAATGCTAGTTCAGTTACAGCATCATAAGGTCTTCCATCTGCATCTATTCTATAAGGATCATCTACAGCATCTGTAGCAAAGTCAACTGATCTGTCGTCCATACTTCTCGTAATTCCTCTATCAGTATCCTGATAATCAAACCCTTGGTCTACAGCCTCTGGATAAATATTGTGATTAGCTGCCATATGCCATTTACCCACATGACCAGATACATATCCTAAGGGATTTAATGCTTCAGCTATGGTAACTTCATCTAATTGTAATCTACCCGGAAAATACGATTCTATAGTTTTATTTGAAAGTTTAACTTTAGGTATTTGCCCTCCAGCTACCTGAGTCATTTTGGTTTTAAGAGGCATTCTACCAGTCATTGTCCCTCCTCTTGAAGGTGCACAAGTTGGTGCTGAAGCATAGGCTTGGGAAAAATTAGCGCCACTTTGTGCCAATGCCAACATATTAGGTGTTTCCCAAGGAACAACATCCCCAACATCATTTAACTGGGTGTCCTGCCAGCCTAGATCATCTGCGTAAATAAAAACAATATTTGGTTTCACAATTTCTTGTCCATATATCTGTGGTAAAAAAAGAATACTGAATAAAAAAAAGAGTGTCGTGTTTCTCATCATAAAATTAATTAATACAAAAGGTTTTATCAAAAATTACATTCGTTGTAAATACTTATTTTTTACTCAGATATTATTATTTTTCGAGTGATGTTATAATTATTCTCATTCGATAGTTTAATAAAATAAATTCCTGAATTTAAATTTGATAGATCTATTTGTATAATGTTAGTTCCATTATCCCATGTTTTATTCAGTACTTTAGTTCCTAATACGCTTACAACTGTTATGTAATTTATAGCTGTAGTTATTCTAGAAATTGTTAATCGATCTGCTACTGGGTTTGGATAAAACTTAATATCCGATTGATTCGTAAAATCATATGAATTAGTGCTTAATGTTTCACCTACTAAATAAGCTCCTTCGGGTCTTACATAGGGCTCATAGTCAGGGATGGGGTTAGATAAAAGTCTATCATTAATTGCTTTCATAATAACCATTTCATCAGCCATTATATGACCTTCATCAGCATTAGCATTAGATATTGTATTTGCAAATGTAATACCAGCCTTAGCATCGATAAGAATTTTAGAAAATCTGTAAGCATCTTCTATTCCGAATATTAAATTTGCACTACTAACATGCCATCTATCTCTAATAGGAAACCATGCATGTTTTAATGATTGTTTTTTTTCATATATCGACCATGGATTACCAACCATAGCTGGTAACGTAAACTCTTCGTATGCCCATGAATTTGGAGGAGCACCACCAGCTAATGAAGATACGTGTCCTCTTGTAAAATCTGAATAAGAGTTATTTCCTCTAAAGTTTGAAACGTTATAATCTCTTTCATCTTCATCATCTATTCCATCAGAATCAACAATAACTGGTTCTCCCTCTATATAGTGTAGATGACCAAACTCAGAGACCGACATAGCGGCTCCAGGATCAGCATCTTTAAACATTTGAACAAAATCTTCTAAATACCCATCGTTAAGAAGCGTTGAAGTAGTATCAAACCAATATCCGTCTGCATAGTCTGATATAGCTGGAATAAACCCTTGAACTAAATCTTTGTAAGCTAAATATTCATCTCCACCAAAATTAGCTGTATAATATGCTGACCAAGCAGTTTTTGTTTCATCACTTGCTCTATTTAAATAATTTGTAGATATATACAAAATAATCTTCTTCCCAGAATCTTTTAGAGTTTGCAAAACTTCAAGCATTATTTCTTGATTCTCAGCACTAGGAACTAAGCTTTCATGTATTTCAGAAGCTACATCTACATTGGTGTTGTCTCTTACATTAAAATAATGTGAGTGTGCAAAATAAGAAAGATTTGTAATCACATGTCCTACAGCAGGAAGTTCTGTAACTAGCTCCTGTACACCTCCAATTGGGTCATGACCTGTGGCTATTTCTGAATCTAATCTTTCACCACCGAAAACTGGGAATGTAGCTCCCCATGAACCTGCTAACCAAGCAGCTGTATGATCTCCTACTGTTGCTGTTTGATCTGTCGATCCATATATCGCATCAATATAATAAGTCATGGCTGGCTCTTCTATACTACCATTAGCAAAACCAATAGTCATAAGGTCATATCCTCCAACATCTAGTATATTTTGTGCAACAGCAACATTTTCAAAATGAAACGTAAAAGTTTCCCATTCTTGTCCAACTGTGAATCTTAATTGTTCAAAAACAGGTGATCCTTCATCAGAGCTATCAAAAAACACTCTTAATTTTGAATTATTGGTCGTTAGCTCATCAGTAGGTATGTCAATATATGCTTTAAACGTAACACTATAATTTGTTAAATCTGTTACGTAATTGAATAAATTAAAATGTAAAAAATCACTTGTTCCTGCAGCTCTATTAAATTTAGATACAATAGTATTTGTGTTCATCTCAGAAGTATTAGGATTCGTCCAGTTAGGCGTATATTCTGAAGGCACATCTTCTTCTCCTGTAAGCTCAATTTTACGTGTATTTGTTTCGTCTTCCAGCCACAAAAATTGTGCGCTAGAAATCTGTACAAATGATAAAAAAAACAAATAAAAAGTAAGAATTTTATTCATATTAATATTTTATTAAATAGCCTCTACATTAATTAGCGTTTCAGCATACATCAAAGTTAATTGGTCTAGAGCGAAAACATTTTCTCTTATTCACTAAATTGTTGTTGTAAACAATCATAAGTTTTATTTAATAATAAGGTACAAGATACTTAAGTTGTATCATTTAACTCAAATAAAACGGGTTTGTTTTATCTTTAATTATTTAACTTGTATCGCTTTCGTTGCAAATATTTTTGTGGTTTTTTGGTAACCGGCATCTGGATAACTAATTAAAAAATTGTTTTCGTCAACCAAATTAAATACATAATGTGTGGTTCCTTTAGGTAATTTTACGCAAATTTTATTACCAGTAAGCTTCATGGTAATAGGGAACCAAATTTCACCTTTTACACCGCCGTTTTTTGTATATATCAACTCTGCTTTTTCAACTTTAGCGCCATTGTTTTTGTATTCTAACCAAACTTCTTTTCCATCCACACCATTTTTAACAACAGTAGGTATTTTAGCTTTATTAGGTAATGATTTCTTACTAGCAGGGTTTAAAAATGGGTATCTAGCATTTAATTTCTCCAATCTTTTATCTAAAAGGCGATCCATTTCTTTTGCTTTCTCAGGCATTTTAGCTGCAAGGTTTTTAGATTCCTCAATATCTACGCGTTTTGTACCGTTTTCATACAATTGATATAATTCTAAAGTAGTCTTTTCTTTCGTATCCGTATAATTACGTACCAATTTATAACCATCTATACGTAAAGTAGATTGCATTGAACTGTTTGGAAAGTGCCACATCATTGTGTTTCTAGGCTTTCCTGTTTCTGGATCTATTATTAATTTTGAATCATTTGGATTTTTATCTAATAATATTGATAAGTCAGAACCATCTAATATTTGATTTTTTTGTTTTTTTGCACCAGTCCAACTCAATATTGTAGGATAAAAATCAATACCATTCACCATAACATTTGATTGTATATTTGGAGAAATTCTTGGTCCTTTTATAATAAGCGGTACTCTTACACCACCTTCTTTAGCATTTATTTTTCCTTTATCTAAAGGGTAATTGTCTGTAATAATTTCTTTAGTATGTCTTTCCATTCCACCATTATCTGATGTGAAAATTACATAAGTATTTTCAATTAATTTATGTCCTTTCCATCTTGGATCCTCTGTTTGTTCCAAATATTTAATTAATAAACCAGTATAATGATCTATGGTTTCTATCATTGCTGCATAGTATGCATTCCTTTGACCTTGTTCGTCCCAAACATCATTTTTTTTAGGATATTCAATTCCCATTTTTTGATAGTATTTACGTAATAAATCTTCACTTCTTGTATGAATAGGTGTATGTACTAAACGAGAAGCATAGAAAAGAAAAAATGGATCGTTTTTAGATTCATCCATAAAATCGATACCGTCTTGAGTAATGTCATCAAATGGAAAGCCTTCTTCGTCCAAGTAAAATGGGTCAGATTTATCAGTAGTTGAGAAACCTTTTGTTCTATCTTTCATTCTTTTATGCGATCCAAAGCCGTGTTTTGAAAAATCGAAACCTTGGTCTGTAGGTAAAGGAATATCTGTTCTTGCCGCACCTACGTGCCATTTACCGGTATGTCCTGTTTTGTAACCATTTAATTGAAGAGATTCAGCTATTGTAACTTCATTTGCATCTAAAGCACCTCTCATCCATGGACTAATCAGTTTAGAACCATGATTAAAAGGTAATGGTGGATGTCCGCCTCTTACGTTGGTTCGTTCTAGGCGAACTGGGTGTTTCCCTGATAAGATAGCACCTCTAGAAGGCGAACAAGTTGGTGCTGGAGAATACGCTTGCCAAAAAAGAACTCCTTCTTTAGCTAACTTATCTATGTTTGGAGTTTCGAATGGAGAAGGTTTGTCAACATCGTAACATTTTACGTCTTGCCAGCCTAAATCGTCGGTTAATATTACTAATACATTTGGTTTTTTTGGTCTTTCGTTACCAGATTCAACAGCTGTTTTCTGACCAAATGTAAAAAATGAATTAAAGAATAAAAAAAGTGATATAAAAATTATTTTGGACATTGTGTTTAGTAAATGTGATTCTTGAATCTATAAAATCAATTAAGCTCAGACACAAGGGTTTTACATCTTAGTCTGTATTCCTTTAAAACCTTACTATAGTCTTTGTTTCCAACTAAGTTATTTTGTTCTTTAGGGTCTTTTATAATATCAAATAGTTCTTCATAAATGGGTTTCTCATTTGTCTCAACAGATTGATTTGGAACATATTTATTTCGGTCGTTTTCTTTACTAAATGAACGAATGTATTTATACTGTTTACTTCTTACACTTTCTTGTCTTGGATAGCCTTGATCGGTAAATAAATTTTCTAAAAAGATGTCTTCTCTCCAGTTTTTATTTTCGCCTGCTATTAATGGAAGTATGCTTTTTCCTTGATACGATGTTGGTGTTTTTACACCGCACATTTCTAAAATAGTTGCAGGAATATCTTGTCCTACCACTAAATCATCTAACGTTTTTCCTTTTATTTTGTCAGTGAAAAAAGGCGAATAAACAATCATTGGAACATGGACAGATTCATCATATAAAATAGTTTTACCACCTAAACCGTGTTCGCCTAAAAACAAGCCATTGTCTGAACAAAACACAATAATCGTATTTTTGTCTTCTCCGATTTCTTTTAAAAACGTACGTAAATTTCCTAACATTAAATCAATCGCATGCACAGCACGAATCATTTTTAATTTCTCATTTAATAGTTTCCCTTTTTTAGCAGTCACATAATACTTCATTAAATCTTTAGTAGCATATACATTTTCTGGCAAACTAATATTTTGAGGATATCCATCTGGTAATTCAATTTTATGCTTTACATCATCGTAACCCGTTTTGTAATATTCTGGATCTGCAGGTTTTGATCCCATACCGCCAATACTAGACGCATGTGGCAGATTTAAATTAATCCATGCAGAAAAAGGCTTATTAGGATCTCTTTTTTTAAGTTGATTTTTAATTGATGGATTCGCATTTTCATAAAAATAATCATAGGTATTATCTTGTGATAAATAAGCTTTGGTAGCTTCTAACAATCCTTCTATTTGTGTTTTGTTTTTAAGGTTTGCAAACTGTTTGTGTCTTTTTGCAGGATAAAAACCTAAATGACCATTACCATAATAAGCAAAGTCAGTATTTTTATTTAGCGGTGTGTTTCTTCTATCTCCAATTTTGGTGTGGTGTTTCCCAATAAAAGCGGTTGAATATCCAGCTTTTTTCAACTGTACTTGCCAACTATCTTGGTATACCTTTTCGGAAATTATATTGTTAGAAATAGAAGTAAATCCAATTTTATTTTTTCGTTCCCACTGTCCTGTAAATATATTTGCTCTACTTGGTCCGCAAATAGGACTTGTAATATAAGTGTTGTTAAAAAACACACCTTCTTTAGCTAATTGATCAATATTTGGAGTTTGCGTTACCGCGTCTCCAGTCATGCTTAAAGAGTTGAATCTTTGATCGTCTGAAAAAACAAAAATAATGTTGGGTTTCTTTTGTTGCTCTTTGTCAGTTTGTGCTACTGTAGCGCATGACACAAAAGAAGAAATAATAAATAGATTGTATAAGATTATTTTCATAACTAAATTTAATAAGAACTGTAATATGTATGACCTGGTAGTCGTTTTGTTTTTTTACCATAACCAAATAGATTTTGTTCTTCTTCGGTTTTTGGGTTTTCTTTAATTGTTAAATCTGTTTTTTGTAACGATTTAGATGTAATAATAACAGATTCATTTTTCTTTAAATTAATGGCGTAAGCCCCATTTTTATCTTGTTTTACTGAGATACATTTTCCGTTGATATAAAATTGCGGATTTTCAAAATCAACTTTTACAGTACATACATTTCCTTTCAAACTTTTTATGGAGACAAACTCGGTTTTACCTTTTATTTTTTTCGCACTCACCAAAAAAGCACCTTGTGTTCTTAAATTATGAAATGAAACATCTTTCCACTTTTTTGGACTTGCAGGAAATACATTTATTTTTCCGCCCCAACTTTGAAGCATCATATCATGTAAACTTGTAGCAAATGATAAAGGACTTTCAATCACAGAATTTATTTTTCCTTCTGAATACATAGTCGTAGATGAAATATTCTTGTGTTTAATTAAAAAATCGAGATAATAATACGCCTTTTCCGCATCGCCTAAATTAGCGTACATTGAAGATGCTCCAGTTGCCGTATAACCAGTTACTGGCATTGCTTTAATTTTTTTACCACTATTAAAAGTAACATCTAACCAATGATCTAAAGAAGTTCTCAATAATTTTTTATCAGCCTCTTTTTCTGGAGTAATAACCATTAATGGATAAAAGGCTAATAGATGCGAATAATGTCTGTGAGGGTTTGCAAAAGGTCTATCTTTTCCTACCATCAATCCGTTTTTATCAATTTGAAAATCAACTAAATTGTTTAATAAATGTTTCCATTCTTTTTTAAGAGGATCGTTTATTTGATGCTTTTCATCAATATCAATAAGAGTTTGACAACTCCACCTAATTAATGCCAACGTGAAATTAATATCTTGACCACGACCTGGTTTGTATTCTGGTGACCAACTATATTTAATATGAATTTTGCCATCCTTAGCATCTACAGGATTATCTTTAATATAATTCAAATAACTATTTACGGTCTTTTTTAAAATAGGAAATAGTTTATCTCGCATTCTAATATCATCACCAGCAAATTGGCAATGCAACCAATAATCGTTTAATATCCATGCCAACATATCGGGTACTTTTGCACCATTAAAAGCTATTAAATCTTGAGGCATTAAAGCAGCAACAGCAGCGCTATTTTTCCATTGTTTTGGCGTGTTTCCTTCTAGATTTTTAGCATATTTATCAATATTATTTGGTAAAGATTCACCAATAGACATTCTATTTGCTGTTAAATGTGTCCAATAAATTAATTGCACATTTAAATCTCCCCAAACCATTGGCCAAAAAGTTCTATTGTACCAAGGTCCCATTAAATCTAAAATAGGTCCATTTCCTCTAGAAGCAGACCCTAATTTATACATTTGTATCCAATAGAATGATTCTTTTTCTGCATCATTGATGGTTAAAAAACTCAAAGGATAATAGTTGTGCCACCATTTTTGATGGGATGAAATAAAATTATTTTCTTTGATAAGTTGCTCTCCAACTTCTAAATTATTAGTAGTAATTTCTAATGAATTGTGTTCTGGATAACTATGATGAACACTTGCTATTAACTGTTGTTTTTGGGAGGAATTTCCCGTTGTTTTCCAGCCAGTTGTGGTTTCTCCTCTGTTGTCAAATAAAGGTTGATAACAAAAGTTATAACCATTTTTCTTACTTAAAGTCGGTTTTGGTGGCATTTCTAAAGTTACAGCTCTCATTTTATCCCAAGTGCCACCTTTTGGCCCTCCACCTTTTTTTAAAACTTCGTAAACTGGTGGAATAGGATCTTCGGCGTGCCAAGTGATTTCTATATTTTCATCTTTTGTATCCGTTTCAAAATAGATAACATCATTTGTACTATGTGTAAAACCTTTAATTTTATAACTTCCTTTAGATGTTTTAATGGTACCTGTTAATGTTGCATTCCATAAGTCTAAACGCATGTCAACAGCTGTTATTTTCCCTTTAGAGCTTAACTTAAAATGGCCTAATGGTAATCTACCACGTTTAATCCAAAGCATTTCTTCGGCTTTAGTTTTTGCTTCTCTATGATCGTAATAATCATGTCGCCCAATATGTAATGAGATTACATTGTCTTTTTCTTCTGCATCTTGATATAATAAGAAACCAACATTTCCATTACCTGAATAAGGTGCTGTTTGCCATTTGTCAGGAACTAGTTCCCAAAGCATGTCGTGTTTAGATAAAAAAGCTTCATAATCAACTTTAAAATCAACTTGATTTTCCTGTGAAAAAAATGGACTCGAGAAAAGAACAAAAATAGAAAGTAAGAGAATCTTTAATTTTAAACGAAGCATCGATAATTATAATTTTTGATTTATAAAATATATTACAAATATACTTTATAAAAGGAATGAAAGTCATTCTCTAATCTTGCAATTACTTTCTGTAATTCTGCATTTGATTAATATATAGTAGACAGCTATATGATTAACTTATTCTAAAGTAAGCACGAACGTATTAAAAACCCGTTGTGCATTTTGATAAAATTCTGTCAATTCGAATGAATTTTACGATTGAAATGAGTAAAATTTGTATCGAGAATAAGAATTTTAGTTTTTTAAATAGTTCTCGATACAATCACGCGAAAAAGCGTGACCACTCGAACTGACATTTTGGTTAATTTTTACATCAAAATGCACAACGGGTTATTAAAAATTAAATAATAAAAGCGAACTTCATTTTAATAGTAATTCCAATAACTAAATGTGTTTTTATTATCAAACAGATATGTAAAAAAAACGCTAAAAATGCACTAAAAAGGTATCTTGGTTCAATTAGAGCAACAAAAAAAGGGATTTGAGAAAATACCTATTAATGATATATTATATTTTTACAATATCTAAACCAGTACAAAATGTATAAAGCTATAATTACTGTTGTTGTTTTAATTTTGAGTCAAAATTTATTGGCACAAAAAGCAGACACAAGTCGCCCCAATATCATATTTATTTTTGCTGATGATATGGGAATAGGGGACGTTTCTCATACTACAGGTAAAGCTGCCACACCACACTTAGATCGAATGGCAACAGAAGGAATTCGTTTTACGGATGCACATACGTCATCTTCTGTTTGTACGCCGTCTCGTTATTCACTTTTAACAGGACGCTATAATTGGCGTTCAACTTTGTCTAAAGGTGTAATTGCTAAACCCACTACAAAACCGTTGCTTAAAAAAGAGGAAACAACTGTAGCAAGTTTGTTAAAGGAAGCTGGGTATCATACAGCTATTATTGGTAAATGGCATTTAGGTATCGATTGGGAGTTAGTACCCAATTTCAAAAAAGAAAAATGGCAAATAGGTGGCGGATGGAATATCGATTATACAAAACCTGCTATAACGCCAACAAGTAATGGTTTTGATTATTTTTACGGAATCGCAGCATCTTTAGATATGCCTCCTTATGTATATATTGAAAATGAAAAAGTGACAGAAATCCCTTCTGTTATGAAAGACCCAAACATTCGTGGTCGAAAAGGACCTGCTGCTCCAAATTTTAAAGCGGGTAATTGTTTACAAGATTTTGCAGAAAAATCAGTAGATTATATAAATGAGAGAGCTGAAGAAAAAGAACCGTTCTTTTTATATTTACCATTAAGTTCTCCGCATACGCCTATTGTGCCTAGTGAAAAATGGAGAGGTAAATCTAAGCTTGGTGCTTATGGCGATTTTTTAATGGAAACAGATTGGGTTGTAGGAGAAGTTTTAAATGCACTTGATAAACATAATTTAACTGAAAATACTATTGTTGTATTTTCTACGGATAATGGTTGTTCGCCTGCGGCAAAAATTCCTAATCTAATAAAAAAAGGACATTCACCGAATGGAAATTTAAGAGGAAATAAAGCAGATATTTATGAAGGTGGACATCGAGTTCCTTTAATTGTTCGTTGGCCAGAAGTTATAGAAGCAGGGACACAAACAGGTAGACTAACATGTTTGACAGATTTTATAGCTACCTGTTCCGATATTACAGGTGTAAAATTAGATGAAGCATCAGGAGTAGATGCCATTTCTTTTTTATCAACGTTAAGTAATCCAAAGAAAACAAATAGAGAAGACATTATTAGTCATAGTATTAATGGTTCTTTTGCTATTAGACAAGGAAATTGGAAGTTAGCGCTTTGTCCTGGATCTGGTGGTTGGAGTACTCCAAGAGCTGGTAAAGCTCCAAAAGGATCACCTAGTGTGCAATTGTTTGATTTATCAAATGACATCGCAGAGACAACGAATTTGTATGATAAATATCCTAAAAAAGTAGAAGAATTAACTAAATTACTTCAATCTTATGTAGACAAAGGAAGAAGTACACCTGGGAAATGTCAAGAAAATGATAGAAAAGTAAATATATATGCAGAAAATAAAGCAAGGTAAAAAATTAATTACTTTATTATTAGTACTATCCTTTATACCAATATATGCATTGGATATCCATGTCGCTCCAAACGGTTCGGATTCTAATAAAGGAACTAAATCTAAACCTTTGTTAACTATAGAAGCAGCTCAAAAAAAATTAAGAGCTAGTGGACGTTTAGGTAAAGAATCCTGTAAAATAATTATTCATCAAGGAATTTACAGGTTAAGTACACCTCTAAAAATCACAACAGAAGATAGTGGTAGTAAGCAATTTCCTGTTATGTATGCTGCTGCTAAAAATGAAGAGGTAGTAATTACTGGAGCACAATTAATTACCTCTAAATGGGAAGTATTTAAAAACGGTATCTATAGAACTAATGTTTGCGATTTAAATGCAATAGATCAGCTTTTTGTGAATCATAAAAGACAGTATATGGCAAGATACCCTAATTTTAATGCAGGATTTGTACCTACGGATGGAGACCCTTCTGTACGTGGAAAAAAAGCCGGAACAGTTCCTTTTTCAGGAGCTACTCCAGATGCGTGGGACGCTAAAAAAGCTGCTGAATGGAAAAATCCTGCTGGCGCAATTTTAAATGGTATGCACAGAGGTCTTTGGGGTAGTCAGCATTATTTTGTTTCTGGTAAAGATAAAAACGGAAAACTAATCTATAAAGGTGGTTGGCAAAATAACAGATCTGCACCTCCTCACAAAGGGTATCGAATGATAGAAAACGTTTTTGAAGAACTAGATGCTCCAGGAGAATGGTATCATAATACTGATGATGGGTGGTTATATTATATGCCAGAAGCTAATATGAATCTTAATGAGATAAAGATTGAAGCTGTACTTCAAATTAAGCACCTTATCAACATTTATGGAGACTATAAACTACCAGTTGCAGAAATGACCATTCTTAAAAGTGGAAATGCGCTTAAAAAAACAGTTGTTAAAAATTACGAAACTACGAATCCTGTTAAAAATATTCAGATTACTGGCATTCATTTTACAGGTACAAAAAGAACTTTAAAAGAGACTATTGAACCTTTACTAAGAAGTGATTGGTGTGTATATCGCGGAGGAGCTATCCATATACGTGGAACAGAGAATATTGTTGTTAATAATTGTTCTTTTGAAGAGTTGGGAGGAAATGCTGTATTTATAGATAGCTATAATCGAAATATAAAAATCAAAGGAAACCTTTTTCAAAATAATGGCTCTACGGATGTTAACTTGGTGGGTTCATTTGCTGCGGTTCGTGATCCTTCATTTAGTTTTCACCATCTTCCGCCAGCATTAGATGAAATAGATACTACTATTGGACCAAAATCAGAAGATTATCCAGCAGATTGTATTGTTGAAGATAATTTAATGATGCGTTGTGGTCGTTTTGAAAAACAAGCCTCAGGAATTAATATATCTATGTCATCAAGAATTACACTTCGTCACAATACAATTAGTCATACGCCAAGAGCAGCAATTAATATTTGTGACGGAACTTGGGGTGGTCATATCATAGAATGGAACGACTGTTTTGAAACCGTACTAGAAACACACGATCATGGTGCTTTTAACTCTTGGGGAAGAGATCGTTACTGGTTTAGAGCTGGACCATCAGGACCCGATTTAAAAGATAAAAATGGAAAGCCAATGATTAGTAATTATATAGAAAAGTATCCAAATGCTCCTTTGTGGGATGCTTATCAAACAACTATTATTCGAAATAATAGAATGCAATGTGATCATGGTTGGGATATTGATTTAGATGATGGCTCTACTAATTATGAAATATACAATAATATAAGTCTATCAGGAGGTATAAAAACACGCGAAGGATATCATCGTGTTGTTACTAATAATGTAATCCTTGGAAGAGGATATACTTGTAATGTACCATACCCTAAACCAACTCATGATATTTTTGAAAAAAACATTCTTTGGGGAGGAACAACGTACAAATCTAGTAACCCGAAGCTTTGGGGAGGAACACGAAATAATAATTTTATTCACAACCCAGATGCTAAAGAAGTTGTTCCTGCTAGTGGAGTACAACAACAGACACAAGATGATTCTGGTAGTTTGTATGGGAATGTTCTTTTTACAGAGCCTCAACATGAACATGGCAATTTTACAGTCTCAAATAAATCAGCAGCATTAAACCTTGGATTTAAAAACTTTCCAATGACAGGTTTTGGTGTTACTTCAGATGAATTGAAGCGTTTGGCAATGAAACCCAAAATTCATGCACCTAAAGATGTAGCGTCTAATGTGTATGTAAAGTCAAAGCTGAAACGATTCATGGGAGCTAAATTTAAAACACTAGAAACTGAAGGAGAACTTACAGCAACAGGTATGTTTGAAACCTATGGAGTGCTATTAATTTCAGTACCAAAAAATAGTCAATTAGCTAAGTTAGGGTTTAAAGTTGATGATGTAGTAATAGCATTAAATTCGAATAAAATAGTAAATGAACAAACTTTCATTAAAAACATGAGGAACTTAACTGATGGTAAACACACCGTAAAAGTGTGGAGACATCAAAGTCCAATTACCTTTTCTTTTACAAAATAAATAATACTGGAGATCCATTTTATCAAAAAAAAAATTATGAAACTTCCATAACGAGTATTTAAAACCCAAAGGAATGATTATACGGAAGCTACATGTGACCAATGAAAAAAAATAAAATAGAGACATGAAAATAAATAACAGAATACAGATGAATAAACCTTTTTTTCTACTACTTACATTTATATTATTTACCGCTTGTGGAGTTCAACAAGCACAAAATACAGGTTCGTCTACTACTGACTCTTGGACCATTGAATCTCAAGAAGACTGGCAAGCAAATATGGCTGGACAATCAAATTTGGATATCAAAAAAGGAAAAGTAATGCCTACCGCAAAGGAAGCTATTTTCAAAAGCTCCATGAAAAAATTTGCTAAAAAGCAGTCCGCAAAATCCATCACGTTTTCACAATCAACAGACTGGCTAAACTGGGAACCAGTTTCCAACATTGGACCAGTTAATCTAGGCGATGCACCAGTAGCTTTGCAACTTGGAGATGGAAACTATTGGATGTTTGGTAAGTATAGTAAAAGTAAAAGAGGTAGTAAAAATAAAAAACATGAAGCTTTCAAAGATGCGGCGGCTACTTTGGAAGGGTTCGATATGGACTTAAGAACGACTCGTTTCGAAAATCAATTCAATGCTCCTGGAGGATTAAAGAAACCGAAAGGTGGTTATCATGCATGGCAAAGTAAGGATATGAAAAACTGGGTACATCATGGTGCAATTACAGATAAAAAATCTCGCTGGATGACTACTGCTGAATATGTAAACGGAAAATTCTATTTCTATTATGATGCTCCTAATGATCAGGATCCTCACCTTTATATTGATGAAGACCCAACGGATGGTGTTCCTGGAAAAAATATGGGAATGGTATTCAATGATCCAACACACGGTTCCGATTGTGCCGTGATCCGTGACCTCAAAGGAAATTTCCATATTATTGGGGAAGACTGGTCGCCTATTGATGCATCGACTCATGGCTGGGATTCTCCTTTAGCAATTCATGCCGTTAGCCCAGACGGAATCAATGATTTTAAAATTTTGGAGCCTGCTGTGGATGAACGTACCAAACCAACAGGAGTATTTGCAGAATATGCGCATCCGCATTGGAAAAAGGAAGCCCCAGATAGGTTCCCTGGAAAAGCGTCACCAGTAGATATTCCTAGACAAAGAATCAAAAAAGGAGATGTCGTTGCTTATGGTAAATACGAAATCCACGAACCAGAGCAGAATGCTTTCGGAGATTGGGCTTCCATCTCAATCGGAGGACAGTACTATTTGTTCGGTGATTTTGATCCAGCAGGTAGTCATGGCAATAAAGGGATGAGCACTGCTTGGTTTACTTCCGACGATATCAATAAAACTTTCACTTTTTGTAGTAATATTGGGAGAGGTCATCCTGATCCAGATATTGTATTTGCTGAAGGACAATTCTATTTGGTAACACAGCAGAAGACGGATTATATCAGTTCAGGTCCGTGGGTTGAAACTGTGAAAGTACGTATGGGAGTAGATACGACTAATGATGGACTTGTCAACGAGTGGAGCGACTGGCAAGTTGTGAAGGAGCAATATGACTATATGGAAGGTTTTTCTAAGCAGGTTGAAAGAATTCCTGCACAGTTGAATTTTTCAGACTTAGCGGAAGGATATGGTTTTCAATTTGAGGTTAAAATAATAGATACAACAGAAAATGAATCAAAACCAATTTTAGATAAAGTGGTTGTTTCGTTTAAGTAGTAATACCAAATGAATTATAAAATGATACTAAAATAATTTGAATTATAGCGTTTACAGACGAATGACAAAATCTAAGCATAGCCTTTGCTACGGTTCTATTTTGTTGTGAAGTGTGTAAGCGATAGAAACTAATTATTAGTGTCATTTTATGGTTTATTTGGTATAAAATTCAAAAATTACCATTGGAACTCATTTCAAATTAAAACAAAAAGATGGATTATGAAAATAAATAACAGGATACAAGCAAGTAAAGTTTTTTTGCTGGCTTTATCTTTGTTATTTGCTACTTGTGATGTGGAAGCAATCTCTATCAAATGAGACAATTTTATCAAAAATATCCAAAAATCCAGACGGTGTCTGGAGAATTGACATTGGAGTCATTATGTTGAACTTTTAAATATTTCTGATGACTTCTACTTACCAGATAAAAAAGCACTCGAACAAAAGGTTAGAGAAATTTTAGAGACAGATGATGAAAAAAAATAATTTACTTACAGTTCTTGTAGTTCTGTTAATGATTGGAAACTTATTTGCTCAAGAAATTTATGTATCACCTAAAGGAGATGACACTAATTCAGGAACAAAAAGCAGCCCTTATGGAAGCTTTGAAAAAGCTTTGCTAGACGTAAAGAAATATGCTGGTAAAGAAGCTGTAACAGTATGGTTTTCTTCAGGTGAATATTATATTAATGAAACGCTTACATTGGGTAGCGAGTATTCAGGCACAACAAAAAAACCAGTTGTATTCTCTGCAATCCCAGGGGAAAAGGTTGTTGTTAAAGGATCTCGTCAATTAGAATCTTTAAAATGGGAAAAATATAAAGGAGGTATTTATAAAGCTCAAGTTCCAAGTGGATTGGCTTTCGATCAATTGTTTATTAATGGAGAACGACAAGTTAGAGCACGATTTCCTAATTATGATTATGAGAACCCACTTCGGGATGGAAAAGGATATCATCAAGTAACAGGTGGTACCAATAAACGCTATGACAAATGGTTTTCATTTGATCCTAAAACTTTTTCTGATAAAACATGGGCGCATCCAGAAACAGGAATTGTACATGGTTTCCAAAGTCATAACTGGGGAAACATGCAATATAAAATCAAATCAGTTCAAAAAGAAAAGAACAGAATAAACCTTAATGAAGGTGGTTGGCAACTACAAAGAACACATGGTATTGGAGGAAAAGGAAAAAAGGCTTCTTATTATTTTGTTGAAAATATTTTTGAGGAGCTTGATGTTGCGGGTGAATGGTTTTTAGATGTGGAAACCAATACACTTTACTATTATCCAATGCAAGGAGTGAAATTAAGTAAGGTTAAAGTTGAAGTGCCTGTTATAAATGATATCATTCAATTAAAAGGAACTAAAGAATCACCTGTAAAAAATATTCAGTTTAAAGGCTTTCACTTTACACAAACAAACTACACTTTTATGGAGGCTTATGAGCCGGTTGCTCGCGGTGATTGGGCAATTCACAGAGGTGGTACCATTTTTATGGAAGGAACAGAAAACTGTTTGATTAAAGATTGTAATTTTGAATATGTAGGTGGAAACGGCGTATTTATGAGTGCTTACAATCGTAAGAATAAAGTAAGCGGTTGTAGATTTGTACATACTGGAGAAAGTGCTGTTTGCTTTGTTGGTTCTCCTAAAGCAGTTCGTTTTTATCAAACTTGGGATGATAGATTATTGGATGGAAAGAATTGGAATAAAATGCGTGAAAATATGGATTTGGAGGCAGGTCCTAAAACTCCTGATTATCCGAAAAACTGCGTTGTTGAAAATAGTATCATGCATGATTTTGGTGATGTTGGTAAACAAGTTGCAGGAGTTTATATTTCTATGAGTCATAAAATTACAGCGTCTCACAATACCATTTATAACTGCCCACGTGCAGGAATATGTATTAATGATGGTACTTGGGGAGGACACCTTATAGAATTTAATGATATTTGGGAAACGGTTAGAGAAACTGGCGAACATGGCCCTTTTAATTCTTGGGGACGAGAGCGACAATGGAAAGGTGGTAGAGGAACAGATGAACACTTTCTTAAGGAGTTAACAAAATTAGATGCTATTGACAATGTAGTGATACGAAATAACCGAATTGCCAATTACAGGAAATCTATTAGTGCAGGAAATTGGACGATTGATTTAGATGATGGTTCTAGTTATTACGAGATCTATAATAATTTAAATCTAGGTTCTACCATTAAACTAAGAGATGGTATGGGACGTAAGGTTTTTAACAATATAACGGTAAGTGCGGTTCCTTTGGGTTGGCATGTATGGCCAAAAGATTCCGAAGATGAAATTTATAAAAATATTTTTGTTATCTCTGGTGCTTTGCCTGGAAAAAAAGTGCCAACAAAAAACTTTATACGTAGTGTAGCTTTACCAACCGATACCAAATGGAGTACCAATTACGATAAGAACTTGTATTGGAATGTAAATTATCCTGATGATTTTAATGTGACACAAAATGTAAACATGGAAGATTGGAATACGGAAGGATATGACCAAAATTCTATTTCAGCTAATCCTAATTTCATAGACCCAATCAACGGAAATTATCAAGTCCAAGAGAATTCACCAGCATTAAAATTAGGTTTTAAAAACTTCCCTATGGATGAATTTGGTCATCAAATGACGCGTATTTTACCTTATGGAGGTGACTTTGCAAATGAAACTACAGTAAGTCTAAAAGCAGCTATTAATGCAGAAAAAGGAGCTACTATTTATTTCACTACGGATGGTTCAGAACCGAATATGAAATCTTTAAAATATACAAAGCCTTTTAAAATAAATAAATCTACAATCTTGAAAGTAAGAACTTTTAATTGTGATGGAATTCCTGTTGGATTTACTACTGAAGCAGAATTTAATAAAGTAAAAAACGTTACGCATCCAAGTTGGTTGAGTACCTTGATTTCTGGAAAATACGAAGGAGAAAGCATCGCTAATACAAAAGCACTTCAAAAGGAAGTAAACGGAGCAGTATTCATCAATATTGCAGACGATCCAGATTTAATTGATGCTACTGGAGGCTATAATTTCGGTTGTTATATTAAGATGTTGGATCCTAAAAAAGGAAAAATGTGGTTAGATGCTGGATTAAACAAAGATTGGGTTATTCAAAAAGTAAACAAACATAAAGTTGCAAATATTTCACATTTACAAAAGTTCCTTAAAAAATATTCTGGACAAACAGTAACGATAACTGCAGTAAGAGATTATGGTTCTAAAGTGTTTGAGGTAACCATTCCTTAAGGGCCTTTTTTCTAAAAACAGATCATTTAAAGTTGAAATAATTAAATAACATACCTAGAAATTTATTTAATTACAAAACCTCTATTGGAAATATCCAGTTCAGGTTTTAGTTTTTAAGAATCCCTCAAAGCGTTCTATTTTTCTGCTTTGAAATTATGCTCTTTAAGAAACGTCATTGATTTTTCCATGGTCACATTAAAAACTTCATCTGTGCTTTTTTTACGAAAATAAGAGCCATTAAAAAAACCATGTCCTTTACCTTTAAAAGCAATTAATTCACAGATGTTTCCAGCTTCATTCATTTGTTTAGTAAATCGGTCAATATTTTCAAATGGAACAGTTTTATCAGCTATTCCATGAAATATTAATGTTTTTGGTATTCCAATCACTACATTATCACATGGAGATATTTTAGTTTTCCTGCTTTCTCCTACTTTTGCCATTCCATAGCCTTTTTCTGTAGTATCAACTACTGGATTAAAAAGAATCATTGCATTAGGAATAGAGCTAATATTTAAATTCTCACCTTCTTCTTCAAAACCTTTTATTACTCCAGTACATGCTGCTACATGTCCACCTGCAGATGCGCCTGAAGCTATAATTTTACCTGGATCAATTCGCAATTCATTAGCATGCTCTCTTACCCAACGTATAGCAGATTTGCCATCATTTACACATTCAAAAGGAGTTGTTTTGTGCTTATTGCCTACTCTATATTCTGCCGAAATTGCTAAATAATCTTTATCGGCAAAAAATCGTGCTTGCTGATAAAATTGCTTTGGATTTCCTCCAACCCAACCTCCACCAAAAAAGAATACAATTACTGGTCGTTTGTATAAAACATTATGATTAGAAGGTTTAAAAACATGCATTTTTAAGTCACCTTGTAATGTCTTTTTATACACAAAAGTAGAATCTGGTTCAAAACTAACTTGCCCTTTTACTATAAATGAAAAAGAGATGAAGAATAAAGTTAGAAGTATTTTACTGGTTTTCATAAAACTTTAGGGTTGAAAAGTATCAGTTCTAAATGGGTATGCAGGTAAGTCTAGTTCATTAACTAAATTTACTTCGGGCTTACCAGTAAACGCGTAACGAATGTATTTAGGTTTTGATAATTGATTTGAATGCAATACGACTGTTTTTCCTTTTATTTTGGCATCAGCCCGAAACCAATTTTTAGAATCATCTGCTAACCAAAAGCCAGTGGGTGATTTTTCGTCTTTTGTTTTCAATTCTTTTGCATAGTCAAAAGAAACGATTACAGTATTCCTTTTTATTTTTGCTTCCTTAAATATAGGACCACCCGATTTAGTTTTTGATTTTGAAACCTCATCCATTGCTAATAAAGCCAAACGTTTACCAATAGGTAATTTATCTTTAGGGTGTATGTCCTTAACATCTCCTAAATCAATCGTATTTACTACAGAGGTATTGGGCAATTCAAGCGCTTTTAATTGTGACTCACGCATCCATGCCCACGAATGAGTATTAGGGTTTTCAGCATTCATCTCTGCACTTGAATCTAAAATTTTTCCGTAACCAGGCAGCATAACCACCATAAAGTGCATGGCATCATTATTCCAAGATTTCCGATACGTTTTTATCCATTCTTTAAGTGTTTCACCATACTTACTCATACCTGAGTTTATGGCAAACCAAGGTTTCTTTATATTACCATACATAGATTGTGTATTGCGTTCGCCTTGATACCAAACTAATCCTTTACAAGCATAAGGAATTAATGGATGCATCATCGCATTGTAAAGTATATTTGATTGCCTACGTGCAAAAACATTATCTTCTTTAGACCAGGGTACCGGACCATTTTTAATGGTTTTTATCCTGTTTTTTGTTTCAACATCAGCATCAAACTCATCCATCATCGTTTTAAAATGAGGTATTGTTTTGGTCATTTCTCTTGGCATCCATCCTTCTATAGAGGAGCTACCCCATGATGTTAATATAATACCTACTGGAACATTGGCAGATTTCTGAAGAAAATAAGCGAAAGAAAAAGCTACGGCACTATTGGGTTGCTCATTTACCCATTTGCCTTTACATCTATCTTGAGGTTTAAATGCTACATTAGTTTTTACTGTAAAACTTCTAATATTAGAAGATTTAGGTATTAAAGTCTTAATTTCAGGAACACCTCCAATTCCCATTTCCATATTAGATTGACCAGAACAAATCCATACATCTCCAACTACAATATCAGAAATCTTTAAATCTTCTTTGTTAAAAGAAGATGATATCATCATAATTTTTGGTTCAAAACTAGCTTTTAAAGGATTTAGTTTTAAACTCCAATTTCCATTAGAATCTGTAACTGTCCTTTTTTCTGAATTTGCAAAAGTAACAGTAATAGTAGCTCCAACTTCAGCTTTTCCCCAAACAGGAATTGATTGATCTCTTTGCAAAACCATGTGGTTTTTAAAAAGAGAAGCAACTTTAAATGTAATTCTAGCGTCTTGTTTTAAATTGGATGCTGTTAACATAGAAGAAGAAATACCTGCAAACAGACAACTACTCAAAATTAAACTTATGCAAAACATTAAACGACTTAAGCTTTTCATTTAATTTTTCTTTTTCTTTTTACTTTTCGCTTTCTTGCTTCTTTTAACAGTTCTTTTTTTCCATAAAATGATATTATCAATATCATTTTGTGAAAACTCCCCTGTTGTACTTCTTCCATTTTTAATATCATTTTCTAAAAGTTGTAATAACTTTTCTGCAATTTCTGGGCGCTCTAAATATAAGTTAGTTGTTTCTGCTGCATCTTTTTCCATATCATATAACTGGGCAATAGGCATAGTATCCAAAGTAGTATCATCTTCTTGTGGTAATGTCCAACCTCCAGATCCTCTAGCTAATAACAACTTCCATTTTCCTTGTCTATAACCAAAATGACCAGAAATAGAATGGTGTATCACACCAGGTCTAGTACTCTTTATTTTTTCTCCTTTTAAGGCTGGTAAAAAACTTACACTGTCTTCTCCACTTTTACTAGGTACAGGCACGTTTATGATATCTGAAAAAGTAGCAAACATATCTGTTAAACAGATTAAACTATTATTTACTACACCTGCTTCTACTTTATTTGGCCATTTTACAATAAAAGGCACACGATGTCCACCATCCCATAAATCAGATTTTGAACCACGATAGCCTGCACTAACTATATGGCCTTTTTTCGCAAGTCCTTTTATATTTGCTGCTTTAGAGGTACCATTATCACTACTAAAAACAACCAAAGTATTTTCAGACAATCCATTATCTTTTAGTGCTTTTGTAATTGCTCCTACTGTTGCATCTGTTTGCATTACAAAATCTGCATAATTTCCAAGTCCACTTTTGCCTTGCCATTCTTTTGAAGGCAATATTGGTGTATGTGGAGAACCTAAAGGAACATATAGAAAAAATGGTTTACCATCTTTATTCTTTGCCTGGTTATTAATGTATGCTACAGATTTATTTGTTAATCGAGGCAACATATTAATTTCATCTTCATGAAGAATTACTTTATCGTTCTCTAAAACTGCTTTCATACTTCCAGCGTGATGAAAACCATGAAAATAATCAAATCCTCGATGAATAGGTCCATCTGGTATAAGAGAACCAACTGCAGGTAAATTTCTACCTCTTTTTCTTATTGTTTTTTTCGAAATAGAATCTACATATTGAAAGTTCAAATGCCATTTACCAATGATTGCTGTGTTATACCCTTGATTTTTAAGGAAATTTCCAACTGTTGGTCGGTCTTCTTTAATTAAATTTGGTTTAAAACCAGATACTACTCCACTTTGTAATGTTGTACGCCAGCTATAACGCCCTGTCATAATTCCATAACGAGTAGGTGTACAAACTGAAGACCCTGAATGCGCATCAGTAAACACCATTCCTTCTTCTGTTAATTTATCAACATGAGGTGTTTTAATTTTACTTGTTTCTGGAGCTAGACTTTGTATTTCTCCATAGCCTAAATCATCACATAGAATAAAAACGATATTAGGTTTTTCTGATTTATTTTGGGCAAGTGCTGATCTATTTTGTGCACATGAGGACAAAACAACAGATACCAACATTACTAAAAAAACCAATCTTACATTAAAAAAATTAAATTTATTCATCATTCTTTTATTTTTTTAAATAGTTATATTTATAAAATACTAGACTCCCACCTTTTTGTAGTATTTTAAAAATATATACCAAATATTTTTATTTATTATAGACTTTACAAGTTTATAAAACAAATTTAAAACTAAACTAAACATAATAGTATCTCTATTCTATCGTTTTCTTGCTTTAATCAAGTATAATAAAATAGATTATAAATTTTATAAATGAGAAACAAAATAATCTATTGTTGATGTAATTATAGATTCCCGTGTTGGATTAATATCGGCACCTACTTTTCTCCAATTATGACCTGCATTTTTAATGATTAATGTTGTTACAGGTGCGTCTACTTCTTTAGCCTTTTCTGCCATATAAAAGGCATGTTTTACAGGTATTGTTGTGTCTTTATCTCCTTGTATCATTAACAATGGAGCACTGTCTTTATGTAAATAATTAACAGGACTCATTTCTTTGTAAAGTAATAGTTTATCTTCAGATTTGGTATTTGGTTTTGTTATTCTTGCACCAAATCGATCTTTAAAATTTGGATTGTCATTATGATTGAACAAACTTATATCTTCAAAATCGGAAGGACCATACCATGAAATTCCTGCAATCATTTTATAACTATACTTAGCCAAATTTGGGTCACCTTTTAAACTTTTAGGAGCACTTAATAGTAACATTTGTGAAATATGCCCACCAGCAGAATCTCCAAAAGAGAAAAAACGATTCGCATCTATTCCTAGTGATTCATTATGTTTAGACAAATAACGCATAGCATCTTTACTGTCAATTACACAATCTCTCATGGTATTATTTCCTCCTTTTTTCCAAAGTCTATAACTAACTGACACCACACAAAACCCTATTTCTAAAAGTTCTGTATGTACTTTTTTAAAAGAAGCATTAGCGACACCATGTCTAGAGCCAGTAGCCCAACCACCCCCATGCGTGTAAATAACTACGGGTAATTTTTGTCCCACTTTTTTGTTTTTTGGATAGTATATATCTAGATATAGATTTTCTTCTTTAGTTTCTTTATACAAGACATTTAGTTTTCTTTTTCCTCCTGTCTTCAAGTATGGAACTTGCTTTTTAGCCACAAATTCTTTAAAGCTAATTATATTGTCTTCGTTACTGTCTAATAATTTATTTAAATGTTTCCAGATTCGTTTGTTATCCTTTTCTGTAAATTGACCGTCTTTGTTTTTGTCTAATCTTTCCCAAGTTTTGTTAATATAAACATCACGATATGCTCCATTTGATTGATCATCTGATTGAGAAAAAGCTTTAGAAAAAGGCAAGGCTATACATAGTATTACCAATATTACTTTTAACTTTAATTGTTGTAATACTTTCATTTTAAAATTATTCTTTAAACGCAAAATTCACTTGAGGCCAAGCATCAGTTATGGCATCGTTTTTTTGAACTTTTCCAGGAGTACTTCTACCTTCTTTTATTTGTTTGATTAACAAATCTTTCAACTCCTTTACTTTCTTTGGAAACTTCTCTGCAACATTATCTCTCTCTTTTACGTCTGTTTTTAAATTGTATAGGAGTTCTTCTGAAAAAATACCTTTATGTTTTTTTATTTTTCCGGAAGCCATAATACCAGAGTTAGGAGATACAATTAATTTCCAATCTCCTTTTCTGATGGCAAAAACACCATACTTATCATGATGAATAGTTTCTTTTCTTTGATAACCTCCTTCATTTGTTAATAAAGGCAATATGCTGTAACTGTCTTCTGCTTCATTGTCTTTAAAATCATAATTCAAAATATCTGCACAAGTAGCCATAAAGTCTGTAGTACATATTGTTGCATCTGAAACAGAGTTTGGTTTTATTTTTTCTGGCCATTTCACTAAAAAAGGAACTCTATGTCCACCTTCTAAATAGCTTCCTTTGTAGCCTCTATAAATATAACTTGGACTGTGTTTTTTCTTTTTTAAAGTTTTTAAATCGTTTGTTGTAGCGTACCCATTATCGCTTGCAAAAACGACTAATGTATTTTCTTCTATACCTTGTTCTTTTAAAGTTTCAAAAATAGTACCCATTAAATCATCAATCATAATTACAAAATCTGCATAAGGACTTCCAATTTTACTTTGTCCTTTCCACGGTGCAATTGGTAATACTGGATTATGTGGAGAAGGTAATGGAATGTACATAAAAAAAGGATTTTCGCTATTTGCATTCTCTTTAATAAATGAAATTGATTTATTTACAACGTTTGGTAGTACTTCTTCATGTTTAAAATCATCGGCGACAGCACCTTTTATCCAACTACTAAAAGGATATTTTTTTCTACTTCTCTCTGTTGTTTTTGTAGGAATCATAGTTGCCTTATTATTTTCCAAATATACAAAAGGAGGCATATTTAAGGATGCAGCAATCATATAAGAATAATCAAATCCCATGTCATTAGGTCCAAATTTTAATGGTTTACTATAATCAATATTTTTGAAATTTAAACGCTCAGATTTATTTGAAAAATGTTCAAATTCTGAACTATTATTTTTCATGGTCCAGTTTAAACCCAAATGCCATTTTCCGATACTTGCTGTCTTATATCCATTATTTTTTAGTAATTGAGCAACTGTTAATCGGTTTTTTTGAATTAAAGACGGAGAGTTTCCCCAAGTAACAAATTCTTTTAAGGGTGTTCTCCAATTGTATCTACCTGTTAAAATACCATATCTTGTGGGTGTACAAACAGCAGAGGAGGAATGTGCATCTGTAAATTTCATGCCTTCTTTTCCCATTTTATCTAAATGGGGAGTATGTATTTTACTGTTTTCATTATAAATGCTTAGATCACCAATTCCTAAATCATCTGCTAGAATGTAGATAATGTTTGGCTTTTTATCTTTTTTAGGTTTTGATTTTCCTGATGTCTGACTACTAGCACAATTTGTATAAATTAATAGCACTGTTACTAACAGAAAACTTATTTTAAAAACTTGAGTCAATCTACTTTTCATACTATATTTTATTTGTTTTTTAAAGTAACTTCTAAAGCATAACCTAATACGTCTTTTGGCAATCCAGTTATTGTGACTTTTAATTCGTTTTTATTTTGTTGCCAATTTAGAGTTTTGTTATTTCCTAATAATTTTACATCTTCAATAGTGGCTTCACCTTTTCTTAAAGATTTTATCAGTATTTCTCCTTCTGTATTTGTAAGAGAAATGACGTACACTTTATTTTCTTTAGTAGTAAACCAAAAATCTTTTGAGGTAAACGTTTTTTTGAAACCTTTAGCGGCTCTGTGACCTGTACCGTCTAAAAGTGTTTCTCCTTGCCCTTCTTTTGTTATTTTCCAAGGTGATGTTCCATATATAGCATCTCTGTTTTGATGGATCCATTTCCCTATTTCACGCAAATTCTGTGCGCTGATTTCAGGTACTTTTCCTTTTCCATCTGGACCGATGTTTAATAAATAATTTCCACCTTTAGATAAAATATCAACAAAATAATAGAGTAATTCTTTTGGACTTTTCCAATCATTATCATAGGATTTATAACCCCAAGAATTGTTTATAGTTCCACAAGTCTCCCAATATTTTTCTAAGGTGTCTGATGACGAAGGAATTTTATTATCTCCAGCATCTAAATAATCTCCAAAAGAATAACCAACTCTTCTATTTACCAATACATTCGGATTGATATCATAAACCGATTTATAAAATTGAAACGCTTGTTTTTCTGTAATAAAACCAGTGCCGTCAAACCAAATTAAACGCAGTTCTGGTAATAAATTTAAAAGTTCTTTTACTTGAGGGTATGCTTTGTTTTGAAGATATTCTTTATGTGTATTTGTACTTGGTCCCCATAAATTTTTACCAGTTGGGTGTGTATAAATTCCTAAAGAATCATTTACTTTTTTAACGTTGTTATAATTACCATCAGTACCATCCATCCAATCATTTCCATGAGAATAATATACTCCAAAATCAAGTCCTTCTCTTAAACAAGCCTCATATAATTCTTTTACAGCATCTGCTTTATATGGTGTAGCATCTACGATATCATATTCAGAACTTTTAGAATCAAACAAAGCAAAACCATCATGATGTTTTGAAGTAATCACTACATATTTCATTCCAGATTGTTTTGCCAATTTCGCAATATTCTGAGCAAAAGATGTATCTGGATTGAATGTTTTGGCTAACTCGCTATATTCTTCTCTTGGTATTTGAAAAGCGTGCATCAACCATTCTGCTACTTTTGGTCCTTTATATGGTGCATAATTTATACGTGTATTTTTCCAAACGCCTCCTGCTTGAGAATAGATTCCCCAATGTATAAACATTCCTAATTTCGCTTTTTTAAACTGTTCTAATGCTTTTTGTTTCTCATCTGACTGATTCATTTTCAACCATTCTTGATGATAACCACCAGAACCAATAGGGTTTTCAAAATGAGGAATGATTCTTATTCTTTTAAAATTAGCAGCTGTTTTTATGGAAATAGTTTGTTCTCCTATTTTAGAAAATGAAACTATTTTTTTGAATTCTGAAACTATTTCATTGGAATTAATGGCATAACTTTTTAATAAAGGTCTTTTAAATTCTTGCCCTACAATAGTTACTTTTACATGATTTTTAGAATTATAAAGCGATTTGTTTGAAACCATTTGAACAACATATTTTACAGGATGCTTCACATTAAAATTCCAAGAATACGTGTTGTCTTTTTTTATTGCATCGGTTTTATCTAAAACAATCCAATTATCAGTTTGATCAAATTTTTGTTCACTTGACAAGCTTGTATCAACATTTTTTTTACAGGATACTGAGATTAATAAAACAGCCAATACAAGATGGTGTTTTTTTAATTTTTTGCTGAAAAAATGGATAATAGATCTCATTTTAATTCATTTTTGGTTTCCATTCTGGAATACCTTGTTCTTTTAATTGTTTATAGTAAAGTATATGTAATGGTTGTTCTTTTATTCTTTTACGGTTTTCATTCACCATTAATGGAATGGAGTTTTTCCACCATTCATTATAAGGTTCTTTAAATGCCGCAATAACTTTAGGATTCGAAATTGCGATATTATTTTTTTCTCCTGGGTCATTTTCTATGTCATATAACTCGCTATTATTTACAAAAAGCCATTTCTGATTTCTTATAGACATTTTATTGAATTTTGCATCTTCAACTTGCCCGCTTTTCCATCGCCCACAATGTGTAAACAGTAAACGACCTTCCCAATTTATAGTTTTATTTTCTAATAAGGGTATTAAAGAACGTCCTTCTAAATCTTCTTTTTTTTCTGGAAGTTTAACTCCAGCCAATTCAGCAAAAGTTTTGTAAATATCTATATGTGCCGTAAGTTGATTGATGTCTTTACCTTCATTTAAAACTCCTTTCCAATACCAAAAGAAAGGAACGTGATTTCCTCCTTCATGAGGTGAATTTTTACCTCCTTTTAGACCTGCATTAAAATGTCTTATTTTTTTACCATTAAGTGTTCCTCTTAAATGCGTTGCGCCATTATCTGTAGTAAAAATAACTAAGGTGTTTTCTAATGCATTCCATGCTGCAAGCTTGTTCATCAATCTCCCAAAATTATCATCAATATTTTCAATCATTCCATATCTGCCAGCAGTACCTTCATCATAGCCTAATTTTAAGAAACGTTTTTTATAAGATTCAGGCGCAATTAAAGGAGCGTGAGGTGCGTTTAATGATACATATGTGAAATAGGGTTCTTTTGCTACTATTTGTTCTTTTGTCCAATCCAATGCTGCATCAAAAAAAACATCTGTACAAAAGCCTTTCGTTTTTACAATCATATTATTATGCAACAACACATTATCAAAATATAGGTTTTCCTTATTAGGAGGGAAGTCACCTAACCGAACTTGACCAATACCTCCTGCACCATGCATTAATACTTCGTCAAACCCTCTATTTTGTGGAAGATATTCCTCACCATCTCCTAAATGCCATTTACCAAAAAGCCCCGTTTTATAACCTGCAGATTGCAAAGCTTGAGGAAGCGTGTATATATCCAAAGCCATTCTTTCACGTTCTAAAATTGTATGTGTTACGCCAGCTCTAAATTCATGACGCCCACTCATTATTGCAGCTCTTGTTGGTGCACAAGTAGGACTTACATGGTATTCTGTAAAACGTGTTGATTTTTGATAGAAAGAATCAATATTAGGAGTTTTTACAACTTTGTTTCCCATACAAGAAAGATCTCCCATTCCTTGATCATCTGTCATTACAAAAATGATATTGGGTCTACTATTTGTTAATACTTTAGATTTTTCTTGCGAGTAAGCTGTTATTGAGAAAAATAATAAAAAGATAACAATGCTATTTTTTATGACTTCAATTTTTATCATCAATTTTTAATTATTTTACTGCTTAGTAAATTCAATTTGTTTCCATTTAGATTTGCTTGTGTCATTTTTTTGAGGAATTCCAGGTGTACTTCTACCTTCAATAATATGCTTAGTAAGTAATGTTTTTAATTCGGCTACTTTTTCAGTATTTGTAGCATAGAGGTTGTTGGTTTCTCCTGGATCACTCTTTAAATGATACAGTTGATATTTTGGTAAAGAATCAATCGCTTTTTTATTAGTTGGTCTTGGAAAACTCCAACCTCCAGAATCTGGACACATAATAAGTTTCCAATCATCTTTTCTAATGGCAAAACTTCCGTTAATAGAATGATGTATTGTAGCTTCTCTAATTGGTTTGTCAAGTTTAAATTGTTTAAATAAAGGTGTCATATCATAACTATCTTCTCCTTCATTTTCTTTTAATGAATATCCAACCAAATTAGCACAAGTTGCCATTAAATCGGTTGTACAAATTATTTCATCCGATGTAATTCCTTTGTCTATTTCATTTGGCCATTTTACAATAAATGGAACTCTATGTCCGCCTTCAAAAATATCTGCTTTATTTCCTCTATACATATAACTTGGGTGGTGTCCTTTTTTTGCCATTTCTTTAAAATTTGCTCCAGGAGAACAACCATTATCGCTCGTAAATATTACAATTGTATTGTCTTCAATACCTGCCTCTTTAATCACTTTTTCAAGTTGTCCCACATAGGCATCTAACATCATACAAAATCGCCATACGGATTTAATCCGCTTTTACCTTGCCATTCTTTTGTTGGTAAAATTGGCGTATGTGGAGATGGTAATGCTAAATATAGAAAAAACGGTTTTTCTTCTTTTGCTTTTTCTCTAATATAAGTAAATGACTTTCTAAAAAAATTAGGAGTAACATCATCATGAATAAAATCGCTAGAAGTTGGTCCTTTTCTCCATTTAGCATATCTGTCTTTATTAACAGTAATAGTATCTGGTATTTTAGTTGGCAACCCATTTTCTACATACACATAAGGTGCCATATCTAAAGATCCACTATGTCCATAAGCATAGTCAAAACCGACATCATTGGGTCCGTTTTTTATAGGTTTAGAGAAATCGATTTTACTAAAGTCTTTTGCATTTAAGCGTCTTCCTTTAGAAATTGCTGAATTTTTTAATGCCCAATCCCATCCTAAATGCCATTTTCCTATGAAAGCAGTAGTATAATCTTTCTGTTGCAATATAGAAGCTACAGTTGTTCTACTAGGAAGAATTAAAGCTCTAGAATTACCATTAGTAACACCAGACTTTAGTTTACTTCTCCAATTATAACGTCCTGTAAGAATACCATATCTTGTTGGAGTACAAACAGATGAAGATGAATGTGCATCGGTAAACTTAATACCTTCAGAAGCTAATTGGTCTATGTTTGGTGTTGAAATTTTACTACTCTTATTATAGACAGATATATCTCCATACCCCAAATCATCCGCTAAAACATATATAATGTTTGGTTTTTTTTGTACTATTTTTTTGGTTGAACAATTACTTGCATTCAGTAATGACATCAGAACAATGGAGAAAAAATATTTTATCATAATTATTTTTGAACTAAAGAGAGTGTTTAGGTATTGGTTCTTCGTTAGAAAACAGGAAACACAAATAACAAAGCTATTTTTGTTTCCTGTTTCTAATTATTTAATTTTATAAAATTCTCCTTTTACCATAAATCTATTTCAATCTATTAAAAATAGTATCATATATTTTAAATCTTTTGAAAGATTAAATACTACTTTATTTATTTTTTTTCGTTTTCGTTTTCTTTTTGTTATTTTTCTTTTTCTTTCTTTTTTTAGGAGCCTTTATTAATTCGTGAAATTTACTTTTCACCATAAATCTATTTTCATCAATAAAAACAACACCACACGCATGTGTATCTTTTGGTACATTAAAAGTGTATTCTAATTTATCTTTACTAGATTCTAAAGGTACTTCTATGTATGTTGTTTTTAACTTTTTCCTTCCTTTAGCACTTGGCTTATCAGAGATTTTAATAAGTGCATAACTTTCAATCACTTTAGATTTTCCTTTTTCTAATTGAATATAGACTTTACGAGATGCAGCATCATAAACATCCGTTGCAACAACTGGAATAAATGCTAACTTTTCTTTATCATAAGGATCTGTAACACCAGTAATGCTTTTGTAAGGTAATTTTGCATCGTAATCTTTTAGGTATTTCTCTAGTTTTGCAGATAAATTCTCAACAATTTTAGGAGATTGTGCTGCAATATCATATTGCTCTTCTAAATCTGCTCTTTTACCATCTTTATATAAACGGTGCAATACATATTTACCTGAGTTAAAGTTTTTATACAATTTATAATCTCCTGACCTTATAGCAGATTGGTTTTTAACTTCGTCTCCATAAGGATAATGCCACCATAAATCTCCTCTTATTTCTCCACTTTTATTTTTGACATCATATTCATTATTCAACAAGACATTTGAAATATCTAATCCATCTAAATCAGTACTATGTTTAGAAGGTATTTTACTATTGGTAAGATTTAAAATCGTTGGAAAATAATCTAGCTGATTAATCAAAACATCTTTTGTTTTTCCTTTTGGAATACTTGGTCCCGAAATAAGCATTGGAACTCTAATTCCGCCTTCTTCTGTATACTTTTTACCTTTATCTAAAGGTGCATTGTCAGACATTGTTTCTTTTTGTCGTGTTTCTGCACCTCCATTATCTGATGAAAAAATAATGTATGTTGTCTCGTATAATTTTTTACCAGGATTTCTAGGGTCATCTGTTTTCTTTAACAATTCTATTACACGACCTAAACTCCAGTCTAAAGTAGTAACCATTGCTCCAAAATAAGGATTATTCTGACCTTCTTTAGTCCATTCAGTATCTACTTCAGGAAGTTCTACTCCTAATTTATCACAATAATAGTCTAATAATTTACGATTTTTTGTATGAATTGGGTAGTGCACCATCCAATGTGCTAAATATAAAAAGAAAGGTTCTTCTTTGTTGTTTTTGATGAATTCTAAAGCATTTTCTGTAACTGCGTCTGTTGGATAAGAAATCCCTTTAGGGTCTTCCTTTGTAAAAGGAAAGTATTTTTCTTCACTTAAACGGTATTTATCATTAGCGTCATTTGTTGCAAATGCGTGCAAACGGTCAGTCTTTTTAGGTCCTTGATGTGCTCCTCTTGATTCATGTACAAAATCAAAACCTTGATTTGCTGAACTTTGAATTTTAAGATGTCCTACATGCCATTTCCCTACATGTCCTGTTTTATAACCATTCATTTTTAAAGCTTCAGCAATTGTAAAATGCTCTGGCATTAATCCTGATGGATAATAAGGACTAATGTATTGTGAACGCTTGCTTGCCTTTGGAATTGTACCGCCACTTACCTGCGTTACTCCAGTTTTAGCAGGATGCAATCCACTTAAAAGTGCAGCTCTAGACGGGCCACAAGTAGGCGCAGGAGAATATCCATTTGTAAAATTGATGGCATCTTTTGCGAATGCTGTAATGTTTGGTGTATCCCAAGCACAAGGTTCGTCTAAATCATTTAATTGTACGTCTTGCCAACCCAAATCATCCGCATAAAAAATAATGATGTTTGGTTTTATTAAAGCATCTTTATTCTGACCATTTATAAAGGTTGAGCATAAAAATGCAAGTAATACTAGGATTAAAAACGTTTTGTTATTTTTCATTATATATATATGTTAAAGATTTATTTTTATTCAATTTTGTGAAATTCACCTTTTACCATAAATCGATTTTCGTCAATTAAAATGATTCCATATTCTTTGGCTTCTTCCGGAATAGTAATGGTGTAATTTAATTTATTACTAGATTCTACAGGTATTTTTATGTAGGTTGATGAATGCTTATTTTGTTTCCTTTTCTTTCCATTCTTCTTTACCTGAGCCTTGTTTGCTATTTTTATAAGTGCATAACTCTCTATTACTTTAGATTTTCCTTTTTCTAATTTAACAGCAACTTTACGAGATTTATTATCGAAAGAATCCACTAAAACTACGGGTATAGCATCTGCATTTTCTAATTGCTCACCTCTTTTAGACTTTATAGAACTTTTATAAGGGTATTTAGCATCATAATCTTTTAAATACTTTTCTAATCTTTTAGATAAATCATTAACTATTTTAGCTGATGTTGCTGTAATATCATGCATTTCTTCTAAATCGGCTCTTTTTCCATCTTTATACAAACGATATAATTCATAATTGCCTTTAATATGATTTTTATATAGCTTATAATCTCCATGTCTTATAGCAGATTGCATTTGATGATCTTGATTATGAGGAAAATGCCACCATAAATCTTCTCTTATTTCTCCTTTGTTATTTTTAATAACACTTTCATTATTTAGTAAGACTCTAGAAACATCTAACCCATCTAAATTTGAAGTGTATTTAGCTGGAATTTTACTATTGGTTAAGTTTAAAATTGTTGGAAAAAAATCTAATTGATTTATCAATACATCTTCTGTTTTTCCTTTTGGAATCTTTGGGCCAGAAATAAGCATTGGCACTCTAATACCTCCTTCTTGCGCATATTTTTTACCTTCATCTAAAGGAAAATTATCTGTAACAATATCTCCATTTGCTTTTTCTACACCTCCATTATCTGAAGAAAAAATAATATATGTAGTTTCATATAATTTTTTACCAGGATTTCTAGGGTCATCTGTTTTCTTTAACAAGTTTATCACACGCCCTAAACTCCAATCTAAAGTAGTTACCATAGATCCGTAAAAAGGGTTGGTTTGTCCTTTTGTTCTAATAGGAATATCTTCTTTTGGAAAATCTACACCTAATTTATCGCTGTAATATTGTAATAATTCCTTGTTTTTAGTATGAATAGGCGCATGAACTAGCCAATGTGCTAAGTATAAAAAGAAAGGTTTGTCTTTACTATTAGTAATAAATTCAAGTGCTTTTTCCGTAACCATATCTTTTGGATACGAAATTCCCTTAGGAGATTCTTTTGTAAAAGGAGCATATTTTTCATCACTCAAACGGTAGGCATCATTTTTATCGTGGGTTGCAAACTTCGTTAAGCGATTGTCTGGTTTTTTTGGGCCTTGATGCGCACCTCTAGATTCGTAAGCAAAATCAAAACCTTGTTTTGTTGATTTTTGAATATTAAGAGTTCCTACATGCCATTTCCCTACATGCCCAGTTGAATAACCATTCATTTTTAAAGCTTCTGCAATCGTGAAATTTTCAGGCATTAATCCTTTTGAAAAAAAAGGAGCCATATAATTTGAACGACCAGAAGGTTTAGGAATTATTCCTCCACTTACATGTGTAATACCAGTCTTAGCTGGATGCAAACCAGAAAGAGTTGCAGCTCTAGAAGGGGCGCAAGTAGGTGCCGGAGAATAACCATTAGTAAAGTTTATACCATCTTTTGCTAATTTAGAAATGTTGGGAGTTTCCCACGGACTTGGTTCGTCTAAATTATTGAGTTCTGTATCCTGCCAACCTAAATCATCAACATAAAAAATAATAACATTGGGCTTTATAATATCTTTTTTTTCTTGAGCATTAAATTTCAAAGAAAAAAGGAACAATACTAAAAGGATAGTAGGTTTATTGAAGATATCTATCATTGTTTTTGTTTTATCGTGTTAATAAATAGACTTAAAGTTTTACTTATAGTTTAATGTTGCTGTTTTATTTTCTATGTCTAACCAAACATGTACATGTTCAAATTCTCTAGTATAGACGTAACCCTCGCGTTTCGCAAATCCTAAAGGTTTTCCTAAAGGTTTTTCATATTGAGGAAATGTTTTTAACCAAGTAGCAGAATTCTTACTATCGTATCCATCATGTGGGTATACATAACTGTACTTTTCGGCACAAACCAAAAATATGGCTAATAAATAATCTAAATGTTTTTTTGTGTTTTTATTTATTTCTAAAGATGCTCTTATATCATCGATTCCAACATGTTCACTTTTTAAAGATTTTCCAAGACCCAAAGACATGGCAATTACTTTTCCTTCTCTTGCTGACTTTTGAAAGGCTTCTATACCTTTTGCAAGATAATTTGCATAAGTCGTGCCAAATCCACCTTTGTCAAAACCCTCTAAATATGATCCGTCAAAATACTTTAAAAATTCTCTTCCAGAATCTTCAAACTCTGGGCGAACTCGTATCATATTTGCAATTAGTAAATTATCGTTACCTAATTGCGTATTTAAATCTTGCATCATAGAAAGATACCCTTCTTCTATTTCTTTTTGTTTTTCAACACCTACTTTCTTTTTAAAAAAACCAGGAACTAGTATTTTTATATTGGCATCCATAAACAAACCATCAATGCTAGGATTCTTAGCTATTTTTTTAACGTGATTTAGCCAATAATTACGCACATAATCTTGTGATATATCAAAAAAACCAGTTCGTCCATTTCGCATTAAAGCTTTTTTGTTTGCTTTATTAAATAAAAATGCTTGTGGATTTTCTTTTAAAAACAATTCATCTTCTTTATAACCGCCCCAATTGATTACAACATTCTTGTAATACAATATTTTAGCATTAGGGTTTATCGCTTTTATTGCTTTTGCTGCAGCCAAAGTTCCTTTTTCTGTAGAACCAAAAGTTTTAGATCCGGTTGTTTTTTCTAATGTAATTAATGGAAATTTTGCTAAATATTTTATTTCTTTTTTGGAGAAAGCTTTGGCTTTACGAACATGCATATACAAGGGCATTTTATCCCATGAAAATTCAGGCATCTTGGTTTTTACCAATTTTACTGAAGAGGTAGCTACATTTTGCGTTTTACACGAACTTAAAGAAAGTGCTAAAACGATCCATAAAAATGATAATTTAAAATGCACTTTTAAATTATTATGAAACATAAATTATTCTAGTATTATTTTAAAACAAATAGCAGTCTGATTCGGTAAATTCTTAAAGTTATTTTTAATTAATAAGCCATCTTCCTTTTGACACCAAGTAACTTTCTCATCACTTCCCAATAATTGTATTTCTTTTATTTTTTTTTGTAAAACACTTTCTTTTCTTAATGTTTTAATTAAAATATCTTCTTTAGGAGTTCCTAAAACAAATGCATAAAGGTTCCCGTTTTTTGTAGTAAATCGAATGTCTTTTTCAGAGAATTTTTTCAAATTTTCACCTGCTCTTTTAGTAACTATTTTTAAAGGCCCTTCTCCATAAACTTTCCAAGGTCTTGTATTGTAAATTCCTTCTTTATTAATTCTCACAAACGTTCCAAAATCAGATAAAATTTTCGTTTGATTCTCAGGTATTGTTCCATCACCTTTTAAAGCAATGTTAATCATAACCACTCCATTTTTACTTATGGCATCAATAGCATTACCAATTAAAACATCTGAAGACATTTTTGTGAAAGATTTTTTTCTGTAGAACCAACTTCCAGATAAATCTGTTGCCCAAATCCAAGGATGTTTTTGTTGTTCGCCAAACATTCCTCTTTCTAAATTGTAAGTAAAAGCAGCTTTATTTTCTTTGGCATTTTTAAAAGATAAAACCGTAGTTTGTTTTCCGTTATTTTCTTTTAAATCTCTATTTAGGTAATCAGAAAATAATTTTACACCCAATCCTTTTCCTGTTTTTATAGAGGGATATGGAGAATCGTTATTAAACATATCTGGATCATATTTTTCGATTAAATCCCAGCAACGTTTGTACCAGTGTTCGTTCCAACTATCTTGACTGGTAAATTCTTTAGTATCATAATCCATATTAAAAAACTCCCATTCTGGTGTGTCTTCTTTTTGATATTTTCTAGCCGTTCTATAAAAACGCGGAGACCAATATAAATGTGTTGAGACTCCAAATTTTAAGTTATGTTTTTGTGCTGCCTCTTTCCATTCTTTAAGAATATCTTTCTTTGGCCCCATTTTTACAGAATTCCAAGGGAAAAAAGAATCGTACATATCAAAATTATCGTGATGTGTAGCCACTGGCATAATAAAACGAGCACCACACTCTTTTACAAATTGTACAATTGCATCAGCATTAAAACTTTCTGCTTTAAAGTCTGCTATAAATTTTTCGTACCCAAAATCTGATGGTTTTCCATATCTTTCTGTATGCCATTTGGTTAATCTTACAGTTCTCATTCTGTCTGGTTCATTTCTTGCGTCATAATCTTTATCACCATACATTCTTCTTCCATAATGCGAACCATCTTCTGCTCTGTTTTCATCAATTGAAGAGGGAATTCCCCAATGCATCCAAACTCCAATTTTACCATTTTTAAACCATTCTGGAACTTTATAGTTTGCTGCCATCGATTCCCAATTAGCATCAATTCTATTATACTCAAATTTATCTTGACCGAAAATAAAGCAAGTACTTAGTGTAAAAAAAAGGATTGCTATAAATTTCTTATTTGTCATATTCATTCTTTTACTACCTATACAAATTAACTATTTATTGATTAAGAAACCATTCTCTCTTCCATCATTTTGTTGCTGTATAAATTCAAAATCGATAAAGCTAGATAAAACTAGCAACTATTAAAAACAAAATTGTTTTACCCTACTTATATGACATTCAAAAAACAGTATTTGTTTTTTTTAAAAAATGAGCAAGAAAATGATTGATATAAGAATGGTATTTCTTTAAATATGTTAGAAATTGCATCAATAAAATCAAACCAAACAGATATGAAAACTTTTTTGACAATTGTTATTATTTTGATAACCACTATATCTTTTTCGCAAGAAAAAACAGTTGAAGGTAAAATTACAGATGAAGTAAAAGAAACTTTATTCGGAGTTAGTATTATAGAGAAAGGCACAACAAATGGTACAACATCCGATATGGATGGAGAGTACACCATTAAATTAACAAATCCTGATGCAGTACTAGTATTTTATTATTTAGGTTACAAGACTGTCGAAAAAATTACCACAGGTAAAAATCGAGTTAATGTTCAAATGCAAATTGATGAAAATTCTTTGGACGAAATTGTGATAACAGGAATACGTGCTTCTAATATGTCTGAAGTAAAAGCTAAAAGAGATGCTGCTATTGTTATAGAAGCAATTACTCCAGAAGATATTGGGAATTTTTCAGATACAAATGTAGCAGATGCTTTGCAAAGAGTTGCAGGAGTTCAAATAGAGAGAGATGTTGATGGTGTGTCTGGAGATAGAGTTTCTATTAGAGGAATAGGACCGCAATTTATTGGTGTAACAATTAATGGACGTACGCCTATATCTGCAGGTAATGAGGGGAAATCTGATTTTAGAAAGTTTAATTTGAATGTGATTCCTACCGAAATAATTAAGGGAGCAAGAATTAAAAAGACAACTCAAGCTAAAGAAGTTACTACCAATATTGGAGGTACTGTAGATTTTCAAACCATAAGACCATTAGATGCAAGATACAGAAAGAAGAATTATTTTGCCAGTATAAATGTAAGAGGTGCATCTAATACACCAATTGAAGATATTGATTTTGGTCAAAGGTTTTCAGGTGTTTATGGTACTAAAATAAATGATAAAATAGGTGTTGCTCTTTCCGTTATTTATGCTGATGAAGACAATATAAAAGATGAATCTGGATTAAGAGGAATCACTCAGGGTATTAATCTTACAGATGAAAATGGGACAGCGTATTCTGATGTAATTGTTGGAAGAACCATCAATAATGCCTTGTTAAGATCGAATCAAGTACGTTTTGCAACGTCTGCAGCTTTACAATGGAGACCAACAGAAGAAATAGATATTGTCCTAGACTATACACGAACAACTGTAGAAGCTAATTCGGATAGACAGCAATTTCAGATAGGTTTGGGAAATACGGGAAGCACGCAATTGTTAGGGGGAAACCATATTTTTAATGAAGGAGATCTTGATTTTAATGGAAATATATTATCTTTTATTAGTCCTTCTTCGGAGGATAATGTTAGGACTACCATTACGAATGCAAATCAATTTTATGACAACCACTCAACCAATAATATAGTTGGTTTAAATACAACATTTAAACCAATAAATAAATTAAAAATAATCTCAGATATTTCGTATTCAAATTTAGATTTTTTTCAAAATTTAACCCAAATAACACATAGAGTTCAAGGACGTAATGGAGGGTATGATCAAACAACTTTAGATATTGATTTGAGAGGAGATACTCCTGATTATGGATTACCAGTAGAGGCTTTTGATGCAGCTTCTTTTGACCTTAATAGAGTTTCACGCAGACTTATTAGAAGTAAAGGGTACAATTATGCAGCAAAAGTTGATTTTGAGTATGATTTAGATGAAAATGGAAAACTATCTATGGGAACTAGATATGCGGAAACTGATTTTGAAGCTAGACAAACAACTTCCTCTCATACTGATAGTGCACAACTAAGTGGTTTGTTCGGGGGTATTGTATCTGACCTAAATTCAAGTGGTGATTATAGTAATCTTTTAGGGGAGATTACAGGTGTAGGTTTTAATGAAGGCAATGTTGCTGGTTTAGAAAACGGTTGGGTTAAAGTTCCAGGACAAGCTGTATTAGATTTAATGCCAGGGTATTCTAATATAGATGGAGGAAGTATTTTTGATTTTGATGTAGAATTAAAAGACGTAGAGGCAGAAGAAAATAACTTAGGTTTTGATGCTAGAAGATCATATGGAGCAAATGAAGCTACTACCGATTTTTATACACAAATGGATTTAAAAACAGCGCTTTTTAAACTTCCTGTAAGTTTGAATTTTGGTGTTAGGGCTGTAAGAATACAAAATAATTCTAGAGGATTTAGTGGAGTACAATTTGAAGATGCAGATACTGGTGATGATTTAGATGAATTTGCAATAGAGAATTTTTACTACGAAGTAAAAACTTCAAGATGGGATGTATTACCCAGCTTTAATGCCAATTTCACATTACAAAAAAGAACAAAATTAAGATTAAGTGCTTACAGAGGGGTTTCAAGACCAAGGTTTGTAGACCTAATTCCAAACAATGAGATTACTTTTTTAACCAATATTGATCCTGCAGATGCAGCAGACTTAGCTAATTCAGGATTAAGAGGAAGTATTGTATCAGGGAATCCTGACTTAAAACCTTATACAGCGTGGATGTATGATACTACTTTAGAGTTTTATACTAATAACGGAGGCGCTTTTATTTTTAGTGCTTTTTATAAAGACCTTAAAAATTATATTGTAAGAGCAGTATCATCAAATCAAGCATATCCAGGAGAAGAATTATTAGGAATACCATTACCTGATGGTACAGGTGGTACTGATGATTTAACGGGTTTGTTATTTGATATAACCAAACCAATAAACATTACAGATGGCCAAATTTATGGTTTTGAAGTGGGGCTAAATCAACACCTTTCTTTTTTACCTGGTTTTGCAAAAAATTTTGGTATAAGAGCCAATTATTCTTATGTAGAAAGTGAATTTGATGGAGATTTAGGGGAACAAGCAGACGGTTTTCCAGGAACAGCAAAGCATAATGCGAATGGAATTTTGTATTATGAGCTACCTGGTTTTACTGTAAGGTTTACAGCAGCTTATAGAGGTGATTATCTAAGTAATTTAGGAGCTATTGGTGGCACTACACGTGCAGATGAACCACACTATACAGAAGGGAACACTACTCTTGGGCTTACGGTTAGAACGAATTTATTAAATAAAAAATTACAACTTAGTGCAGGAGTTGCAAACCTTACTGGAGAGGATATTCGTAGGTATCAAGCAGGTGATAAAAGAAATTTTTCTGCTTACTATGGTAGAAGTCCTATTTGGAAATTAACGATGAGATATAAATTTTAATAAAAATAATACTTGAAGGTCAATAAATTTTAGTGCTCTTTTCAGAAAAAATATTCAAGAGAAGATATTTCAATCAATTTTCAAAAAGTTTTAGAATTAATAATAGTATGCATATGTTTAAAAAAAGAAATTTTCTATTTTCAGTTTTAGTAATGTTTATTTGTGTTGTAAACATTCACGCTCAAAACCCAAAAAAAGGAATGGAAGAAATGTGGGGTGAAACTAACGTTTCTGGTGATGCCTTACTAAATGGAAAAGCGAAGTTGTTTGATGAAGGAAATTACGGAATGTTTATTCATTGGGGCTTGTTCTCAAATCTTGGTGGCGTTTGGGAAGATAAAACCTATTATGGTATTGGAGAATGGTTAATGAGTAAGCGTGTTGCAAATATTCCTCCAAAGGAATATATGGAAACAGCAAAAACATTTAATCCAGATCAATTCAATGCAAAAAAAATTGCACAATTAGCAAAAGATGCTGGGATGAAATATATTATCATAACAAGTAAACATCATGAAGGTTTTGCTATGTTTGATTCTAAAGTAAGTGATTTTAATATCGTTAAGGCAACGCCATTTGGTAGAGATCCAATGCACGAATTATCTGCAGCTTGTAAAGAGTTAGGCCTAGGTTTTGGTTTTTATTATTCTCATAATCAAGATTGGACAGCTCCTGGAGGAACTAGAGGTCCAAAAGTTGATGATAAAGGAAATAAAGTTGATTTTAAAGATTATTTCTATAATAAATGTAAACCACAAGTAAAAGAAATATGTACCAATTATGGTCAAATTGATTTTGTATGGTTTGATACTCCTGGCGATATGCCAAAAGAATATGTGGTTGAGTTAGCAAATATGGTTAGAGAATTACAGCCAAAAGCAATGATGTGTAGTAGAGTTGGTTATGGCATGGGAGATTATGCCAGCATTGGAGATATGGAAGTGCCAACTAGAAATGTAGAAGGATTATGGGAAACTTGTGATACAAATAATGATTCTTGGTCTTATGCTTGGTATGACAACAACTTTAAAAGCCCTAAAATAATTTTGGGAAGAGTAATTGAAACTGTTGCAAGAGGAGGTTCTTATTTATTTAATATTGGACCAGATAGTAATGGTGCTATCCCAAATATTGGAGTTGAGTTTTTAGAAGAATCAGGAAATTGGATTAAAAAATATCCACAAGTAGTTTATGCTGCTGGTCCTTCACCTTGGGGTTATGCATTACCTTGGGGAGATGTTACTACAAAAGATAAATCACTCTTTTTATCTGTAGGTAAATGGCCAACTGATGGTAAATTATACTTACCTGGATTAAACTCAATAGTGAAAAAAATTTCACTATTAGAAGGTTCAAAAAGAAGTAAGTTGAAATTTCATAAAGAAAACGACTGGTTGGTTATAGAGGTGCCATTTAACGCTCCAGAAAATCTTATCTCTGTAATTCAGGTAGAGCTTGAAGATGAAAAAGCTGACGTAAAAATTAATTTAGGAATATATCCAAATGTTGCAACAAGACTATTAACTGAATTTGGGAAAGCTGAAGGTGCCGAACAAAAAAATATTCGTTGGATGGAAAAATTTGGCGAATGGAAACATGCAAACCAAGTTAGTAATTGGGAAGAATATGGTACAGTCACTTGGGAAGTAAATGTTCAAAAACCTGGGTATTATTACCTAGATTTGGAATATACAGGTGATGGAAGATTAGTTTGGAAAACAATGACAGACGAAGGAGTTAAAGTCCAAAATCAGCAAGCAGCAACTAATAAATATGCATATCGTAGAATGGGTATTTTAGAATTTAAAACTGCGGGTAATCACACAATTAAAACATCATTGGAAGAAGGCAATGTTAAAACATCTAGTTTAAAATCTATTCTAATTTCACCAATAAAGTAATTATAAGAAAATGAAGTTCTCTTTTGTATACAAATCTTTGTTTTTAATCGGTTTGTTTTTAACACAAGCTGCATTTTCTCAAAACGATAAACATTTTCCATCTTTTAGTTGGGATAAAGTTCCTGTGGCTTTTCATTTCGGAAAAAAAGGAACTCTTTTAACAAGGAAAGAGGCAAAATTTGTAGCTTCTCATTCCAATTTTGTGGTATTAGAAAAAGCACACGGTTTTCCAAAATATAAGTATTCAGAAGAAGCAATTGCTGCTGATGCTGCTGTATTAAAAGATCTAAATCCAGATATGAAGATAGTTTTTTATTGGAATGCTTTTTTAGATTACTCTATGTATAAAGCTCATGAAGAATATCAAGAACACCCAGAATGGTGGTTAAAAACAAAAGAAGGTGAATTAGATTTAAAAAGTGATAGAATTAAACGCTACGATTTATCTAATAAAAAACTAAGAAAATGGTGGGTTGGTGTTGCAAAACAAAACTTGAAGAATAAAAACATTGATGGGATTTTCTTTGATGCATTAAACCAGGTAACTAATCCAGGGAATAAAAAACTTTGGGGAGATGAAAAATACAATGCTATTCAGCAAGGATTAATAAAATTAATTGAAGAAACGCGATGTAAAATTGGAGACGATAAACTAATCGTTTATAATGGAATTCGCTCGACACCTAAAAGAAATACAGGAAACAATTTTCCTGATAATACAGATGCTGTAATGATTGAGCATTTTGGATATTTTAATAGCAGAACCAAAGAAAGCATGCTAAAAGATATTCAAGAAATGGAAAAAGCGGGCAAAACCGGTAAAATTGTAGTTTTTAAAACGTGGCCAGAAAATGCTTGGTTAAACAAAAATTTTATAAAAAAATCTAAAAAAGAAAAAAAGAAAATTTCTAAAGAACATATAAATTTTGCTTTAGCATCTTTTTTGGCTGGAGCACAAAAGCATTCTTATTTAATTTATAATTGGGGTTATCGATTAAAAATGGGGTCGCTTTTATGGTACCCAGAACTAGACAAACCCTTAGGTAAACCTTTAAATGAAATGCAAGTAAATGGATGGATTTTAACCAGAAATTATGAACATGCCAGTATTTGGGTAGATTTAGAAAATAAGAAATCAAAAATTGATTGGAAAAAATAGAAACCTAATATCATGAGAATAAATAACTTTTTTTATTTTTTTATACTAGTGCTTTTTACATCTTGTCAGCAACAGTCAGAATTATCAGATGAAGTAGATAAACCAAATATTATCATTTTTTATGCTGATGATATGGGATATGGAGATTTGGCTATTCAAAACTCAGAATCTAAAATTCCCACTCCTAATTTAGACCAATTAGCGAGAGAAGGAATGCTAATGACAGATGCTCACAGTTCTTCTGGTGTTTGTACACCAAGTAGGTATGCACTTTTATCTGGCAGATATCACTGGAGAGATTTCAATGATATTGTACATTCTATGGGAGAATCGGTTTTTAAAGAAAATCAAGTCACTTTACCCAAAATTCTTAAAGAAAACGGGTATCATACTGCAGCAATTGGTAAGTGGCATTTAGGATGGAATTGGGAAGCTATCAGGAAAAAAGAGTTTACACAAAAAGTAAAAACAAAATTAAGAAAAAAGGAAATTGAAATTTGGCCAGCACAAGCGTATGATTGGAGTAAAAAAATTCCAAGTGGACCTTTGTCTATTGGCTTTGATTCTTATTTTGGTGATGGAACCATTAACTTTCCTCCATATACTTGGATAGAAAATGATAAGGTTACAGAAGCGCCAACAATTATTTTACAACATCCAAAAAAAGAATTTGCTCTAGAAGGAAACTGGGAATTAAGACCTGGACCTTCGGTGAAAAATTGGGATTTTTATAAAGTTTTACCTACCGTAACAAAGTCTGCAGTAACGTTTATAAAAAATCAAGAAAAAGCGAAGAAACCTTTTTTTTTATATCTGCCTTTTCCTTCGCCTCATGCACCAATAATTCCAAACAAGGAATTTAGAGGTAAAAGTAACGCAGGTCCTTATGGTGATTTTGTCTATCAAACAGATGATGCAGTTGGAAAAGTTCTAAAAGCATTAAAAGATATAAATGCAGATGAAAATACCATCGTTATTTTCACTTCAGATAATGGCTCTGAGAGATATGCTTATGAACGAACTAAAAATTACAATCACAATAGTTCAATACCATTTAGAGGTGTTAAAAGAGATATTTATGAAGGAGGACATCATGTTCCTTTTATCGTAAAATGGCCAAACAACATAAAAGGAGGCTCAACAAATCATCAATTATTTAGTCAAATTGATATATTAAAAACCTTAACATCTATTACTAAAAGTGAGTTGCCTAAAGGTTTTTTACATGATAGTTATAATTTTTCTGATGTTTGGTTAACGGATACTTATAAACCTGTAAGAGAGGTTCTTGTTCATAATACTTGGGAAACGAAATACGCAATTAGAAAAGACGATTGGCTGTACATCAACAATAAAGACGGATATCACTCTAGGATACCAAAATGGTTTGAAGAAGGAAAACGTTTTGAAACAGCTAAGGATAGCGTTCAACTATTCAATCTTAAACAAGATATTGGACAAAGCACAAATTTAGCAAGTATATATCCAAATAAGGTAAAAGAATTGTCTGTGGCATTAATCAATCAGCAAAAAGAAGAAACATTTAAAAATTAAAACTATAATGAAAATAAGCATCTTAAAATATACTGCATTATTATTTGTTACAGTTTCAATGCTGTCTTGTAAAAACATAAAAAAAGAAGCTAAAATTTCATCAAAAGACACAAGACCAAACATCATTTTTATTTTTGCAGATGATTGGGGTTATGGAGATTTAGGTGTTTATGGAAATACAGAAGTTGTTACGCCAAACATAGATAAAATGGCTTCTGAAGGAACAAGATTCACACAGTTTCATGTTACAAGTGGTGTATGTTCTCCAAGTAGATCTTCAGTTTTAACAGGTCATTTTCCTGCAAGAAATCGTGTTCACGGACATTTTGCAGGAAATGAAGTGAATGCAAGACGTAATATGCCAAATTATTTGAATGATTCTTTAGCTGTTTATTTACCCAAAACAATGCAAAATGCAGGATACACAACAGCACATTTCGGCAAATGGCATCTAGGCGGTGGAGGAAAACCTCATGGAGATCCTTCTGCACCAGAACCAAAAGAATATGGTTATGATGAAACTAGAGTTTGGAACGGAAATGGACCCACTTGGAAAGGTGACAAAAAATGGGCTACAACAAGATATATGGATAGCGATTCGCTTTGGGTGCAAAGTTCCAGTAGAATTGTGGTTGATGAAACGATTGATTTTATAAACAGAAATAAAGGTAAAGAACCATTATTTGTTAATTTATGGTTGAAAGATCCGCATACACCTTTGTGGCCTTCAGAAGAGCAACGTAAATCTTTTAAAGGTTTATCTCCAAGTAAAGAAACCTATTATGCTGTTTTAAAAGATGCAGATTTTCATGTAGGAAGATTATTAAAATCTTTGTCAGAAATGGGCTTAGATGAAAATACACTCGTTATTTTTTCCAGTGATAATGGTCCTGCAGGATGGGGGCCTTCAAAAGAAGCGGGTTCTACAGCAGGTTTAAGAGGTCGAAAAGTTGATATTCTTCAAGGTGGAGTTGTTGTTCCTTTTATTGTAAAATGGAAAAATCAAGTACAAGCAAATAAAGTAGATTCTACAAGTGTGCTTTCTGCGGTAGATTTATTACCAACTTTTGCAAGTTTAGCACAAATAGAATTACCAAAAGACTACGCTATTGATGGAGAAAATATAATATCAATTTTAGGAAATAAAAGTTTTAAAAGAACAAAACCATTATTTTGGGAGTGGCGTTTTCCAAAAGTAAAAACAGATCATTGGGCAGAAGCTGCTGTTAGAAATGGTGATTTTAAACTACTCTTTAATGAGAAAATTAGTAGATATGATTTATACAATATTTCCAAAGACCCATTTGAGAAAAATAATTTAGCAGAAAATAATATGCAAACTGTAAGTGAACTTAAAATTTTGTGGAAAAATTGGAAAAAAGAATTACCAAAATAGGTATAATAAAAGTTGATAGAACTAGATTTGATGTTAAAAAACATATCAAAAAAGAAAATCAATTTTAAAAAATATGATAAAAATGAATAAAAAGATAGCATTATTAATCGCTCTTGCTGGAATTACAATTTCATGTACTTCTCAATCGCAAACAACAACAAGCGCTAAAAAATCAAAAAAACCTAATGTAATTATTGTTATTACAGACGATCAAGGGTATGGAGATATTGCTGCTCATGGCAATAAATTGATTAAAACGCCTGCTTTAGATAAGTTTCATGGTGAATCTGTTAGATTAACAGATTTTCATGTGGGTCCAACTTGTGCGCCTTCAAGGTCTGGTTTAATGACGGGTAGATATGCAAATAGAGTTGGTGTTTGGCATACCATTGGTGGTGTTTCAATTTTAAGAAAAGATGAGCTTACTATGGCACAAGTTTTTGAGCAAAACGGATATGAGACAGGTATGTTTGGTAAATGGCATTTGGGTGATACCTATCCCGCTAGACCACAAGATAAAGGTTTTAAGTATTCTGTTGCTCATGGTGGTGGTGGTGTTGGACAAACACCAGATTATTGGAATAATGATTATTTTGATGATACCTATTTAAAAAATGGAGTTCCAACAAAATACGAAGGGTATTGTACAGACGTTTGGTTTGACGAGGCAATAAAATATATTGAAGATAAAAAGGACGAGCCTTTCTTTTGTTATATTTCTCCAAATGCACCACATCTTCCTTTCAATGTTCCTGAATCTTATTATAATCAATATAAAGATTTAGACATTCCAGAGTTTCAAAAAGTATTTTATGGAATGATTACGAATATAGATGACAATTTTGCTAAACTTCAGCAAAAATTAAAAGAGTTAAAAATTTCTGATAATACCATTGTTATTTTTATGACAGATAATGGAACCGCTTCTGGTTATAAAAAAGTAAGAGGTAAATTATATGGTTACAACTCAGGAATGAAAGGAATAAAAAACAGTGAATATGAAGGAGGACACAGAGTCCCGTTTCTTATATCTTATCCAAATAAGAATATTAGTGGAGGTAAAGATGTTAACGACTTAACTGCCCATTTAGATATTCTGCCAACTTTAGCAACATTATGTAATTTAGAAATGCCAGAAGAAAAAAAGAAAATGGATGGCTGGGATATTTCTTCGCTAATTTTAGGCGACAAAGAGACTATTGGTAGAGAATACTTAATTACAGATTCTCAACGAGTACAAGCACCAATTAAATGGAGAAAAAGTACCGTAATGTCTAACAAAATGAGATTGATTAATGGTAAAGAACTATATGATCTCTCTAATGATCCAGGTCAAGAGAATGACTTGGCAAGTCAGTTTCCCGAAAAAGTAAAAAAAATGCGAGATCATTATAATGAATGGTGGATTTCTGTATCTGCAGAGTTTAACCAATTTCCAATAATTATTTTAGGTTCAGATAATCAGAACCCTATAGAATTAACATGTCATGATACACATGTTCACGATTCTAAAATTCCATGGAATCAAAACTTTATTAGAGAAGCTAAAAAAAATCCTATTGGGGGAAACTTTACGGTAGAATTTGAACAATCTGGCTCTTATAAAATTGAATTAAGTAGATGGCCTTTTGAGTCTGGTTTAGCCATTAATGATGCCGTAGAAGGCAGAAAGTCAACATTATCAACAGAATCTATTAGCGATGGTAGAACAATGAATTTTATATCTGGTGGTGTACAAATTGGCGCTTGGAAACAAATGTTAGATATAGAAAAAGGAGCAAAGACTCTAAGTTTTAAGGGCAATTTTACCAAAGGGAAAACAAATTTGAGTGCTTGGTTTACAACTGATAAAAATGTAGATTGGGGTGCTTTTTATATTAGAGTTACTAGAGTTTCTAAAGAGTTTGCTTCGTTAGAATAATTATTCTTTAGGAGTTAGTTAGGTTTTACATTTTAATGTTGATATAATCCTGATTTTAATATCTTTAGAACAGATGTTATTAAGGTTAAACGCATTAAAAAATGTTGGACACGAATGTATACGAATTCCTTGAAAAATCTTTAGATTTTTCTATTTGTGAAATCATTTTAGAAAAATTTCACAAATTTCAGAATGGGCAAAGCCCATTTACTAGTGTACATTAGTGAAATATGTGTCTAAAAAAAGAATTTTATAGTTTAATACGTTTGCCCTGATGTAATTAAACCTTCTTATTATTTTAAAGTCAAAAAAGAAATAGAATTTTATGGAGCAAAAACATATTCAACAATTATATAATAGAGTTGGTTTTGGTATAAGTTATAAAAAGTTAGGCTCTTTAAAATCGAAGACAAAGAAAGATATTGTTTCTAATTTGTTTTCAGATTCTAAAAAAAATGTTCCATTAAATATAGATTTAACCGAGTTTGAAATTTTTAAAACAAAATCGGACAAGCAGTTAAAGCTAGAATTTGGTAAAGAAGAAATTAAAAAACTTAAAAGGAAAAGCAGAAAGAAAGTTAGAGAACTTAACTATGCTTGGATTAAAAGGCTTTCTGAGGATGATAGTGTTTTAAGAGAGAAAATGACACTTTTTTGGGCAAATATTTTTGTTTGTAGAGATAATAACATTTTACACATTCATCAATATAATAACACTTTAAGAAAAAATGCTTTAGGTAGTTTTAAAGATTTTGTAAAAGCAATTTCTAAAGAACCTTCTATGATTAAGTATCTAAACTTAAAGCAAAATGTTAAGAAAAAACCTAATGAAAATTTTGCAAGAGAACTCATGGAACTTTTTACTTTAGGTGTTGGTAATTATAAAGAAGAAGACATTAAAGAATCTGCAAGAGCATTTACAGGTTATAGTTTTAATAAAAAAGGTGATTTTATACTAAGGGATAAAAGACACGATACTGGCTCAAAAACGTTTTTCGATAAAACAGGAAATTTTGATGGTGATGATATTATTGATATAATTCTTGAAAAAAATCAATGTGCTAGGTTTATTTGTACAAAAGTTTACACCTATTTTATAAACCCGAAAATTGATAAAAATAGATTAGAAGAAATTACGAATATATTTTATAAAGATTATAATATTAGTAAATTAATGCACTATATTTTTACTTCAAATTGGTTTTATGATGCTCAAAATATTGGCGTAAAAATAAAATCTCCAATAGAATTGTTGGTTGGTATTCAAACAACAATTCATGTTGAGATTAAAAACGAAAAGCGTTTACATTATTTACAAAGAATGATGGGGCAAATACTTTTTTATCCAGTAAATGTTGCTGGTTGGAAAGGTGGTAGAAGTTGGATAGATTGTAATACATTAATGTTTAGAATGAAATTACCTGCATTATTATTAAACAATGCAGTCATCAATTTAGACGAAAAAGGAAATTTTGAAGATTCTTTTGAAGAATATTATAAGAAAACTGAAAAGAGAAATAAATATATTAAAACGAAAGTGAATTGGGATACGTTTGAGAAAAGCTACGGAGACTTATCACCTAAAGAATTACAAAACCTTTTAATAACATCTACACTTGATGGCGATACTCAAAACTTATTAGATAATTTAAAAATCGAATCTAATAAAGAGTTTTTTATTCAATTAATGTCTATTCCAGAATATCAACTTTGTTAAAAAAAAACATCATGAAAAGACGAGATTTCATTAAGCAAAGCTCCTTAGCAAGTAGTATATTTTTTGTACCCAGTTTTGTAAAAGCATTTGAGAATGTTGCGACTACTTAATTAGGATATAAAAAATTAGTGATTATTCAATTAGCTGGAGGAAATGATGGTTTAAACACAATTATTCCATACACTAATGATATTTATTATAAAAGTAGACCAAAACTAGCTATTTCTAAAGAAAACGCTTTAAAAGTAAATGATGAAATAGGGTTTCATAAAAATCTTGCCCCGCTTAAAAACTTATATGACCAAGGTAATTTATCAATTATAAATAATGTTGGTTATCCAAACCCGAATAGATCTCATTTTAGATCTACAGACATTTGGCAATCTGCTAGTAATCCAAACTAGTACTTAAACACAGGCTGGTTAGGTAGATTTTTAGATACATATGGAAAAGCACCCTACTCTGGTATTGAGTTAGATGATAGTTTGTCTTTAATTTTAAAAGGTGAAAAAATTAATGGAATTGCCACAAGAAACCCAAGAATTTTAAATGCGAATACACAAACTCCTTATTTTAAAAAGTTGATAAATTATCAAACTGATGCGCATTTAAGCGAACATAATTTAGGGTATTTGTACAAAACCATGATTGAAGCAAAATCTTCAGCAAAATATATCTACGAAAAAACAAAAACTTTTAAAAGTAAGTTAGAATACCCAAGTAATTCTTTTGGGAAACAATTGAAAACAAGTGCAGAATTTATAAATTCTCATATAGAAAGTAAAGTGTATTATGTTTCTATGGGTGGTTTTGATACACATGCAGGTCAAGTAAATAAGCAAGCAAAGTTATTAAAAATCTACAGTGAAGCTGTAGCCGTTTTTGTAGAAGATTTAAAGAAAAATGACACGTTTAAAGATACTTTAATCGTTACATTTTCCGAATTTGGAAGACGTGTAAAACAAAATGCTGGTGGAGGTACAGACCACGGAGCAGCAAATAATGTTTTTATTATTGGAAACGATTTAAATAAAAAAGGATTTTACAATGAAATGCCTAATTTGAATCAATTAGATAAAAATGGAGATATCATTCACACTGTAGATTTTAGAAGTATTTACGCTACAATTTTAGACAAATGGCTAGCTGTTGATGATGAAAAAATATTGAATAAATCGTTTAATAAATTAAATTTTATTTAAATTCGTTAAAGATAAATTAGAATTAAAAAATGACTTTAAAACTAGTTAAAACATCCTTTTTATTTTTAAGTATTTTAATAGTGACTATTAGTTGTAAAAAAAATAGAAATGAAAAGAAAATACCAGAAAACAACAAAAATATACCTAGTATATCAACACCAAAAAATATGATTTGGGTTGCAGGAAAAACCTTTTTACAAGGTGCGAAAAGCACAGATAAATTCGCAATGCAAAGAGAAAAACCTGCACATTTAGTAACTGTAGATGGCTTTTATATAGATGCTACAGAAGTTACCAACAAACAATTTAAAGAGTTTGTAACAGCAACCAACTATAAAACAATAGCAGAGAGAGAAATAGACTGGGAAGAAATGAAAAAACAGCTTCCAGCAGGAACAGAAAAACCACATGATTCTATTTTACAACCGGGTAGTTTAATTTTTAATAAAAATGTAAATGCTATTGTAAATATGGATAATTATCAACAATGGTGGACTTGGAAAGTTGGTGCAAATTGGCAACATCCAGAAGGGCCAGATTCTACAATAGATGGTAAAGATAATTTCCCAGTAGTACATATTGCTATGGAAGATGCTTTAGCATATTGTAAATGGGCGAATAGGCGTTTGCCAACGGAAGCAGAATGGGAATCTGCAGCGCAAGGAACTAATGAGAATACAATTTTCACTTGGGGAAATGATTCATCAATATTAAATTCCAATGCAAATACTTGGCAAGGAGTTTTTCCAGTAAAAAACGAATCTAAAGACGGTTTTGAATATGTTTCAAAAATAAAATCTTATCCACCAAACTCTATCGGAATTTATGATATGGCTGGTAATGTTTGGGAATTGACAAGCGATTTATTTAATGTGAATTATTATAGTCAAATAGATATTTCAAAACCATTAATTAATCCAAGAGGAGCAATAAAGTCTTACAGTCCAAATAATCCATATCAAATAGAAAATGTTATGAAAGGTGGTTCTTTTTTATGTCATGTATCTTATTGTGCAAGTTTTAGAATCTCTGCAAAAATGGGTGTTGCTCAAGATTCTGGATCTGATCATATGGGTTTTAGGACAGTAGTTACTCCAGAAATGCTAGCATCAGTTACTAAAATATTTAATGATGACGTATAAAGAAACGTTTTACTTTGTGGCAAAATGTTTTATTCTTTGTTTCATAGGTTACTTAAGTCATTAGTAACTTAACCTTTCTTAGATATCTACATATAACTCCTTTAGAGTTATCTTTTTATACCTCCCGAGCAACCTTTGGAGCAACTCTAAAAACCAAAAAACCCGTAAATCATTGTTTATAAATGATTTACGGGATAATTTTGTGGTACCTCCAGGAATCGAACCAGGGACACAAGGATTTTCAGTCCTTTGCTCTACCAACTGAGCTAAGGTACCTTTGCACTTAGCGGTCGCAAATATAAAGCGAGTTTTT
>Ga0206125_10000198_pt1 | contig 80492 bp, 69 predicted proteins | sample Helgoland_Spring_4_FD_148598 | JGI IMG/M metagenome (GOLD analysis project Ga0206125, IMG submission 148598) | Pelagic subsurface seawater microbial communities from Kabeltonne, Helgoland, North Sea - Helgoland_Spring_Bloom_20160331_1 | ecosystem: Environmental > Aquatic > Marine > Epipelagic ...
CTGCCGCTGGGCTCATTTTAAAATAGATTGGTTTAAATATTTATAATGAAGATAAACCAATTTATTTTAAAACGTAAAAAAGTATATATTTGGAAAATCAAACAGTTCTAATTAAGGGAAGCTTACAAACTGTCTGAATTAGAAACACTTTGAAACCTTTTCAAGATATTAGTTTCAAAATAATAATCGTTTTCAAGTTCGTTATAAATACCTTCTAACATGTTTTGAATTTATTTCGAGAAATATGTAGCAACTGGCTTTAATATGAGAGATTTTAAATTTACAAAATATTGTAGGAATTATTTCAAGGGAAAACCATAAATATCAAAGCCCAATATTATTTATTCCCATTCCATACACATTCCCACTTAGTTCCTATCGTCGTTTGGGCAAAGCGTATTCCATTACATTTTTAAAGAAGCTTTTTAGAAGAAAAAAAAACAATAATACTTGGGTTAAAAAACTTAGTTCTAATAATTTTTTGATCCCTACTCCCCCTCCAACTTCAAACCCTTACATACCACATGCAACACATCACAAGGATCAACATCGATAGCCAAAGCAATTAAATAGAGTTCATCAACTCTCAATTTAGTTTTTGTATTATTCGCCAATTCACTAAGTCGTGTTTTACTAATACCTGTTTTCCTAGAAACATCCGAACGGTTTACAGATTTCTTTGCTAAATAAAGTCCTAAATCAGTCATTTTGGTCTGTTTTTATGAACATAAATTTACATATTCAGACTCTTCATACGGTTTTTCTAAACTTGAATTTTTTATTTTGTCCGAATATCAGTATATTTGTTCAGTTAATCGGAAAATATAATCTAATAACAGGAACGAAATGGGAAAATTACGGTACACAAAAGCAGATTTAGAACGCATTGTTTTTACACAATTAGAAAACTTAAACGCCATTCATGACTTATTGCGCATCATGAAATTGCAAAATGAATTGATTGAAAATGCCAATAAAAAACTAAAAGATGAGATTACTGACTTTAAAAAGCGGGTAAATTACACCACCACAAAAAGAAAACCTCTTAAATAAAAAAAGCCCCAAAACGAACGGTTTGGGGCTTTTAAAAAAAATCAATAACAACGAGACTTATACAATTGCCTCATCGCCACGTACCTTAGAACTGATACGAATGGCTTCTTCTACGTCATAGACAAAGATTTTACCATCACCCAGTCGGTTGTCTGAGGCATTTTCTAAAATGACATCAATACATTTTTCTTTGTTCTCATTACTCACAATACAAATGATCATGACACGTGTCTTTAAAATCATAGCTTGTTCCGTTCCTCTGTATCGCTCGGAATATCCTTTTTGCAATCCTGTTCCTTTTACGGGAACTACCGTAATACAGGGAATTTCGGCAGCTTTTAAGGCGCGTTGAACATCTTTTAATTTTGAGGGTCTTATTATGGCTTCTATTTTCTTCATAATTTCTTTAGTTTGGATATTTATTCAAATGTGGTATACGCTTCTACACCAAAAGTAACAGCATCGAGTCCAGCCGATTCTTCTTCTGGCTTTACACGAACTCCTATGGTCTTTTTCATCAATTTCATCAGTACAAAAGTCAGTACAAATGAAAAAGTACCTATGGTTACAACACCTAACACCTGTGTCACCAATAAATCTGTACCACCGCCAAAGAGCAATCCACCTTCAGCAGCAAAGAAACCTACGGCAACCGTTCCCAGAAAACCATTGACACCGTGTACAGCAATAGCCCCCACAGGATCGTCTATTTTAAGGGTGTCGAAAAACACCACGGCAATATCTACAACAACACCCGCAATAGCACCAATTATAAGTGCCGAACCGCTGTCTACTACATTACAACCAGCGGTAATGGCAACTAAACCCGCCAACACACCGTTGATGGCCATGGTCACATCAATTTGTCCATATTTAAAATAAGTATACGCCATAGTAGCAATACCACCAGCAGCCGAAGCTAAAAAGGTATTTGTGACTACCTTACCTATCAATTCCCAATTCCCTACAGCTCCTAAGGTAGATCCCGGATTGAATCCGAACCAACCAAACCATAAGATAAATCCACCCACTGCTGCCAACGGAAGATTGTGCCCAGGAATGGCAATTAATACACCATTTTTATCGTATTTTCCAATTCTAGGTCCCAGTACAATAGCAGCTGCCAATGCGGCAAAGCCACCCATAGCATGTACAGCGGCAGAACCGGCAAAATCGTTAAATCCACGAACTACCAACCAGCCATTTGGATTCCATACCCAATTGGCTACTAATGGATACATTATTGAACAAAAGACCACCACATACAAAGTATACGACCATACTTTCATCCGTTCTGCAACAGCTCCCGAAACAATAGAAATGGCAGCAATGGCAAATCCAAGTTGGATAAACCAAAAAAGCTGGTTAGAAACGGTAAGTCCCAGTCCTAAATCGGCTGAGGATATACCGGTGTCAAAGGCAAAAAAGCCATTTGAATTTCCGTAGGCAATACCAAAACCTACGGCATAAAAGGCGACACCTCCAAAGGCAATGTCTATCATTACCTTGGCAATGATACTCATGGCGTTTTTAGAGCGGACAAACCCAGCTTCTAAAAGGGCAAAACCGCCTTCCATTAAAAAAATAATAGCCCCACAAAGGGCTACCCATACAGTATCGATACTGCGTACCAATTCCGCTTGTTCTACAAGTGTTGTGACTTCTTCCATGTTGATAATTTACGTTAATTAGTTTTTAAAAAATGAATACTATTTGATTTCTATGATACTCACAAGAGTTCTATGACCTCTCTTATAAGCTGTCCGAATATAGGCATTTTCTAAGTAAATGTACAGGATTGTCAAAGCTTTTGTTCTAGTTGTTAAAAAAACACTTGTCTAGACTGAGGTCTATTTGTCTTCTAGGCGTCTTGTCTGTTTGTCAAATAAAAAATTGTAGGTGCTTTTTCAATTCTTTATTTTAGATGTTCTATTTTCTTTTACCATATAAACCTTAGTCCCGCTACCCCACCTTTACCACATAAAAAAACAACCCCAAAACAAAAGAATGTCGTGGGGTTGTACAAACTAACATCGTTTGAACTTATACCGATTTTTCTAGGACCACAGCAGTGTCAATAGATTCAGAAAATTCCCATTCACCACGAACCACACGGGTTACATAACAGTTGTCTGCTTCATGAATAAGCTCTTTGCGTTGTGCTTCTGTAATGTCTCCTTCAATTGTAATTGACGACTGCACTTTGGTTTTTAAGTTTCCATCTACCTGTCGCAATACTTTTTGAGAAACTTTGGCATCTACATTACCTATCTCCCATCCTTTTCTTCGCGCTACATTTCTGATGGTTGCTACTTTACACATAGAAATACCTGCCAAAAGGAATTCTGTAGGTGAAAATCCTAAATCGGTTCCTTTTGAGCTCACAGGCTCATCTCCCAAAACTGCATGTCGTCCGTTGCTAATAAATGATTGGTATCCTTCTGGAATGTTTTTAATCTGAATTTCTGTTGCCATAATACGCTTTTTTAAAGTTTTATAATCGTTCCTTTCTTAGAACATTACAAAGATGCGTAGTTTAACAGACCTATATCTTGGCCGGATTTCCTTAAGAGTTTACAATTTTTCCCGAAGCGGCATTTTCCTGTAATTGTAACTTATAGGTATTTGGGGAAACCCCTTCGTGGCGTTTGAAAAAGCGACTAAAACTCTGTACGTCCTCATACCCCAGTTCATAAGCAATCTCCTGAACTTGATTATCAGAATAATGCAACAAACGACGTGCTGCCAACATGATACGATCCTGAATGTATTGTAAAGGGGTTTTATTCCCTGTTTGGGCAAAGATGTTCGACAAGGTTTTGGGTGATTTATGCAACAACTTCGCATAAGCAGCTACAGTGTGCAGTTTGTGATGGTGTTCCTCCACTAAATAGTTGAACTGACGTATAAGATCGCTGTCCAAAGCATCATATTGCTTTTGGGATTTATAAATACGCGTACATAAGATCAAATAGCGTTTTAACAACATCTGTAACATTTCTATCTGCAAATTATCATCAGATTGCATCTCCATAAGAAACACCTGCCATAAAAGCTTCAAATTGCGCTCCTCTTCGTTTGCAATAGTGATTACCGGCAACTGCGTCGCCCCGAAAAACAAAAGTCCTTTACAGCCAATCTCGGCATCACCTGACAATACGCAGTAAAAAGAGCGATTAAACCGTACAAAGCGTACTTGTCCAATGGAAATGGGCTTTACCTTATGAAATTCAGTGAGAAATACAATTTGATTTTTATGGAAAACAACTTCCTTTCCATCAATCTCCAAACGATTGTTATTGGTTTCAAACCATAAAATACTCAAAGCACCGGGTATCTGTTCTTTTAAGATATGACAGTTGGCACCGCTAATGTCTTCAATGTAAAATTCTTCCTTTGTATGGCCTATAAATTGCAAAATGATTCCGTTTTAATTACCGCTAATCAGTCAAACTAATCGTAAAACCTTACAAAGTAGCAAGGGTTTCTTTGGCATTTTCTAGCGCGTCATTCAGCAAAAGCAGACTGTTGCGCTCTTCTGTAGATTCTACTACAGGTACATCTGGTCCCTGATGTTCTAAAATCAGAGCTTTGTATTCATCCAAAGTCCATGCTTTTGTCTCTTCATTGGCACCTGGAATACGCTGGTTTACCGCACTAAACCTACAAGCCCCGGGAGCAAAATATACTACCGACCATTTTTCTGTTTTTAATTTCTCTATGAAATCTACATCGTTTGTTGTAGGAATGTATTTTGCATTGCCAATTAACGCAGGTACCATCTTGGCAAATTCTGCCGATAATACAGGGTCACAACCACGTGCGAGTACTGTTTTCTTTGAATTATTCATTATAAAGTTTTTTTAATCATTATCGTTTTTACAAATCAGAAAAATATGCGCCGTACGGGTCTTTGTAGGAATAGCCTTTTCCGATTCTTTTCTTGTTTAATTTGTTGAAGGCTACCAAAGCCCATAAAATCAATTCCTTCATGAAATTTACATCTTTCTTAGGGGTATCCGGAGCATAGCGTTCTATCAGGTCTTGCAAGGGTGCAATGGATTTCAAGGCATTGTCATAATCGGCTTCTGTGGCATTGTCTAGCAATTCAAAAGAACTCGCCTCAAAAAACCAGTTGACAATATCGGCATAGGGATCCTCATCTTGTTCGTGCTTTAGTTTTTCTATTTTCGGAAAGGATTTTAGAAACAAACTTTTAGCCGCATTGTTAATCAAGGTTTCGGCTACAAAAGCGGCACCTTCCTCCTCGCCTTCATAAACCAATTCAATTTTACCTATGATGGATGGAATCATTCCCAGTACATCTATAAAACGAAGGCTGGTTTTATCCGTACCAGTCAAAATACTTCGATGCATAGCAGTACTTACTAAATTTTCATAGGCTGTGATACTCAAACGCGCACTGACCCCACTCTTGGCATCTACATACTCGTTGTTGCGCGCTTCAAAGCCAATTTGTTCCACAAGGTCTTTTGCCAATTCAGGAATGTGAACGGCTTCCTTACTGACCTTAGATTCCTGAGCTGTAATTTTCTTTGCAATGGTTAAGTTTTCAGGATAATGTGTTAGAATTTGAGAACCAATTCTATCTTTTAAAGGTGTTACTATACTTCCTCTATTGGTATAATCTTCTGGGTTTGCGGTAAAAACAAATTGCAGATCTAAAGGCATTCGCAATTGAAACCCGCGAATTTGAACATCTCCTTCTTCTAAAATATTGAACAGGGCTACCTGAATACGCGCTTGTAAATCGGGCAATTCATTGATGACAAAAATACAGCGATTTGCACGTGGAATCATTCCATAATGTAAAACTCGTTCGTCAGCATAACTCAATTTTAATGTAGCTGCTTTGATAGGGTCAATATCCCCAATGAGATCAGAAATCGTAACATCAGGCGTGGCTAATTTTTCATAAAAACGAGCGTCTCTATGCAACCAGGCTATCGTTGTTTTTTCGCCCAACGTATTTAGTTGTTCTCTACCAAAGGAGCTGATGGGATTAAACGGATCATCGTTTATTTCAGAGCCTTCAATATACGGAATGTATTCGTCTAAAAGGCCTACCATCAAACGCGCCAAACGTGTTTTTGCCTGCCCTCGAAGACCTAATAAATTGATATTGTGGCCTGATAAAATGGCTCTTTCCAACTGGGGAAGCACCGTATCTTCATAACCGTGTACACCTTCAAATGCTGACTTACCTGATTTTAGTGCTTCCATCAGGTTTTCACGCAATTCTTCCTTGATACTTTTAGAATGATATCCCGCTTTTTTCAAAGCTGCTAATGTTTTTATTTCTGGTTTCATATAGTATTAGATTCTTTTTTTTCTGTTACTTTCATAGTCGTGGAAAATCATTTCACCCAAACCTTTCAGCCCAGTGTAAAAAGCCCTCCCTTTGTTGGATTCTGTAAAACGTTCTACAAATTGTTGTAAATAAGGGTCTTGAGCAATCATAAAGGTAGTGATTGGAATGTGTAATTTTCGGGCATAGGCTGCCATATTATAGCATTTTTCTGTAATATGCCTGTCCAGGCCGTTACTGTTCTTATAATAGGTTCCGTCCGGCATACGCAAACAACTAGGCTTCCCATCGGTAATCATAAAAATGGATTTATTTGTGTTGCGTTTTCTGCGTAAAATATCCATCGCCAATTCTAATCCGGCAACCGTATTGGTATGGTAAGGACCTACGTTTAAATAAGGTAAGTCTTTTACTTTGATTGGCCAGGCATCATTTCCAAAAACGATGATGTCCAATGTATCTTTCGGATAACGAGTGGTAATCAATTCTGCTAATGCCATTGCTACTTTCTTGGCAGGCGTAATGCGATCTTCTCCATACAAGATCATACTATGGCTGATGTCGATCATTAAGACGGTACTCATTTGTGATTTGTGATGTGCATCTTCTATCACCAAATCATTTTCTGTCAATTGAAACTCTCCTATACCGTGATTTATCTGGGCGTTTTTTAAACTCTCTGTTACGGACAATCTATCTATGGAATCACCGAACTGAAAGTTTCTCAATTCTCCAGTTTGCTCATCTCCTAGTCCGCTTTTTTTGGTCTTGTGATTTCCTTTACCGTTTTTCTTAAGCTTGCCAAAGATTTGTTCTAAGGAGCCTTTTCGAATGGCCCGTTCTGTTTTGGCGGTTATTATTTTTTTACCCTTTCCGTTGGGTTTGAGCTCATCTTTTATATAACCACGTTTTTTTAAGTCCTCTACAAAGTCGTCCAATGTATAGTCCTCATTGGTAATTTTATACTTTTCATCCAAAGTTTTCAACCAATCCATGGCTTCATCAAAATCGCCGGAAGTATGTGTAATCAATTCTTTGAAAATTTCAAACAGCGTTTCAAACGGCGTTTTTTTCTCCTCTATATAGGGTGAAAATTCAAATCCTAATCTTTGTTTTTTCTGCTTCGGCATGTACTACGATCAATTTATTCAAATATAAGCTTTTTTAGCCCCTATATGTCTTTAACATGTATTGAAAACGACTTGTTTTTTGTCGCTTTATTCCTCCCCTCCTTACAAATCTTCTTCAATTAAAATGCCCATTTTTCCCATTTGATAGTCCCGCATAGCTTCTAATAATTCAGTCTGACTGTTCATGACATAAGGCCCGTATTGTTCTATTTTTTCTTCTATAGGTTTTCCTGATAGTAACAAGAACTGTCCAGGACCTGTAAACTCCATTTCTACATGACCACCTTTAGGTTCTAAAACGATCAAATGTTCTTTGTCAATTACCCCGTGTCCTTTAATTCTAATATTCCCGTGAATGGCATACAGCATGCTCTGATAGGCGTTTGGAACCGTTAGCACCTGCTCCCCTCCTCTTTGTCCTTTGCCCCAGAGCATCAACAGTTCACTTTGACCTTCAATTTTTCCTTGATGCTTCTTATAGGTTCCGGCAATGAGTTTGTTTTCAATTTTTCCATCTTCTGAAGGAAAAACGGTCATCTGAGTTTCAGGGACATAATGATAGCTAGGTGGAATCATTTTTTTTGCCGCAGGTGTATTGATCCATAATTGAATAATTTCCTGCTTTCTTTTGCCTTCTACCAATGCTTGAGAAGGTCTTTCGCTATGTACAATTCCAGCTCCGGCATGTATCCATTGCACCTCACCTTCTTTGGCTATTTGATTGTTTCCAAAACTATCTCTATGGTGTACTTCACCCTCAATAACAAAGGTCACTGGCGAAAATCCACGATGAGGATGTGGTCCTACGCCTTGACTCCTAGCTGGACGTCTGTTGCTATATTTGGTATGTGCGTGATGCAGCAACAAAAAGGGATCTAAGTTTGGAACCTTTTGTGTTGGGAACGCCTGTTTTACAGGAAATCCACCCATATCTATTGTTATTGCTGGTAGTGTTTTTAAAACTTTCATTAACTACATTTTAATATGTTTCCATCTTAGCCATTCATTTCCATTATAATAGGGCCCGAAAGCAGCTTAGAAACAGGACAACGTTCCCCAATTTTTAGAAGTCGGTCTATTTGAACTTTTGTAAGTGTATTTTCAAAAACGACATTTTTTACAATAGTGCTCTTTTTCCCTTCTTTGGTCAACACCTCTTTGAGCACAGCAGAAACCTCTATTTCTCCTGTAGCCCACTCTTTACGCTGTGCGTACATTTTCATGGTAATTGCTGTACATGATGCCAAAGCCCCCAAAAGGTGTTCTGTTGGACTTGCGGCTGTATTCGCCCCTCCAACCGATTCGGGTTCGTCTATAAGAAAACTGTGTTCAACACCATTAACCTGAGCGGTATAGTTTTGTGCACCTAAGAGACATGTTACCCGAGGTTTTTCCATATGCTAGCCATTAAATTTAGTGTCGATGTGTGCACCGTCACAATAGGGTTTGTTTTGAGAAGATCCACAACGGCAAAACGCAGTTGTTTTGTTTTTGGTTTCTTTATTACCGTCCTTATCGGTTACTTCCAAAGTACCATAGACTAATAAAGGTCCATTCTCTAATACTTCAACCTTTGTCTCTAAAGCTGCAGCTTCTTCATTGGAGGCTGCGTCCATGCTATAACTCAAAGCTCCTGAAGGGCATTGTGCAACAGCATCCTTAATTGCTTTCGTCTCAGAATTTTCCATCTTAATCCAAGGACGAATCTTTGGGTTAAATACTTTAGGCAAAGCTCGTACACAGGCAGCTGCATGAATACATTTTCCAGGTTGCCACAAAATAGTCATTTCTCCGTTGCTGTACTTTTTTTTGATTTCTCTTTCCATGATATGTTTTGATTTTTGGTTTTTGGCTTTTGGCTATCGGCTTTTGGCTATCGGCTATCGGCTTTTGGTTCACATGCTCCTTACTCCTTCAATTCTGAACTACTTAACTTCCTCTTCTCCATTTGCATATAAAGCAAACCTTCCTTTTTCTCTCGGATGAATTTGTTCTTTTTCCTGCCACGGCCACCCTCCAAATTCGGTACGCCTGTAATCGGCAAAAGCCTCGTGAATTTCTTCTTCCGTATTCATAACGAAAGGTCCGTATTGTGCTACGGGTTCGTTTATAGGTTTTCCTTGCAATACTAACAGATAGCTAGCTTCTTTTCCGTTTTCCAAAAGAATGTCTTCATTGGGGACTACTTCTATCAAATGATAATCTTCCACCCGCTCTCCTGCAACTTTTAAAGTATCACCTCTATAAAAATACAAAGTTCTGTTGATATTTTCCTTTGTTGCTGCCGGAAGAGTCCATTTAGCATTGGCTTCCATTTTAATGGTCAGTACCGCCACATCGTTATCGGGATTTGCAGCCCAGGAATCGGGTGTTGGCGCTGGAGCCCTTTTGTTGTCAACATTACCGGCTATAATATGTACTTCAGTGGTATGGTCCTCAATATCCTTATGTTTTACTATCGGCACCATATCGTTCCAAAGCATTTTAAAATGTGGTTCGACGAATTTACTTGCTTTGGGAAGATTCAACCATATTTGAAAAATTTCTAATGGGTTGGATTGGTCTTCATATACCATGGGGAACATTTCTGAATGTTGTACACCCTTCCCTGCGGTCATCCATTGCACATCACCAGCACCAAATCGACCTGCAGCTCCTAAAGAGTCGGTATGATCTACAAAACCTTCTTTGTTGATGGTTATGGTTTCAAAACCTCTGTGTGGATGGTACGGGAAACCTGGAATATGACTTCCATGATACATTCTAAAGCCATCTTTGATGGTGAAATCTTGCCCAATATTCCTTCCTGCCCTGTCGGAAGGATGCAATCCTAAATTCGCATCTCCCATTGGATATTCATCTCTATGATGCGCGCAAAATAAAAAGGGATCTTGCGTTTTCCATGGAAATCCTAAGGCCTCTATAGCTAGTACTTTTGATTTTTTCATTATGATTCTTTTTTATTAATAGTTGTTTACAACAACTGTTTGTTTAAATTTTTTTAGAACTGAATCTTTTTTAGCAATTTATACAATTGAACGGCCTCTTCTTTACTTAAGCTGTTTTTAAAATAGTCACCTGTAGCTTCTTTCGCTACGGCATGCACATCGAAAAAAACTTTTAAACCTGTTTCCGTAATGGTGATATCGAGCTCTCTTCTGTTCGATTCACAGGTCTCTCTGTAAACCCATTCTTTTCTCACCAATCTATCCAACAACCTTGTGATATCGGGACTCGCTACAATCAATTTTTTTTTAATTGCCTTTGAGGTCATGGGCTCAGGGTAGCTGTTTGCAAGTATGTGCAATACATTTAACTGAGAATGGGTTAAATCGTAGGGTTTGAGTGCAGCTTTCATTCGCATTTCAATCAATCCTGAACGTTGTACCAAACTAAAATAACTTAGTGCGTGGGCCGATGTATGTGTTTTCTTTATGTTTTCGATTCCTAACATGATTGTTTAAATCAATTGTTGTTTACAACAACAAATATACGTTAACTTAATTGAATAGCCAAATTATTAGTTTATTAGCCTTAGAAAAATTATCATATAAAAAATATTGCAGGTTACCTACCCCCTAGAATAACCTGCAATTCACTACTAACCATATCCATGGGAGTTCAATCCATCACTATAAATTTTGTAGGTTTATAGTTTTGGGTATTACTTTTGATTTTAACAATATAAACCCCCATTTTCCAATTCTGTTTGTTTACACTAAAAACATTCAATCCGGTTTTTGTAGCCGTTTTATAAAATCCTTTTCTTTGTCCATTTATTGCATATATTTCAATTGAACAAGCGCCATTGTGGTCTGAAATAAATGAAAAATTAAGTTTGTTTTCCATTTCGTTAGAAGTTGCAATGACACTTTGATTTCTACCCGCATTAAATTGTGTAACAATTCGTTCAATATTATCATTATTTGTAAAACTCAAATCGGATAATTCCAATTCCTTTTCCTCAATATTTCCTGTAGATGACATCATAGTAAACAATATAGTGGTGATATCTATGGCATTCAATTTATCACCTCTATGATTTACAAAACTACTTAAAGGGATTTTATAGTTGGTTTTTTCTGGGCTCAATGTCATTTCTACTTTAAATTGATGCTCCCATTGGGTTACATTTTTCTTAAGGAACATTACAGAGAGTAAACCGTTTCCTTTTGCACTCAATTCAAAGGTGTTAAAATTCGATATATTTACCGGTTGAAAACGAGCCGTAAAAGCTTTGTAGATTCCTACATATTCTGCGGTACTCGCTTTAAGTTTTACGGAACGCTCTAACTGCATAGCGTTTTTCTCTTTTTGTCTTTCTTCTTTTTGGATACTGAAGTCTTCGATTTGTGTTGAACTCGCATATGCATCTACCCCCCAAGGACCATCTGAAACAAATAGATCATCTGGTGTTGTGTTTTCTCCTGCACTTATTCTGAATCCGGCATCAAAAAAGGTTCCTGTTTCTACACTTACGGAAGACAAATACTTACTGTTTTCTAATGACATGTTTATGACCATGTCTTCAGTTGCCTCTGTTTCGGTCTTTCTGATACCTCCTTCTAATTGAATTTGTTTTGTTTGGTTTGTATTGACCACTGTTAGCTCCATTTGCCCGCCACTGTAATGCCCTTTCTTTACATATACTACAGGTGGTTTTCCTGTACGAATGTTTGTAATTGGTTTTTGAATTGCAAGCAGGTTGAGTATTTCTGAAGCCAATGCATGCAGGTCATCTACATTATTACTCCACAATTGAAAATTGTAATGACTGATACTAGGGTCATACGCATCGATATTCCAATGACTATCTAATTCAAAATGATTTGGATGATTTTGAACTGCAAAACTTACAACGGTTTCTTTTTCTCCATTAGGATGTTTGATCTGAGTTTTGATAAATGGTTGGCCTAAAAGATCCATTGTCGAAATGGACAGAATTTCAGCTCCTAATAAACGATCACAAATGTATTTGGTATGTTCGTATACGCCTTCATTGGTTTCTATCGCTAATAAAGCCGCTACTGTTTCTGAAGCTCTTAAATAATCTACAGATACGATTGCATCGGCATTGGTTATATTTAATAGGTCCTCAGGTGATGATTCAACTGCATACGTGTTGTTCAGTATTTCCAACGGAATAAAACGTTGTAATCCTTGTCTACTTGTTTTTCTAGCGTAATTCGATTTCTTTTTAATTTTTTTAGCCGTTTTACTTTGATAGACATAACTACTTTTTGTTCTCATAAAATTACGCTGTGAAATTTTTTGGGATAGACGATTGTTACTCTCCAGACCTCCATTATTTCCGGTTGTTACAGGTGTAATTACTTCACATTGAAGAATTCCAGAACAGGACATATCATCACAATCAATAAGTCCGTCGCCGTCATCATCCAGACCGTTACCACAATCTTCTTTGGGTACAATTGCGGTAGGACATCTGGCCCCGTCATTTAAAGAACTGGAAGGACCTGAAGCAAACAAATTGGAATTGATAGCTCCGTTTGCTTCCAATGCATGTACTTCATAGGCTATATATATGGTTCCTGTTTGGTTGACCGACATGTAAAAGTTACCACTAGCATCAAAATATACAGCACCATAGGTATAGTTATTACCTGATAGAATAGGTACTTCTCCAATTGCGGTAACCGTACCTGTCTGGCTGTCTATTTTATAGAGTATATTCGTAGCTTTTTCAACTGTATAAAGATATCCATCAACTGCATTAAATGCCCAATCGTGAATAACAAGTGACGCCGAGAGTTCTATGGTACCAATTGATTTTGTATAGTTTGACGATGCCGGATTTAAGTCAATTTTATATACGGTGGTCAAACCTCCTTTTAGGAAGTATATTCCATTGGCGTCTATATCTCCTACATAACGATTGGAAGTAGGCAATTCAGGGATGTAAAATACATCTGTATTAAAGTTTTTACCGATACGTACAATAGATCGGGCAGGAGAACTTAGGGATCCCCAAATAAATCCATCGGCATTGTTGTATCCCGCAGCATTTATATTACCTGGAGTGATATCTACAGCAACTTCTACGGCGGTTCCTGAAGCAAGATTTACCGCATATACGTCATTATTTTGAAATAAGTACGCGTAATAATCGCAATTGAACGGCGTCTCTTCTGCAACAGCATCAACACAACCAATAAATAAGGTTCTTGAGCTTTCACACTCCACATTATCGGAATTGGCTGCATAGTATAAAGTTCCGTCAGTAATGGTTTCATTCATAGCTAACAAGTTTCCTCCTGTAGCAGCGTCATACCAAAGTACGCTATCACTCGCAGTGACTGATATATCCGAGAGCACAGATCCTGTTGCATAGCAAGCATTATCTGTTGCACATAAATTTGCATCTCCACTCTGAGCTACACTGTTTTCAAAAGTTGCGGAATTATCGGGATCATCAACTGTACAATAAGTGATTGTGGGATAGGGAAAGTTTCCCCCTGCACGAAATTTCACGGAACCATTGTTCGTATTAACTACTCTAATTGTTGTTATATGAACAGTGGCTGTTATTTTGAAATCGACCTGCCCGGACCCGTTATTCTGAATGTATAACACATCTATATTGGAAGTGTTTGGTGTAAAATTAATATCTCCAGAAATTTGAGAATTTATTTCGACAAACTCAGCATTTACTCCTGTAATAACAGGTGCATCCAAGTCACATGTGGTAAATTCTTTTGCATTTGTCTGAGCATGTAGTGTAACACATAAACATATAAATTGGAAATACAGTGCTAAGGAGTAGTTTTTAACAATAACATTCATAGTTTTGGTATTTGATCCAAAACTAGGTGATATTTACGTGTACATTTTTTTTATTAGTTAAGTTGTCCTATGTGTTCGACCAAAGTTGATTTTCTAACGACGAAAGCAGTACATTCATATCGCTTTTTCAATAGAGGCTATTGCTACATCAAGTTTTTCGCTTAGTTAAGATTCAGTAATATCCGCTTCGGAATAGTTATCAAAAAAATGAAAGCAAACTAAAATAGCTGAATCTATTTAGCTACTAAGCAAAATCTGACTGTATTGTTATTTTATGCCAAACAAGCTTTTAATGTCGTTTGCATATTCGTGCCATATATTTACCGACGCCATAGGTGAACCTATTTCTTTAAAATGTTTACGTATATAGTAGGTTGCCAACAATCCACCTAAAATATTGCTTACAGAAATTCCTATAAAAATTCCTTCTACTCCAAAGAACGATCCAATAAAACTAAGTGGCACCGTAAATAACAATGATTTCTGAACCATGATTTTTAAGGAATTTACCGGAAGTTTTAATCCGTTAAATATAGAGGAAGTAATGATAAACAAACCATAAAAGATATAGGAAATACTCACCCAGTAAAAATAAGTAGCTGTGGTATCTACAACGATTATATCATCACTAAAAATAGCTGCAATGGGTTTGATAAACAAAAACAACAATAGACAAATCAATGCTCCCAAATAAGTGGAAGCCCGTCCTCCATAAGCAATGGATTCATCGATACGTTGGGTTGCTTTAGCGCCTAAGTTTTGTGCAATAAAAGGTGTTATGGCTGTACTTACACCTAAAATACCAATCAACAACAACATTTCAATTCTGCTTGCAACTCCATAGGCAGCCACAGCTTCTGAGTTTTGTTTTGCAAATAGAAACACCAAAAAAGTAGTGGTTAACGGACCCACGATTTGAGTTACAATGGTAGGTAAGCCCAAAGTGAAAATCTCTTTTATGGTTGCAATACCTTTAGATAACAAAGCGGTTAAAGATACCTTTAAAAGTCGGTCCTTAACGAGTAAGACTAACATACCAATGATGACAAATACCCAGGATGAGAAGGTAGCCCATGCAGCACCGGAAATACCCATTTCAGGAAACCCATAGGCACCAAATATCAAGGCGTAATCCAACACCAGGTTGACTACTCCTGCCAATCCCATAACAATCTCAGGTTTCTTTACATTTCCGGTGGCTCGTAAGATTCCACCTGCCATTAAACCGATAGTTAACAAAGGCATTCCATAAAATATGGGGGCGATATACAACTTGACCAAAGGAAGTACCGTACTACTGGCTCCCATGGTGATAAAAATAGGTTCTACATAATAAATCATAGCTCCCGAAAGAAATAGTGCTAACAAAAAGCTCAGCAACAATGCAATTAAAGAGGTTTGATTTACTTTTTCTGTATTACCGGCACCTTTTGCGGTACCAATGATGATGGAAACTCCTACGGAAAGCCCCATAAACAATCCTACTACCAAAAAGTAAACTGTAGAAGAAAAACTCAATGCCGCCAGGGCATCGGGTCCCAGTTTTCCTACAAAATAAGTGTCAATTACCTGAAATAAAAAAGTAGACAGCATTCCCAAACTAATTGGAACACTCATCGAAGTCAGTACTTTAGAGGTTTTGTCTTTTAATAAATCTGTTGCCAAAACAAGTATAAATTAGGTTTTATATGATATATCTAAGTCCGAAGTTAAATTTACCGTTGTATTTATGAACCCATTCGGGAGTTTCTCTGTTGTATACGGTTCTGTAATTTAATTCTAAACTAAAATTTTTATTGAGGATATAGTTAAGGTTTGTACTACTGTTAAACCCTCTGTATTTTGGCGTTTGCATAGACAGATAGGTATGGACATCCTCTGAGAGATAAAGCTTTTCTTTCTGGATGGGGAATTTGAATTTTATATAGGTTCCTACTGTTGGCGCCTGATGCGCTTCTGCAAAATCGTATTTCAAATGCATCATTCCTACAAAAGTATTGATTTGAAAATAACGGTGCGCGTCCTTCTCCATCAGATGGGCACCGGCGCCAACACCTCCTAGGGTTGAATTTTCAACAGCATAGGAAACGGCAAATCCACTATGCGCAATGACCATAGGAACTATTTTTTTGTTCTTCTTATTGTATTGAACCATGACAAAGGACCAAAAATCATTTACCAATACCGTACCTCCTTCTACCGATAATCGCTCGTAATTACTGCTCAATTCTACAAACTAGCCGTTCTTTTCGATAAATAATTTGGCATTCGGATTGATAAAGAGCTGTGCTAGGTTCCTGTTTGCCACATGCCTCTAACACCTATTTGACCACTAAATACTTTTTGTTGCTCTTGGCTGTATATTTGACTTTGAAAGCCAAGAATCAATAACATGCTCCATATGGTTTTTCTCATCCTAGTCAATTTTTCCAAAAGCACCACTTTGAAAATCAATTTGTGCCTGGATTATTTCTTCTTGAGTATTCATTACAAAAGGACCTCCGAATGCAATGGGTTCTTGTAAGGGTTTTCCTGACAACACTAATAGTTGTGAGGCTTCTGAGGTTGCAATTTCTACACTGTCACCCTCGGAGGAAAGCACCGCCAATTCAAAAGCATCTACACTGGTACCTCCTATCGTTGCTACTCCTTCCATAGCATATACCATGACCTTATTTCCTTCCGGAAAGGGTCCTATAGTCATTTTTCCCTCACCAGATGCTATGACCTGCGCTATTTGTGTTGTGGCTTTGGTTTGCAAAGGACCTTCCAGACCGTTCAACGTACCGGTAACCAATTTCAATTGTATTTCACCCTTATTGCTTAACGGAAATTCTACTTCTGAAACATTTTGTATTTCAGGATCCGACATTTTTTCGCTCCTGGGGTTGTTTACCCACAATTGCATTTCATGAAATCGTGCTGTGTTCGTATCGGAAGCCATATCCCCACCGTGAATGATTCCGGATCCGGCATTCATACGTTGTACACCTCCAGAACAGATGCTTACTCGGTTCCCTAAAGAATCTTTATGATCCATACGACCTTCAAAAACAAAGGTCAAAGTCTCAAAACCTCTATGTGGATGGTCATGCCCAGTTCCGTCTAGAAAGAAATTCTTACCTACTACTTGCGGACCTATATGATCTAACATTAGAAAGGGGTCCGAATCTTTATATAATGGTGTAGGAAAGGCACGTTGACCTCTTATACCTGGTATCAAACCGTCTATATTTGAATAACCGAATTTATTTTTTACTATTTTTTTCATTGTATTTACATTAATTGTACCTACATGTTTTTTTGTCAAAAAAACGAATTAATTTATATCGCTTTTTCGAAGGCTACAATAGCCAAATCCAACTTTGCGCTCAATTCAGAATTTGAAATACCTGCTTCGGAAAAGTTATCGAAGAAAGAAGGTAAACTAAAATCTGCTACAATCTGTGCACCAGCATATGGGAAGCCTGCTTTTGCCGTTGCCAATACTGAAGCGCCGCCTCTGGGGCCGGGTGATGTCGCCATCAATAACATAGGTTTGTCTTTCCATACTTTCATATCAATCCGCGATACCCAATCATAAGCGCTTTTAAAAGCTGCTGCATAGGACCCGTTATGTTCAGCAAGTGAAACAACGATTCCATCTGCAGAGGCTATCAAATTGTTTAAATCATGTGCCGCCGAAGGAATACCTCCCTCCTGTTCTGTATCTATACTATACAAGGGTAAATTGAAATCGTTCAAATCTGCTACAATAGCTTCTGCGTTGGCTGTTTTTTGAGCAGCATAGCTTGCCAATTTTTTGTTGATTGATTTTTTACTGTTACTTCCTGCGATTGCTACTATTTTTTTCATTTTGTTTCTCCTTTGAGTTTTCTAATTAATTTATAAAGTGTTACTGCTTCTTCGTCCGACAAATTATTTTCCATTGGTGCGTGAAATGCAGCTACCTTTTTGTTTAATTTCAGCAATAATTCTTCTCCCTCTTTGGTGATAATGATGTCCATCTTTCGACGGTCATTTTCACTTAAGGTACGTTCTACCAATCCTTTTGCACTTAATTTATCTACGATTCTTGTGATATTACTAGAACGTTGAATCATACTTTCCAATATGGTATTCACAGAAACCGGTTTTCCTTTAGCTCCTTTTAAAATACGAAGCACATTAAACTGTGGCTCGTATATATCATATTCTTTTAATTCTTTGGTTACTGAATCTGTGATCCAATGTCCTGTTCTGATAATTTCAAATATGGCTCTAAAACGATTATTCATAACATGTACTTTATTTGTAGGTACAAATATATTACAGTTAAATGAGTTACACAAGTTATTTTGAATAAAAAAAGCACGAAGTTTTTAAGCAGATTTTATGGGAGGAATATACTTTCTTTTCCTTGTGTCAATACATAGGAACGTTGATACGCTTCCAAGTCTAAGATAATTCTATTACGGTAATTTGGATATACTTCAAAGAAACAATGGTTGTATATTTCAATATTGTCCACTGAACCAATGGTATCTACCGAACGTAAATTAACGACCAAATGTTCTTCTTGCACAAAGGAATTGTCCAGTTCAAATTTCACTTCATTCCCATTCACCATCAACATACTTTTTGACAACAGGTAACGCGACGCACAAAAAGCAATCATCGCCTTGGTATTACAATTATTATCTAAATTAAACATTAGAAATTCATCCTTATCGATAGAAAAGTTCAAGTTGATATGTTTGTCTTCCATCGAGTATGTGTATTCAGCGGTATGCCCGGCATGAAAGGCGAATAGATACACTAAACTAAGGATGAATCCCAATATTTTCATAACTTATTGTATACTTATTTTCTTAGTTATTTGCCCGTTAATGGTATCGACTTGAATAAAATAGATTCCCGGTTTTAAATGTGATAATTGAATCGAATCTATAAATTGACTGGAACTAAACACTAAGTTTCCATGCACGCTGTACATATGAATTCCTTCAATTAATGAAGTACTATTTTCCGATTCAAATTCCACATATATTACATCTGAAGCGGGATTTGGATAGAAACGCATGTTTAATGATGTGTTTCTAACATCTCCAATGCCCAAGTCTACTTCACTACAATCTTCTCCCGCAGTTGAATCTGGACAATTTAAACCTATCCTGAATGAATTGTCTACGTATTTTCCTTTTAAACATCTTGGAATATACGGCCAGCTATCTGTTAATACATAATAATAGGTACCATTAGGATATTCTGGTGTCACCCCATAGCGCCCACCACATTCGTCTAATTGCGATTGATTTTCAATATACTCGTAATCTTCCACATAGCTACCATCATAGGCTCCATTGGGGGCAGTTATTCCATCTCCAGGCCTATTCCCTTGCTTCATTGCATGACTACTATCAAAGGCAGAAATTCCACTTTCACTATCTTCTGCATCTGTATATAGGTATTTGTAATAAATAGGAAAACCATCAGCAGCATACCCTAATATTGGAGAGTGTTCTGCGCTGGTTATGTTGAGGTCATTGTTAAAATAATCGTTTGGAATGTTGTGGTAATGGTAACGGCTTACATTGTTTACATGCCCTCCGTTTAGGTCCATGTTTAATAGGTCTTCTGCTTCTACATGAAAATTGATATTCTCTTCTTGTGTATTTGGATTTACAAAATAGATTCTTGCAAATGGCGAATAATTTATTCCTTCTTGAGACACGCCAAAAATAATTCCGCCTCCGCAGGACTGAGAGTTTGGATCTTCTGTAATCTGAGTGACGGTATTGGTGAGTTCTGGATACAAACACATGGAATATTCAAAGTCCTGTGCCAGGATGGAATTCATACCTCCAAAGGGTCCATAGGTATGATTTGGAAAGTTATTTGTGTAACATTTACGTACATTATCTACGACTTCGTAACATACGGCATGGCTCGATTCATTGGCGAAAATGGCATCCTTATCACAAACTTCAACAACAGGACCATCGGTAACCAACGGATCGGAATTGTTGTTATATTCTTCTAGATTTGAATACCCGTCGTTATCTGGATCGCTGTTTGGTCCTTGTGTGTGCGTCAATAGTTCTCTTAACTCCCAGGCGTCATCGAGCCCGTCGGCATCGACATCATTTCCTGATCCCGAAAAATTGACATGTGTAGGGTCTAACGTGGGCATGGAGGCATTTACTTCTTTAAGATGATCCCTTAAAATAAGTGTCAATTCCGTTGCTTTTGCTGAGTTTGAACCAGAAACATCACTACTTTCTCCAATATCAGAATCCAAATCATAAAGACTTATAATACCTGTTTCGTAGTTTGCCACGAGTTTATAGTTACCGTCAACAACAGCAGAACGTGGTACTTTGTTTGGGTTTTGATCGTAATGCGGTGAATGGAAAAATAAAGGTTTTTGTCTTGTGAAGCTTTCTCCTTTTAGTAATGGAACAATACTCTGGCCGTCTATATTGCTTGGCAATGCATTGTTACTTCCTGTCAATTCGGCGATGGTTGGAAATAAGTCATATGCTACAACAGCCTCATCACTCCTACTATTAGGTGTGATATTAGGACCTTTTACCATAAATGGCACTCGTATTCCTCCTTCAGTGATAAAGGTTTTCCCAAAGGATAAAGGGGTGTTATCGGTAAAGTTTATTTGTCCGCCGTTGTCCGAAATAACAATGACATAGGTATTGGAATCGATACCCAAATTGCTTATTCCCGCTAATAATTCACCTATACCAGCATCCGTATCTTCTGTCATTGCAGCATATTCCACATATGTATGTGCACTTCCCATGGGTCTTAGTAATGGGTTGTTATAGAGGTCTATGGTTTCTTGTCTTGCTTCAATATCGCTATGTACAGCATAATATGAAACTTGTATTAAAAATGGGACGTTATCATTTACGGCATCCTGTATAAAACTGATAGAACGATTGGTAAGGTCGAATATTTTTTTAGGATCGGTTTGAACGGTGCCACCTTGATTACCATCACTATTACTCGTGGTTCCATCATTTACATCAAAGCCATTATTACTGGGCGTCGACGCAGTACCTCTCCCTAAATGCCATTTACCAAGATGAGCGGTTCTATAATTCATACCAATGGATTTGATCCATTCTACATAAGTGGTTTCAGAACTATTAATAGTCGTTGTTGAAGTCGCCTCTATCAAAATCTCACCCGTATTGATATTGTTATCAGTATTGGTAAAGTTATTACGCGCAGTAGATTTACCTGTCATGATACTGTTCCTTGAAGGCGCACATTTTGGAGAAGGTGCATAGCCTTGAGAAAAGGTCATACCATCCAAAGCAAACTGATTTAATTCTGGCGTTAGGTAAAAATCGCTTTTGGATTCTGACCGATTTGCATCCATTTGAACTGATGAACCTGTCCATCCCATATCATCTAATACGATCAATACAAAATTGGGCTGTGCTATCAATTGTTGGCCGAAAGCCATACATACAATAAAAAGTATTTTCAATTTGCTGGTTATATTGTGCATAAACGTAAGTTAATAAAATTTAGTTACAAAACTAGGACGTAAATATATTGAAATGGTTTAATTGGAAACCTGTTTCCTTTTGTTTTATCAAACTTGTATTGTATTTGTGATTTGAGCAACAGACGGTTTTTCTAAAACAGAATCGACAGATACCCAATTAGTTATGGCTGTATCCTGGGTAAGCGTTAGGGAGACATATCCTTTTTTACTTGCATCAAAAAAAACCAAACCTTCAATTAAATACACTAAAGAATCCTGAAAGTTTTGCAATTGTTGTGCATCACTTACAAAGAGTTCAAGTCCGGAAGAACTTACTGCAGCAGTAGCAAATTCATGGCACACAAAGGCTTCATTTTCTTTAGCTACTATATTATGCCATGCGTTGTGTGAATCGCCAGAAAGCACTAATGATCTCTTTCCTTCCAAAGCGTTTAGTACGATTTCTCTTTCGGCAGGATATCCATCCCAAGCATCTAAGTTGTACGGCATGGTGTGTTCAATTCTATTTTTATCTGTGTCTGTAAGTGTAGGGTCATTGGCTTCTATTCTTACTTTTAGTTGAACCAAATCGCTCAACAGTAAAGAAAAGTCATCCATCTCTGATTCTGAAATAAAAGTATTGTTTGCATAACTTATTTGCAATTTATTGAGCTCTTGAATGAGCTCTATAGGTAGGTGCATTTTCCCGAATAATACTTGCTGACCAAGTAAAAGCCACGTGCACGAATTCGAGTTGATTTCATTTAGAAGCCAATTTTTTTGAATATTCCCTAATAGCGTTCTAGTTGAATCTGCCAAGTCTTGCTCGAGCTGTAGGGTGTTTACAATACCTGACTCGTCTCGATACGCTTCTACGCTTAGCTGTTTGTCTCTCCCCGCGATTCGCGTGTCCAACACCACAAGTTTTGCCAAGTCGCCAAATTGAAAGCTTCTGTAAATAATTGCGGTGTCTGTTGTTGTAAATGGCAAATATTCACTGTAAGCCTGTATCGCCGCTTGTTTTCGAGTTTCAAAATCACCTTCATTTGTTTGATGATTTTGCGCACCCTCTTTATAAGCGTCATTGGCTATTTCATGATCATCCCAAACACAAATACACGGTTTTTTCTGATGCAATAATTGTAAACTACTGTCTTTTCTGTATTGTCGGTAACGCATTCTGTAATCGTCCAAGCTTAGCAATTCATTTGTTGGACTGTGCACTCTATTCATATTTGTATCGGCACTTAATACATTCGCTTTATTTTCATAAATATAATCTCCTACATGCAATACCAAGTCTATTGTATCATGTGCCATGGCTTCATAAACATTAAAATATCCGGCCTCATAATTGGCACAGGAAGTCAAGCCTATATGTAAGCTCGTTATGCCTGTTTTTGGAAAGGTACGCGTTTCTCCTACTACAGATACATGTTGTTTGTCTTCCTGTAGAAAACGGTAATACAATTGCATATTAGCTGCTAAATCTTGAATTTCAACTGCCACAGTGTAGTCTCTATCAGCATCGGTTTGTACTTCGCCAGAACGGACTATATTTTTAAATTCCATGTCCAAAGAAAGCTGCCATACAATCTTTACAGCAGCCTCTGTACTATTATAACGTGTCCAAATAATGACTTGAGAATCGGTTGGATCAAAACTGGCAACACCCAGGTCGAAATTTTTCTTTGCGAGAAAAGAGGGCGCCTGAAATTGACTGTTGAATTCAGGATCTCCTGCACAGCTAACAAAGTTGGTGGCTAACAACAAACCTCCAGTACCTAATATTGATTTTTTGATAAATTTCCTTCTTGCTGCTTCTTTCTTCATTCCTACTTTATTGCGTGTAGGTTAAATATAGTTAAAATTTCGTAAGTTATTTTTTACCAATCAAATAGGTCTTATTATTAAACTTATGGTTGTGATTTTTACCGCACCAAAAGGAAGAAACTATTGCTAACTTCTAATTAAGCATTTAACCATGATTTCACTTCACTTGCTTTGAGTTTACTTACAAGTACTCTATCGTGAAAAGGAGGTTCAATATCGGCAATAAGTTTACCGTTAAAATGAAATTGAAGTTTTTTTACAGCTTTTTTATTAACTATAAATTGCCTGTTGATTCGCAGAAAGTTTTCAGGATTTAATTCCAATTCTATGTTTTCTAGTTTCTTGTTGACAACATATTCTTGTTTGTTAAAGGTGACTACTTTTACAACACTGGCTTCAATATAAAAATAGGCAATATCAGAAACGTTCACAGGAATCAATTCGTCTCTTCTTTGTATCAAATAGGTGGTTTTATAACTTTTGTTAGAGGCTTCCAATAAAGACAACACACCTTGTAGTTGATTGTTAACATTTTCAGTGCCACCATTACGTTTTTTGAACTTTTCTAGAGCGTCTTCCAAGTCTTCTTCAGAAATTGGTTTTAATAGGTAGTCTAAACTATTTACTTTAAAGGCCTGGATGGCATATTGGTCATAGGCGGTTGTGAACACTATTGGAATGTCAATCACTACTTTTTCGAAAATTTCAAAAGATATACCATCTGCTAGATGGATATCCATAAACACCAAATCTGCATCATTTTGTTCAGAAAAATAAGCAATTCCACCAGCAACAGAATCTAGTACCATGAGAATTTCAATTGAAGGGTCAATCGTTTTTAATAAATAACTCAAGTTTTCACTTGCCGCGATTTCATCTTCGACCAATACTACTTTCATACAAATTTATTTTAAAGGTAATTGAACTCTAAATATATCATTTTCATTGGAAATAGATATGCTTTTTCCCTTTAATAATTGATAACGTTTTTCAATATTCACCAATCCTTGTCCTGTACTATCTACAAATGTTGTTCTCGGTTGTATCTTATTTTCAACTATTAAAAAATCATTTTCAATATAAATGCGCACTTCTAACGGTTTTTTTTCTGATATTTCATTATGCTTTACAGCATTTTCTACCAATAGTTGTAGTGCCAATACAGGAAGCTTATAAGACAAATATTTCTCATCAATTGCTATCTCTATTGAAAATCTGTCTCTATATCTCGCCTTGATTAAAAAGATATAACTGTCTATAAATTTTAATTCTTCTTTTAACAATACCACATCTTGTTGACCGCTTTGTAAAATATAACGGTACATATACGAGAGTTTATTGACAAAAGTGGTTGCTTCTTTGTTTTCCCGAATTAAGGAGTTTAAGGAATTTAAGGAGTTGAATAAAAAATGTGGATTTATTTGATTTTTTAAGGCAGATAATTCGTTTTGAAGGTTTTGTTGCTTTAGTTTTTCTTTTTCTTCCATTTCGGAACGGCGGATAATTCTATAGCGCAAATTCCTCGCTAAGAGCATTAAACCAAAGAGAATTAAAAGCATTACAAAGGTCAACAATCGCTCATCTCTATCTTTAATATCGACATTGGTAACTATAGGGTAACTAAATAGATAGAGATAGAGAAAGGCAAACAAGAAAAATGTATTCACTCCAATGGGCACCAACCAAGATAAGTATTTGTTATCACGTACTAAAAACCGATTCAAGTTCGCATTGTATTGCAACACCACGTAGGAAAAAACGAATACAAAGAATACCTTAAATAGCACATCAGACCAAGTTGGTGGTGTTATTAATGTACTGCTCGTGTAGTTGATAATACCATTGAACTCAAGAATTCGTGGCATATTATGCAGAATACTTATCAAAAATGATATCGACAGTATTTCTGTTTGTTTTACGGGTTTAAATTGCAATTGAAAAAATGTTTTAGAAAAATTCAAAGCTAATTTAAACAAAATAATCAAGCCTTAGAATTTAAATTTGAGTAGAAAGCATTAACAAACCTAAAAGGATAAAGTTTATGGTTAGTACTGTTTTCAATACTGTTGCTGTAGATACTGTGTTAGAATTTTTCATACCTAGTTCTTTTTAGTCGTTTAAATAATTAGTTGTAATTCTTACACAAACTTACATTGAATCCACGCAGTACACGGGTTAACTTAGCTGAATGACATGAATTGAAAGGTGAAATGACTAAAATGTAAGGTAAAGCGATATGCGTTCTAAGCTGAAAGGAAATAAGAGAGGAACGAAAAGCACTATGGGTTTTATATAGAGCATCAGAATACGGCTAGACTAGCGACCCTATCTGTACCTATGCTGTCAAAAAAAGGTCATGCAGTCTGACCTTAGAAAAAAATCAAGTAATCGAATGAAAAACACAATGTACACTCTGTTAGAAGTTGAGTGATGTATCATTTCTAGAGAGGACGACAGCATGACAATTACTTCAAACTACCATTATTTCTCAAACTGCGTGGCTATCTGCTGCCCATGACGTAAAATAACGATACTAATTTTTGTGCCTTTTTTTATTTTCTTCAGACTTTCTTTCACTTTATAGATGGATTCTTGATTCTCAAAACGCACTCCAGCTATTTCCAATATAATATCGCCACCTAATAAAACTTCTTGTCCTGCAACATTGATTGGGATATACCCTCCTATCAAACCTAATTTAGCCGCAGTTCCCTTAGACGATATCTTCGTAATTAGCACACCTGCTTTTTGCGGAACGTTCAACAAAGCTGCCAATTCAGGCGTTAAAAACAAAGATTCCATACCAGACCAACTTCCTGTAACGTCAGCCAATAATTTTTTTGCTACATTTGATGCTACGGCAAATCCAATACCGTCAAAGCCTCCAGAGGTAGTATAGATTCTACTAGCAATTCCAATAACCTGTCCATCCATATTAAACATTGGACCTCCAGAGTTACCTGGATTGATAGAGGCATCTGTTTGTAAAAACTCTACTTTTTCAAAATTACTACTCAAACCTTCTGGTACAAAACGACCACTCACAATTCCTCTTGAAAGCGATTGTTTGAATCCATGAGGCGCACCAATGATAAACACATTGTCACCAATTTTTGCTTTGTCTGAATCTGCAATGACAGCAACTTCTTTCTTTTTTAGATCAAAAGAGTCTTTTACGCGTATCAGCGCCACATCGGCATTGGTGTCTGAAGCAATTACTTCTGCTTCATATTTATCTCCATCTGTAAATTCTACTGTGATTTTTTCAGCAGATTGTATGACATGCGCTGCAGTCCATATATAACCTTCTTCTCCTACCAATACACCAGAGCCTAAAGATTCTTCTGTGTTTACTTTTTGACTGAACAAGACTTCTGAATAATCGAAGCTTTCAATATCGATAAATACGACTGAACTATTTACTTTTTCATAGAGTTTAGGCAGGTTTTGTGAGCTTACCGAAAAGGATATGAATAAAATTAAAAGTGCTAGTTTTTTCATGAGGAATTATTTGGTGTAGTTTACAAATTGATGCAATAATAAGTGTAAAAATATATAAAATTATTGTCGGAGCCTATTGTTTGGAAGAATTCTTATGGGTGTATTATAAATATTCTAATCGTAAGCGAAAAAAGAATGTTTAAGACTAGATTTACCTGCCGAAACGAAGTGAAAATGCATTACAGAATAGACCAGAAGACCAGAAGACTAGATGACCAGCAACCAGCCACCAGCCGACCAACAGACCAGAAGACCAGAAGACCAGAAGACCAGAAGACCAGAAGACCAGAAGACAAATTATATTCAAAAAAAAAGACTGTCCTTTCAGACAGTCTTTCTAATACAATTTATTTTATCTTTGAAAAGTTGTTTGATAACTGCTTTTGCAAAATCATCTGATGTTGTCACCAAGTTTTTTGGATTGTCAACCAAAGAAGTTACCACTGAAAGCAATTGATCATTTTCTGGTAACGACAAGTCATATAACAACGTTTCTACCACAAATTCTTTTTCTGTAGTGGTAATTGCCGTTGAGTTTCTTGGACTTACATAGGCCATATTCATACTGTGATAATACCCTGTTCTATAACGACCTGAGTAATATCCATGACCTCCGTAACCTCCATATCCGTAGTATGGATACGCACCTGGATCTTCACTTACGTTTGTAACGACTGACTCTCGTACCGACTTTACTGTGGTAACGATAGCAACGTTTACACCCAAATCAGTTAGTTTTTCACGAATAGCTGTTACTTCTTCTGGTGTATGTTTTTCGTCTGGATCTGCATCTGGGAAATTGATATAGCTTGGTAATACTTCAAACTGAGGTCCTCTTTCCAAAACTTGTGCAGCCATATCTTTTTCAAAACGCTGTCTTGCTACATCGTCATTGGATTTGAAAACGACGATAACTTTACCTCCATTGATGTTTTCTATTCGAGCATCCTTCCATCCGTCTGTTACTTTTACTGTAGAACAGCTATAGACGATTAAGAATACCGTTAAAACTCCTAAAATTTCCCCTGTTAATTTCATAAATTTAATTTTTATACTAGATTTTAGTGTAACTCAAAGTTATATTAAGCACAACTCTAATTGCTTACAATATATGCAAAATGTTCAAAATAGGCATTGAACTTGCCTTTTTTTATTGTCAGTACAAGAATTGAAAGATTCCTTACAATGCAATGTCTTTCTTTTGACTTAAATTGCAGGCAAAGGTTTATTCTTTTTCTTTTCTCGGTAACTGGTTTAAATACTTTCCAATGACAATTCCGGTGATGACGACCAAATATATCTGTCCTATCAAACCTATCAAAACCGTTGCTTTCTGCGCCAAGGATGAAATGGGTACAATTTCACCATAACCAATTGACAAAAGTGTTATATAACTAAAATACATCAAGGACTCATTCTTCATGCCTTCTGCATACAAATCTGCTTGGGTAAACAAAAATGAATCTGGTGTTGCCATCTCTATTGTCAAACACAAAAAGAAGCCCAACAATCCTATAGAAACATAACCACTTACTAGCCCAAACATTGTGTTTTTGTTAATTTGTTTAGACCTCCAGACTTGCTTTACTATTTCATAAGTCACAAATATATAGAAGGAGAAATATATAGCGAGGCGAAAAAATTCTAGGTCGTTATTTTTGGTTTCGTCAACCAAATCATAAGCAAACAACACCCCGCTCATTATCAAAAGCACTAAAAAAAATCGATGCCTAGATTTTAATTTTGACATTAATACAATCCCTGCAAACAGGTTGACCAAAAAAAGAATCGGACTTAATAGGGTTTGAAAGATATCCATGGGTATCAGCAAGGAACCAAATAAAATAGCAATCTGGCTGACAAAAAAAATCTCAAACCTGTAAGGGTATAACTTATCAATCATCATTGCTCCAATAATTCTTCATTAAATTGATATCCTTTGTAATCGACTTTGTACAACACGGAATAAAAAGATGGAATAAACAGCAATGTAATAACGGTTCCAAATAAAAGCCCAACCATTATAGTAACGGCCATTGGCTCCCACATTGCACCACCCCCTAAATAGAGAGGCACCAATCCAAGCACCGTTGTAAACGTCGCTAAAATAATAGGTCTAAAACGCTGTAAACACGCTGCGATAATTGCGTCCTGTGGAGATCTTTTCAATTCATTTTCTTCAATTTCAATCCTGTCAACCAAAACAATGGCATTGTTAATTACAATTCCTGCCAATGAAATAACCCCTAAAAAGGCCATAAAGCCGAATGGAACATTGAAAATAAGTAAGCCCAATACCATTCCAATTACTCCTAAAGGAATTGTACATACAATCATAGTCATTTTTCTAAAAGAGTTGAACTGAATGATTAAAAGCATTACGATTATAAAAGCTGATATTGGCAAGTAATTGGTTACAGCTCCCATGTTTTCTGCGCTGTTTTCTGCATCACCACCTAAGGAGTACGTATATTCATCTCCCCATTCTTTGTTTTGTGCATCGAGCCAAGGTTTTATTTCTGAGACCACTGCATTTGCATTTCCGTCTTCTGTCAATTCACTTTGAATTACGATAGTCCTAGTAATATCTAATCGCTTAATCTTAGCGTATTGCCAAACGGGTTTGATGGAGGCTACTTGTAATAAAGGTACTGATTTTCCTGAGTTTTGACCGTATATATTCAAGGTTTCCAAAGATGCCAAAGATTGTTCTTTACTCTTTTCACTAAGCATTACGATGGGAATAGACTTGTCTCCTTCTCTATACTCCCCTGTTCGGAAACCATCCAATACAGTTTGTAGTGAGGTTGCAATATCTTGGTTGGTAATTCCAGCTAATTGCGCTTTGGTTTGATTGATATCAATCACAAACTTTTTACCTTTTGGTCCCCAGTCATCTTTGATGTTTTTAGTTCCTCTTAGAGAAAATAATTTTGCTTTTATGCTTTCAGAGATAACGGACAATTTATCTGGATCATCACCAGAAACCTTTATTTCAACAGGAACCCCTCCCCCACCTGAACCTAGCATATTTACTTTGATATCGGCATTTGGAAAGGTTTTAAAACAATATGCGTCCAAAGCGTTTATCATTGGTACATTCATTAAAAAACTCGATGTATTGACCAAAATATGAGAATAATTTGAATTGGGTTCTTCTGTAGTATACCCCAAATCATAACTCGATGGCCCTTCTCCTATATAGGAAGAATAATCTACGATTCCTTCGGTTCTTTGGTTGTTTACCAACAGTGAGTCTTGAATGTATTTTTCAATTGCAAGTACCGTTTCAGTAGTAGTTTCAATTTTAGTTCCCTGTGGTAAATCAATATCAATAGTTATCATATTCCTGTCACTGTCAGGGAAAAAGAGTACTTCTAGATATCCAAATCCATAGAGTGAAAGCCCTAGTAAAAAAACAATCCCAATAAGCACAGAATGTTTCCAATCGAGCGCCCATAAGATTAAGTTTTTATAGCTTTTTTTCATGTTTAAGATCATCCTGTCTAAAAAGCCCAACTCCTCATTTTCTTTCTTTTCAATTTTTAAGAAAAAGACGCAAAACAGGGTAATGACACTTAATGAAATGATCCAAGAGCACAACAATGCAATGGTAATAACCACAAAAATAGGTCCCGTAATATCCCCCATGTTCGATTCGGCTAAAAAGAAGGACATAAATGCGGCGGAAGTGGTTAGCGTAGAGATCAACAATGGCATGAACAACTCATCACACGAATCAATTGCTGCCTGCTTCACGTCTATACCCTCTTCCATTTTCACCATGATGGATTCTGCTACCACAATGGCGTTGTCAACCATCATACCCAGTGCCATGATCAATGCCGCTAACGTAATTTGATTCAACCCAATATCCATCAAGCCCATAACCATTATGGTTGACACGGTTACAATAGGTATTAGACTGGCAATAACAAGTCCTGTTCTCAATCCTAAAAATATGAGCATTACAGCTAGTACAATAACGATAGCTTGTAATAAATTACTCATAAACCCATCTATTTTAGTTTCAATATAATTATCGATTGAGGACAAGCGATTTACGGATAAACCAATGGGAAACTTAGCGTTGTAATGCGCCAATACAGCATCTATATCTTGTCCTAATTTAATTACGTTGCTCCCTTCTTTTAAAGAAACGTGCAGTGAAATTGCTTCCATACTGTTTACACGTACAATTTGTTTGGGTGGATAGATATAGCCTTTTTCTACAGAGGTTATATCTTCTAATGATACAACACGTCCTTGATCTCCAACGGGTATCAACATTTCTTTGATATCTGTTACTGAATTAAAGTTTCCTGTTGGCTCCAAGATAATGCGTTCTTCTTCTATATTTACTTGCCCTCCTGAATTCAGAATATTGGTATCAGTAATGATTTTCTTCAGACTATTTGAAGTAAGTCCGTAGGCTTTTAAACGGGCGTTGTCGAATTTAATAAAGACGCGTTCTTCCTGATCTCCATTGATTTCTACCTTTGCAGCGTCGTCTAGCTTGATCAAATCATCGCGGAGGTCATCGGCGTATTCTTTTACTTCTTTATAGGAATACCCATCGCTGGTAATTCCAACAGCAATTCCAAAAACTTCACCAATACCATCATCGTCCAAAAAGGGAACAATACCCTCTGGCAGGTCGTCTATTGCGCTTAGTTTTCTTCTTAAACGATCCCAAATGGGTTGTAAATCTTCTGGTTTGATTTCCATTTTCAACTCCACAGTAACTACCGATAGCCCTGTACGGGAAGTACTTGTAACCTCTTTTAATTCGGGTAACTCTTGCGCAACTTTTTCTATTTTATCTGTTACAAGATCTTCAATTCGTTCGGGGCCAGCTCCCGGGAAATTTGTAATCACATTGGCCACACGAACGGTATAAGGAGGCATACTATCTCTGGACAGTTTTAAGTAAAACACCACACCTAAAACCATTACAACGGTAAGAATACTCAGTACAACTCTATTTTTTTCTATGGAAAATTTAGCAAAATTCATAGTTTATCGTTTTAAATACAATTATTGTAATTTTACTTTTTGACCATCTAATAAGGTTTGTAATCCGGCAGTAGCAATTTTCTGTCCTTTGGAAAGACCGCTAACCACTTTAAACCCTCCAACCGTAATTTCACCTATAATAACGGTTTGTTTTTTTGCTACTCCTGTTACACCGTCGTCAGATTCAATGACAAATACAAAGTTTCCATCTCCATTTTCACCCACAGATTTTACAGGTATTACAAGGGTGTTATCAACAACTGCCGTCGTTGTACCACCAAACTCAAAGGTAACATCAGCAGACATACCTGGTTTGATTGCTGCTGTTGCATCTGTAATATCAATTTTCACTGGATAAGATGCCGAGTTGGTCTCTGCTATTGGAGAAATTTCGATGACTTCACCAGTAAAGGTTTTACCTGGAATCGAAGAAAAATTTAGTTTAGGTTGCATTTTTAATTCCACCTTGTTGATCACATTTTCAGGAAGTCCAACCATAATATTGGTTTTATCCCCTGCATTTAATACACCAATTAGCTGTCCTGCAGAAGCATTTTCATTTAAATCGGCATTTTTTGAAGCAATTGTTCCATCTTTCGCTGCATAAATATATCCGTAGTTTATCTGTGAACGTTGAATATCTCTATTCTTCTGAGCAGATTCAAACTGATCTAAACTGGATTGGAAATTGTTTTTAGCTGCTTCATAATCACTCAGAGAGTTGCTCCCTTTTGCATATAAAGTCTTGATCCTATCTAAGTTAGATTTTGCAGTGTTTCTAGCAGATCGAGCGCTATTCAATCCAGATACTGCTTGTTCATAAGCAAGTTCCGCCTGCACATTGTCGAGTTTTGCTAAAAGGTCTCCCTTTTTAACTTTTTGCCCTAATTTAATATTTAGAACAGAAATTATACCACTACTTCTAAAACTCAGTTCTATTTCGTCACTAGCTTTGGCTATTCCACTAAAGGTTCTTGTCTTTTGATCGCCTGCAGTACCTACCACTTCATAGCGAACTGGTCGCAGTACTTCTTTTTTAGTTACTTCTTTTTCTTTACAAGAAAGAAGCATTGCAATCATTGCTACTGGTAGTATGTTTTTATAAAAGTTCATGGTATTTTATTTTTCGTTTAGTAAATAGCTATTTGCTCTGTCAATAAATGCTTGGTTTTCTTCGTCTGAATGCAACAAAAAGAAGTACCCTATTACGCGTTCTAGTTGAATGGATGTCAACAGATACCCATAACTAGCGGTGGCACTACCCAATTGCGCTTGTAAGTAATTTGTTTGTGCGTCAATAAGTTGAATTACAGGTACCGCACCATTTTTATAAGCTGTTTGGGTTAGCTCCAAACTTTCTTTCGCCGTTTCTTCGGCTATTTTAGTGATTCTAATATTTGCTATCTGTGTAGCGATATCTGAAACTATATTATTTACATTTTGAGAAATGGTTAAATGCAGATTGTCTTGTTGTAAAACAACTTGTTCTTGTTGAATTTCTGCAGTATGCTTACTTACATTTCTTAAGTTTTTCTGAAAAATTGGAAGCGACACATTTAATCCTACATTGTAAGAACCATCAGGTATTCCTGGTCCTAAAACGGGTACCGACCCTGCTCCATCTCTAGAGAATATATAGTTGTATTGCCCTTGCAATGCTACTGTTGGCAAAAATTTACCACTCGAATTCAATTTATAATTTCTTTTTATGGCTTCTAAACTATAGGATAAATTCTTCAATTCTGGTGCGTTTCGCTCCGCTTCCGCTGTTAAAAAATCCATTAATTTGGGTTGCATTGTAGGGTCGTCTATCAAAACCGATATCTTCTCGTAGTTGTAATTTTTAAACAACCCTTGATTGATCTCTGCGTCATCAATATCCATTTTCGTTCCTATTTCTTTGTTTAGCAAAGAGTTAATCTTGTTGAATGATATTCGTAATTGGTTTGCAGCTTCTATCAAACTCTGTGTGTTTTGAGCCAACTGACTTTTAAAACGCAGCACATCTGATTTCCCCGATGCTCCTTCTTCAAAATTTTGTTCAGCCAATTCTAAGTTCAATTTGGTTACTTGTAAATTTTGATTTTGAATGTTGACATTTGTCTTGTAAACCAATGAATTAAAGTAGGCCATTGTAGCTTCCAACACAAGGTCTAGTTCGGCTGAATTGTACACTTCTTTCTGTGCTTTACTCAATTCTTTTTGAACGGTTTTATTAGCAGAGGCATTTGGATCATACAGTAATTGTTGTAATACTACATTACCAGCTGTAGAGAATTCTGGTTGCTGACCAAATGAAACTTCCGCCAATTCTGGATCTACATACGTAGCGCCTGCGCCTACACTTAGGTCTGGTAAGTAATTGTTTTTCGCAGCTTGTACTTCCTGTTCTAATAATTCATTGTTCTTTTTTTCAGACTGCAAGGATAAATTTGAGTTCAAAGCGCCTTCCATTACATCTAATAAAGACAATGAATAGGTGTTTTTCTTGTGAACATCACTTTCAACGAAATCAACGCTTCCAAGCATACTATAACGCAAAGGAAAGTCTATTTCTGTAGCAGTGTTGTAATTAACGGTTAAGCTCTTTTTGTAATCTACGTAAATAGGTAATTCTGAGGCATTTGTTCCCGTAGCTATGGCTTCAAAGTTCAAGGCTATCCTTCTAAAAAAATGTTCGGAATTTTTAGTTGGAAATTGTGTGGCTAATATTCCATTTCTTACGTCATGTGTACCGTTGGCAGAAAACGACGGGAGTTTATTCTTATTAATGGAATCAATTAAAATTTTTGTTTTTTCTCGACCAAAATTAAAGCCTCCTGCTAAATATACTGCGTCTATACTGTCCAGCGCTTTTTGAGAGTTCAGTATGTCGTTCGAAGAGATGAGCTTATAATTCACTTCTTTTTCATCGAAATATTCTGTAAAAAATTCTAAAACAGGTAGTTTTTGAACTAAAAAATCATCGATGATAATACCAATATATTTGTAATCAAAGAGTTCATTAAATTTGGTTAAATCCTCTGAGTACGAAAACGGACTAATGATATAGTTTACATTATTCAATTCTGAAGTTTGCTGCCCTAAAGGTATGGTAACAAAATCACTATTGACAGAACCAAAAATAAGCAATGGCTTTGGATACTTCGTTTCTTTATTCAAACCAATAGTATTAATCACTCCAAAAGAAAGTATGATATCTGAATTATCCGCTAGCAATTCTTTGTAATTAGCAGTTGCCTTTACTACATCGTAATTATTCTCTTTAGGTTCTTTGAACACGACATTCACATCGGGCCCCATGACTGCAGAGATTTCTTTTTTGAGTGTTTCAAAAACAGGAACTGTTTCTCGTGAATTTCGATCTATTAACATTCCTACATGAATAGTCCTACTCGCTTGGGAAAACGCGATAGAACTCCCTATAAAAAACAGGAAAAGTATTTTCTTCATTATTTGTTTAGTTTAAATATGGTATTTGTATACAGCAATCGTTATAAAAAACAATTTACTGATATATTTTTATATTATTGCTAAAATCTAATCGAATTATTAATTTCTTAACCTAAGCTAGGTTCTACACCAATTTAAACAAAAAAAACTCCATTAAAACCGAAGCTTTAATGGAGTAAATCATTTCAAATAACATTTACAATACTACAAATGCATTGAAAAATAGAGTAAAAACATTAAAATACTATTGACTAAAATAATTGTTTTTACTACCGTTTTCTTGGTAATCGTTTTTGTTAGGGGCATAATATATTTATTTAGGTTATTTGTATATACAAAGGTTAATTTCACATTATAGTATATGAAATTGAAATTATATTATTTTCTAACACAACTTTTAAGTAGAACGAAAACTATTTCACCAACAACTCAATAGCATCTCTCGAGTCATAGAGCTGTTTTTTAGTCTTTTCCGAGACTGTAAATGCGAAGCGCCAAAGATTTATAGCTCTTTTCAAATAACTGAAATATGAAATTGTACACAACCCGAGTATGGGGAGTACTAACAAGAATGCTATTTGTTTTCGTATTTCTTGACTAAGATACATTCCAAACAACACAAAATAAACTCCATAAAATAATGGAAATATTAGCAATCCAACAATCATTTGAACAGGTGCTTTGTAGGAAATATCTAATCCTGTTTTTTTATACAAAACAGAAGGAAGTATATAAGGTATATAATTGAATAGAAGTCCGCATACATATATGGGCAAACATAGTATCAACCCAATTAAATACAGCCCACTGATTGATACGACAGATTTAGATTGAAACTCTTTCTTCAACATTTCTGGAGAGAGCTTTGCTTTTCTCAATTCCAAATAGTAGTTATTGAGCTTCTCTTTTAGTGTTTTGTATGTTTCGACATCCTCAACCGCAAGCTTATTTAATATTTTGGCTATTTCATTTCTATACCGTAGTGATTTTTTAGGATCATTATACAGTGCAGCAGTATTCTCTATATAGGTGGTGTAAAATTCATGCGCTTTGATTAAAAACAATTCTTCTTCTTTATTTTCTGTTTGGGGAATGTTTTTTAATAATCTAAACCGAATATCTTCTGTCAGTCTTTTTACAGCTTTGACTTCATTATCTTCATGTACTTCTTTATACGAAGCGGTTTCAATAGGTGTTTCGACATGCATGGTAACAACACTTCTAAATCGAATAGCATCAGAATAATCTAAAGAAATCGGTAGTATTTTTAATCCACTTCTAAATTGCTTGCTAACCTCATAACTCAAGGCTATTCTTGCCGTTCCTGTTTTAATTTCTCTTAACTTTAATTCGTGATGACTTGTTCCTTCCGGAAAAATGAGAAAAGTATTTCCGGTATCTAAATACTCATGACACTTGATAAAAGTAGCATTGTTATCTTTTTTTTCTCCTAGTCTTAAGTCTACTTTTCTATAGATAGGTATCATATGAAAAAATGCAAACACACGGGCCAAAAGTGGGTTTCTAAACAAAGTTCCATTGGCTATAAAACCAACTCTTTGTTTTGTATATATAGCAATTAACAACGGATCCATAAAGGTATTGGGATGGTTTGACACCAATATAAGGGGACCGTCAGCAGCTAACTTTTCTTGTCCTACAATGCTAATCTTTTTAAAAAACACGGAAAGCGAGATTTTAAAAAGGACCTTTAAGAACTGATATATCATACCATATTCTTTTTTAAATTGGCTTTTTGTAATATTATATACCCAGCAATAAAAAACAAAGACATAAACACCATGCTATAGCGCATACTTCCAGTAAACTGATTAATTAAGCCATATGAAAAAGAGCCTATCACGATGGCAAGTTTTTCTGTAATATCAAAAAAACTAAAAAACGAAGCAGTATCTGTTGCTGAAGAAGGTATTAATTTTGAATAGGTAGACCTAGACATAGATTGCACCCCACCCATTACAAACCCTAAAAAAGAAGCCAGTGTATAAAACGCTATTTTATCTTCTAAAAAATATCCAAATACACAAATAGCAACCCATATAATTAGAGTAAAACTTATAGCAAATCCATTCCCTTTTTTATCAGAAAGCCAGGCAAAGAAATAAGCACCTACAATAGCGACTATTTGTAATAGAAGCACTACTATTATCATTTCATCTGCCCCCATCTCAATTTCTTTATCTGCAAACAATGGAGCAAGTAACATTACTGTTTGAACCCCCATACTGTAGAGAAAAAACGATGTTAAATACCGTTTCATTAGCAACTTACCTTTGACAACTTTATACACGCTTCTCAATTCTTTAACTCCATTCCCCAAAACACCTCTTGTTATTGGCTTGTATGGATTTCGATCTTTTAAGTGATAAAATGCGATTTGTGCAAATAACATCCACCATACCCCCACTAATACAAAACCGAAGCGAGTAGCAGCAATATCACTTTCAAATCCAAAAAAATCCGGTTTTTGCAGCAACACAAGATTGATAATTAACAATATCACGGATCCAATATACCCCATCGCAAAACCTTTTGCACTCACCTTATCCATGTGTTCTTTAGAGGTGATTTCTGGCAAGAAACCATTATAAAACACTAATGACCCTGCATAACCAAGGCTCGCCAAAACTGCACACATAATTCCAAATTCAATGTTTTCACCAGTAAAGAAGTACAAGGCCATACAAGAAAAAGAACCTAAATAGGTGAAAATTTGCATGAATCGTTTTTTTAAGCCACTATAATCTGCAATTCCAGATAATATTGGTGAAATAAAAACGATGAGTAGAAATGAAAATGAAATAGCATAGGAATACAAAACAGAGTTTGAAATTTGCACCCCCATAAAGGTGACCATTTCGCCTCCAAAAGCTGCCTCTGTGGTACCCAAATAATAAATAGGAAAAATTGCAGTGGTGACGATAAGGTTGTAAACAGAGTTTGCCCAATCAAAAGACGCCCATGCGTTGATAAGCCGCTTATTATTTTTTTCTAACATATGGTTTTTATTTCAATTGCCTACAAGATACTTATGCTTTGATAAAATATTTTCGTCGAATATTCCTTTAACAGAGCAATCCTAACATCGAGTTCAGCACAATATACAATTAATTTACTCAGCTTATAAAACTACAGACAAAAGCAAGTGTTGTTAGCTAAACAATTGAAATTCTCACCTTTTTCTTTTTAATCCTTATATTATTGAGTTCTGAAACCAATTGATTTGATAATTTGGATGGTACGGCTATAAAAGCACAATCTTGTTTTAACTCAATCACCCCTACCTGATCTTTTAAAAGTTTTCCACGTTTAAAAAACACGCCTGCGATATCTCCCTTAGAAATTTTATCTTTTCTACCACCGGATATAAACAAGGTTTTCCAGTACGGAGGTTTCCGTGTTTTGGAATTCGACATTTGCATTGTTTTAGCCTCTTTTATAAATTCTGGTGCAATTTCTTTTGTATGCCTAATAATATATGCCGTTCCTTTTGAATTGACCCTCGCTGTTCGTCCATTTCTATGAATAAATTCCGCTTCAACTTCAGGGATTTCAAAATGAATAATATATTTCATTTCAGGAATATCAATCCCACGAGCCGCAAGATCACTAGCAATTAGTATCTCAACCGATCCATTTCGCAACTTAATCAGCGCACGTTCTCTATCGCGCTGCTCCATACCTGCATGAAAACACGAATGGTCGAGTTGTTTTTTATCCAAGAAAGCACTTAAATCTACTATGGTATCCTTTCTATTACAGAACACTATAGCTGGGTCATTCCCAATTGCATCTAATAAAGTAATTAAAGTAGTATGCTTGTTCTTGGAAGGAGACAGAATTGTCTTTTGACTTAGTTTGGAATTCCTAGACGCTAAGAAATTTAAAGTCACTGCTCCATCCATTTTTATATAAGATGGAATCTCGATATCTTGAGTTGCAGAGGTTAAAATTCGTTTTGCAATATTTGGTAAATAATTTAATATTCTTCTCATTTCCCCTCCTGCCCCTACTTCAAATGAAATATCAAATTCGTCGATTATTAAGGTCTTAACACTCGCTGTTGTAAAGCGTTCTTGTCCAAAATGATCTGCTAGTCTTCCTGGCGTTCCAATTAATATGGCTGGTGTGTGTTTCAATTCTATTTTATCTTTAGCTATGGTTCTCCCTCCATAAATAGCATTTACTTTATATCCAGACCCCATGCTTCTAATAACCTGTTCTATTTGTATGGCCAATTCTCTTGACGGGACAACAATCAGCGCTTGTACTTCAGTTGAATCGGGATTTAGAAAGGATAGCATTGGCAATAAAAAGGCCAAGGTCTTTCCCGTGCCCGTTGGTGACAACAAGACCGTATTTTCTGTAGTTTCAATAACCGATAATGCTTCTTCTTGCATTGGGTTCAGTTGAAATATGTTTAACTTCTGCAATATCTCTTGTTGCTCTTTGATATTATTTGCCATGTTGAATCGGTTTTTGTTCGTGCAAATATAGGGTGTCTTTCCGACAGTCCGAATAATTTTTACTCAATGCTGTTCAATTTGTCTTTTTTATAAAAAACAGGGTTCCTCCCAGTACAAGTAATAAACAGACACATGTTTACGTTAAAAGCAACAGAACTCTAAATCGTTTTGATTTTTCTACAAGTACTTCTTTTTCTTAGCGATAGACCTCATACAAAAACAGAGCTCCCACATAATTAAATGCAGGAGCTCAAATTACATATAATCCCCCCGGACTATACATGCTTAGAGCAAAGTTATTTAAAACCAAAGTTACCACCATGGCTTTTTCCAAATATAAACTTGTACAGACATTCTTTAAGCCTTAAAAAAAACCTATAAGCCCCATACATCTTAGAAAAAACCACCTAAATATAGTGCAAGAAAAAAGCGGTAAAAGGAAATTTATATCTTTTTCACTTTTACAGCATTCATTCCTTTCATTCCTTTTTCTAATTCGAAGGAGACTTTGTCGTTTTCTTTTATTTCTTCCATCAACCCATTTACATGTACAAAGTATTTTTCTTGGGTGTCTAGGTCATTGATAAAACCAAAACCTTTTGAGTCGTTAAAGAACGCTACTTTTCCTGTATGTACGGGATCAACTTCTATTTCCTCCCTTTTAGGAATCCCTATCTCAATACTTTCTGCATCTACCTGTACTTTATTAGCAGGATCCGGTGGCGTATCTGTTAAATTACCAAACTCATCAACATAGGCAATCATGTTTTCCAAACCACCTCCTTTTGAGTTTGCTTTACGCTCCTCCTTTTTTTTCATTTTTAATTCACGCTTTTTTAAGCGTTTTTTTTCTTTTTCTTTTTTGTTAAAGGACTGTTCTGATCTAGCCATGGAATATACGCTGTTTGGTTTTATATATGAGATTACAAATATAAGCTATTAATACGGGACGTCAGGCCTATTCTATGAAATTCTTAGGGTCACGATTTATTCTCATCTGTTTTTATTAACGCTTCTAAGTCTAACGACATAATCTCATAATGAGATTCATGCGCCACTACTTTCCCCTTAAACACAACAATCACTTGCGGAGACTGGTGCTCCACATCAAACTGCTCAGCAATTGCTGCTGAAATAGGTCTGTAGTTTAACAAATCTAAAAAATAGAAATCCACTTGCCTATCAAGCGCTTTAAATTTTTCTTCAACTTCTTTTAAAACCACTTTACTCACTATACAACGCGTACTGTGTTTAAACAAGACACTCAATTTATGCTCCTCGTTTTTTATTGAATTCAATTGTTCTGAATTTTGTAAGATTTTCCAAGAAAAAGCAACCCTTTCAGGTTTGTCAGTTTTTTTAAATACTTTTTTCAATATTCCCATAATATATATCTTATTGTTTGTCAATGAGTCGCAAAAATAACAGTTCCTTTCGGTTTTACCCGAACCGTTCAAACAAAATCTTTATTTTCTGAAATTCTGTCTTGTCTCCTTAATTCACCAAGACATTTTGACCTAAATTATCACCTCTTAACAGACAGATTGTCAATTTCTTAACAAAAACGTCGTTGGAATATTATTTGCAATCAATAAGATGTATAAAAAATTGAGAACTTATGAACTTAAATAATTTCACCATAAAATCGCAGGAGGCAATTCAAAAAGGACAGCAGATTGCCCAAGAACTCGGACATCAACAAATTGAGAACAGCCATATATTCAAAGCTATTTTGGAAATTGATAAAAATGTAATTCCATTTATTTTAAAGAAGCTAGAAGTTTCAGTTGCTGTAGCCAATTCCATTTTAGATAGCATATTGGAAGGATTAACTAAGGTGACTGGAGGCGACATACATCTATCTAAAAACACAAATACCACTTTAATTTCTGCAACGAGCATTGCAAAAAAAATGGAGGACGAATATGTTTCATTAGAACACCTTCTACTCGCTATATTTAAAGCGAATGACGCGATATCTCAAATGCTAAAAGACCAAGGTGTTACAGAGAAAAATTTAAAAGCAGCAATTTCAGAAATAAGAAAAGGAGAATCGGTGCAATCGCCAAATGCTGAAGACACTTATAATGTATTGCAAAAATATGCTAAGAATCTCAACCAACTCGCTAGAGAAGGAAGACTCGACCCCGTAATTGGTAGAGACGAAGAAATCAGAAGAATTCTTCAAATTTTATCGAGACGTACAAAAAACAACCCTATGTTAGTTGGAGAACCTGGTGTTGGTAAAACGGCTATTGCTGAAGGCCTTGCACACAGGATTATCAAAGGAGACATCCCTGAAAATCTTCAAAACAAACAAGTATTTTCTTTAGATATGGGTGCATTAATCGCAGGCGCAAAATACAAAGGTGAATTTGAAGAGCGCTTAAAATCTGTCGTAAAAGAAGTTATTAAATCCGACGGCGAAATTGTATTGTTTATTGATGAAATTCACACTTTAGTAGGTGCTGGTGGTGGAGAAGGCGCTATGGATGCGGCAAATATTTTAAAGCCAGCTTTGGCACGAGGAGAACTGCGTGCTATTGGAGCTACTACGCTAGACGAGTACCAAAAGTATTTTGAAAAAGACAAGGCTTTAGAAAGACGTTTTCAAAAAGTTGTTGTCGATGAACCTGATACCGAAAGTGCTATTTCTATCCTTAGAGGAATCAAAGAGAAATATGAAACGCATCATAAGGTAAGGATTAAAGATGAAGCTGTCATTGCAGCCGTTACCCTATCACAACGCTATATATCAAGTAGATTTTTACCAGACAAGGCCATCGACCTTATGGATGAAGCAGCAGCAAAAATGCGTATGGAAATTAATTCTAAACCGGAAGAACTGGATGTTTTAGATAGAAAAATAATGCAAATAGAGATTGAATCGGAAGCTATTAAACGAGAAAATGACAAGATCAAACTTAAACAATTAAAAAAGGAACTTGCCAACACCAAGGAAGATAGAGATGCTATTTATAGTAAATGGAAAAATGAAAAAGAATTGGTTGATGCAGTTCAAAACTACAAAACAGACATTGAAAATTTTAAAAATGAAGCCGATATAGCTGAAAGAAACGGTGATTATGGCAAGGTGGCTGAACTTCGATATGGTAAAATAAAGGAAGCTAGCGAAGAACTAAATCGACTTCAGATAAAAATGGAGAACTCAGAGGAAACTGCGTTGATTCGCGAAGAAGTTACTTCAGAAGATATTGCAGAAGTGGTAGCCAAGTGGACAGGCATTCCTGTACAAAAAATGTTGCAAACCGATCGCGAAAAACTACTTGGACTTGAAGCTGAACTGCACAAACGTGTTGTAGGGCAAGAAGCTGCAATTAAGGCAGTATCTGATGCTGTTAGGCGATCACGCGCAGGTCTTCAAGACGAAAAGAAACCTATAGGATCGTTTATGTTTCTAGGGACTACAGGAGTTGGAAAAACAGAGCTTGCAAAAGCCTTGGCAGCTTATTTGTTTAATGATGAAAACAGTACTACACGCTTAGACATGAGTGAATTTCAGGAAAAACATTCAGTTAGTAGACTTATTGGTGCGCCTCCCGGATATGTAGGTTATGATGAAGGAGGACAGTTAACGGAAGCGGTGCGAAGAAAACCCTATTCTGTAGTTTTATTAGATGAGATAGAAAAAGCGCATCCCGATACTTTTAATATTTTATTACAAGTTCTCGATGAAGGTAGACTTACAGATAACAAAGGACGTATTGCCGATTTTAAGAATTCCATCATCATCATGACGTCTAATTTAGGTGCCGAGGCTATTCAGGAACGTTTTGAAGCGGCTAAAGATGAACAACGGGAAAGAACTGCAGAAAAGGCAAAAGTTGATGTCATGACCATCTTAAAGAATCATATTCGCCCCGAATTCTTAAATAGAATCGATGACATTCTTATGTTCACACCTTTAAACAAGACCGAAATAAAAGAAATTGTAGCTATACAATTAAATCAAGTGGTTCAAATGCTTTCCAAAAAAGACATTGGACTATCAGCTACAGAAGAAGCGATTCAAACACTCTCTGATAAAGGTTTTGATCCACAATTTGGAGCTAGACCTGTTAAAAGAGTCATACAGAATGAAGTTTTAAATGCCTTGTCAAAAGAACTATTAGCAGGAAATATACAGCCAGAACAAAAGGTACTATTGGATGCCTTTGATGGTAAATTTGTTTTTAGAAACAATTCTTAACTTCAATGGCTTGTTTTGCAATCCTGATAAAACATCAGGATTGCAAAATAGTATACAAGTATTCCTCCTACTTCTTATGGATTTGTCTATTTTTATAACATGAGTTATTTAGAAGGATTTCTATTAGGATTGGGAACTGTTGTATTTATTGGCCCTGTATTTTTTGTAGTGCTAAACAACACTTTAAAACACGGAAAACTTGCAGGGTTCTTCGTCTCTATTGGAATAGTATTAAGCGACATTGTTTATATAGCGCTCTATAAGCTAGCTTTATTCAAATTTATTGAACCTTATATTGATGATACATACGCTTATCTTGTTTTTATAGCAATCTTAGTGACTCTAGGTTTCTCAAATTTAGTAAAACCTGTTACCATTACACCCACAATACGAACTTTTGAAAATCATTTTTTAGTCCAAATTAGCAAAGGGTTTAGCATCAATTTTTTCAATCCTTTCGTTGCCTTGTTTTGGGTAGGTGTTTTTAAGTACTCAAGTCTTAAGTTTACGAACGCAGAACAATTCAATTTTCTATGCGCTTCTTTACTGGGGATATTTTTAATAGACATGTTAAGAATTTTGTTTTCTAGTATCATTAAAACCTACCTCACTCCTAAAATACTGAGAACAACACATCAAATAATAGGTGTTCTTTTTCTAATAACAGCAAGTATCTTGGTTTTTAAAATGGTAAATTATTAAGTGTTTTCTTAGCATAATTTTCTTTATATTTACACAACAACCTGAAAATCAACGATATGGAATTCAATTTTTTAATTATTGCCCTAGCGGCATTGGTCCCTTTAGTCATAGGGTTTATTTGGTACAATCCTAAGGTTTTTGGAGCCCTATGGATGAAGGAATGTAATTTCACTTTAGAAACCATGACCCCACCCAATCCGGTGATTTATCTGTACTGCTATCTACTTAGTTTTTTATTGGCGTTTATTTTAAGTCCTTTTGTAATCCATCAATTCGGGTTTTTCTCAATTTTAATGAATGAACCTGGTTTGCAAGACAGCAGTTCAGCAATTGCCATGTATGCTGCTGATTTTATGGAGAGATTTGGAAACAATTTTAGAACCTTTAAACATGGTGCACTTCATGGAACCATGGTTGGTCTTTTCATTGTACTGCCCGTTTTTGCAACGAATGCCATGTTTGAGAAACGCACTACAAAATACGTGCTCATAAATTCTGGGTATTGGATTGTGAGTATTGCTTTAATGGGAGGTATTATTTGCCAATTTGCGTAAATAGTATACCCCTCTAAACACAAAACAGGATTGTATTTTATACAATCCTGTTTTGTGTTTCAATCGTTACCTGCACATGTTAACTTTGCAGTTTTACTTCGCTTTTTTCATAAAATACAGACCGATAAGTATCAATGGTATACTCAACAACTGCCCAGTATTCAAACTCCAATCACCTCGTTCTTCTATCTGCGCTTCTTTTAAGAATTCAATCAAAAAACGAACCGACCACAAACTTGCAAAAAAGAACCCGAAAAGATATCCCAATTGTTCTTTTTTCTCAGTTTTCCAATACATTCGCCACAAAATTAAAAACACGATTAGATACCCAAATGCTTCGTATAATTGTGTTGGATGCCTAGGAAAGTCTTCTCCTAGTTTTGCGAAAATAATTCCATAATCTGTTCCTGTGGCTTTCCCAATTATTTCAGAGTTCATCAAATTTCCTATTCTGATAAAAAAACCAGCCAAGGCAACTACAATACCAACCCTATCCAGTATAAACAGAAAAGGTTTGCCTAAAATATTTTTGCTATAAAAGTACAAGGCAGTGATAATACCTACCGCAGCACCGTGGGAAGCAAGCCCTGCAAATCCGGTGAATTTAAATGTTGGCGAAAACTTAAAAGGCAATAAAATTTCGGCCTTATGGTCTTGAAAATAAGCCCAATCATAAAAAAAAACATGTCCCAACCTAGCGCCTAAAATCGTAGCTAAGACTGTATACACGAATAACTTATCTAATTTTTCTAAATCAATGCCATCTTCAATATAAATCTTTTTCATTAAGGTGAGTCCCAAACCAAAGGCGAGAACAAACATCAAACTGTAATAGCGAATGGTAAAAAAACCTAAATCTATCCCTAATGAAGGGTCCCAAGTAATGGCTAGTGTATGCATATATTTTTCAATTTAATTTTAAGGTACTGGATCGTATCCACTTCCTCCCCAAGGATGGCAGCTAAAAATACGTTTTAGTGATAGCTTCCCTCCTTTTAGTATTCCATGTTTTTTTAACGCTTCTAAGGTGTATTCTGAACACGTTGGACTGTATCTACAGCTCGCAGGCGTATACGGAGAAATCGCCACTTGATACAGACGTACAAGAAACACAAAAGGAAAAATTACTATTTTTTTTAGAACCTTCAATTTACTGTATACGTTGTTCCTTCTTTTCCATCTTTTAGTTGAATCTCTAAGGCCAGCAACTCATCTCTAATTTGATCCGAAAGCGCCCAGTTTTTATTTTCACGAGCTTCTTTTCTAAGCTGTATCAACAATGCAATGGTTCCATTCAATTTATCAGAATTGTCATTTACAGATTCATCTAATAATCCTAACACATCAAACACAAAAGCATTCACCATTTCCGTAAACAAAACTAAGTCAGATGCTGAAATCGTCTCATTTCCATCGTTTATGAGATTGATATGTTTCACGGCTTCAAACAAATGTGCAATAAGCACAGGTGTATTAAAATCGTCATTCATAGCATCGTGACAAGACTTTATCCAAGATTCCAAATCGATTGAAGTTTGCTTACTTGTTTTTAATGAACTAAGTAAAGCAACTCCTTGCATTAATTTGTTATAGCCCTTTTCGGAAGCCTCTAAGGCTGCATTTGAAAAATCTAGATTGCTTCTATAATGGGCTTGTAGCATAAAGAAACGCGTTACACTTGGTGAAAACGGTTTATTCAATATCGTGTTCTCTCCAGAAAATATCTCTCCAGGAAGAATATTGTTCCCAGTAGATTTAGCCATTTTCTGCCCATTTAAAGTTAACATATTGGCATGCATCCAATAATTAACAGGCGCTTTCCCATTAGCACAATTTGACTGCGCAATTTCACATTCGTGATGTGGGAATTTTAAATCCATTCCGCCGCCATGAATATCAAAATTCTCGCCTAAATATTTCGTGCTCATAGCCGTACACTCCAAATGCCACCCTGGAAAACCATCGCTCCAAGGAGAAGGCCAACGCATGATGTGTTCTGGACTGGCTTTTTTCCACAATGCGAAATCTTGGGGATTCTTCTTTTCTGATTGTCCGTCTAAAACTCTTGTGTTGTGAATCGAGTCTTCTATATTTCTACCAGACAACACTCCATAATTCTCGGATTCATTATACTTAAGTACATCAAAATAAACAGAACCATTTACCACATAAGCAAAACCTTTGTCTAGTATATCTTTGATAATTTCGAGTTGCTCTACTATATGTCCAGTAGCTGTTGGTTCAATACTAGGAGGCAAGTTGTTAAATTTCTTCAAGATTTCATGAAAATCTACCGTATAGCGTTGCACCACCTCCATAGGTTCTATTTCCTCTAGCCGTGCTTTCTTAGCAATTCGATCCTCTCCTACATCCGCATCGTTTTCTAAATGTCCAGCATCAGTTATATTTCTCACATAACGTACTTTATACCCTAAGTATTTCAAATAGCGAAATACCATGTCAAAGGACATAAAGGTTCTTACATTCCCCAAATGCACATTGCTATATACGGTTGGTCCACATACGTACATACCAACTTTACCTTCGTGAATAGGTGTAAAAAGCTCTTTTTCCTTGCTTAGTGAGTTGTATATTTTAAGTGGGGTTTTCTTGTATAAATCCATTTTTTAGATAAGTCTTAAAGCCTGTAAAGATAAAACTTTTACTTCACTACGGAAGTGATACCGTACCGATTGTCAAAAGATTTTTTGAAGCGATGAATTTTCTAGCCTCCATCCAACAAATTGCATTCATTTCAATACCTCAAAATTAACATTTCAATAGGTTAGCATAAATAAAAAACCTGTGTTGTAGTTTGTCTACAACACAGGTTTTTTACATTATTATTGCTATAATTAATTAATAATCTCTAAAAATAGCGTGCATCATTCGTTTTTTATCATTGATACTTTCTTCCAAAGAAATCATTGTTTCAGTTCTGTTGACTCCTGGAATATCATCTATTCTAAATATAATATTTTTAGCATCTTCGGTGTCGCGCGCTCTAATTTTACAGAATATATTGAATTTTCCTGCGGTTACATACGCCACGGTCACGTTTGAAATAGAACGTAAACTTTCAATTACATCTTTGGTCATCGAGGTGCGTTCTAAATAAATACCAATATGAGCAATAAATGCATAGCCCATTTTTTCGTAATTCAATGTCAGTGTAGAACCCTTGATAATACCTTCTTCCTCCATCTTTTTTACACGAACATGAATAGTTCCTGCCGATACTAATAATTTTTTTGCAATATCCGTAAAGGGAGTTCTTGCATTTTCAATTAACATATCTAAAATCTGATGATCTACCTCATCCAAATTGTATTTTTTCATAATCGTTATTTTATTATAAACAGATATTCGGCAAAAATAATAAAATATTTTCACTAAAAGAACAAATACGTTACGAAATCTATAATTTTATTTCTTTTGTAATTTACTTTTCTTTAAATCATACTCTTTGTGCCCTGTAAAATCAATTAAATCTCCTCTATCAACCTCTTCTTCAACAAAAACAAGCTTGTTTTCCTGAACAACATAATCGTACTGAAAAGCCACGTCTTCCACAACACCATTACTAGTCAATACATTTCTATAAATGATATCATAACATTTCTTATCATTATTAGGGATTTCAAAATACGGTGTGTAAGCAGTGTAATCATTTGAAGTTGCTATAAAGCGCAAGCCTTCCAACAATGCATAAAAATTAAATTTCCGAACCTGATCCCGATCATAATCTTCTGGATAATGCCCTGCTTCAATCAATATGGTATTGTGCCCCATTTTTTGAAAGTTATCACCAGTCGCAGTAGGATAAAACTCATCTGTATACCTTCCAATATGACCTGGGATAATTTTCGAGAGTAAGGCATTCATGGCAACAATCACGCTCATAGTTTCTTTTCTTCCTGAAGTAAGCGTTCGTTCTAGGTCTTCTGAAGGCGCTAAAAACGATATGGAAGCTGGGTTTTTCGTCCCTTCAACATTAAAAATCGTACGCTGATCATGTAAATTAAAACAAAACTGCGGATTGAAAGCATCTAAAACACTTCGCAACAACTTACTTTCCTTCGCTTTTAAATCGACCGCATCTCTATTCAAATCTACAGCATTGGCATTTACTCTTGTAAACGCCTCTGACCCATCAGGGTTCAACATTGGCACAAACAACAACGTACACTCATTTAAAATGGTTTCTTGTGCCAACTTCAGTACGCCTGGATCTTCCAAAAGCTTAAACAAATCAAAAACTGCTTTGGTCCCTGTACTTTCATTTCCATGCATTTGAGACCAAAGCAATACTTTTTTCTTTCCACCTCCAATAGCCACGGAATATATTGGCGTCCCTTTTTCTGATTCACCTATTGTTTTAACTTGAAACTTATCCCGATCCAATCCCTGCAATAAGGGTTCTATATTTTCAAAGACAATTCGTCTACCGCTTAATCTTTTTTCGAAATGGGCCGTGTACCAATTTTCGAGAACTTTAATATCTATCATTTTCATGCTGCAAATGTAAATAATCTATTGTTTACAATTGTAACCGTTTTAAAAAGAACATACTGTTTTCATTTGTAAACATCTTAGAGCGTCTTTTACACATTAGAACGTCACAGATACACCGCCAACAATCTTTAATCTTGCAAACTCACACAAGTAACATTTTAAAACCTGTATACCAGAACTTTAAATGCTTTTACTTAAACCTATTATCTCACTCTGAAACATGGCTTCTACACCCTATTTGCTATTTTAACAACAATCAATTACATTTGTAAACAATCAAATCGTATACAATGTTAAACAACCAGAACTTTATCGACAGGCTTAAAAAAGTACTCGATTTTTATTCTATTTCTGCCGCAAATTTTGCAGAAACAATTGATGTTCCGCGCTCAAGTATTTCTCACATCTTATCAGGGCGCAACAAACCGAGCCTTGAATTTGTGCTAAAAATAATTGAAACCTATCAAGATATTGACCTCTATTGGTTATTGAAAGGCATAGGCAGTTTTCCCAAAAGCAACACCCCTACTCCAACATCCGCATTGACCACCTTAGAAACTTCAAAGCAAAATTTGGCAAAAAAAAGTTTCGCAACTCAACAAGAACCTGAAAAACAACAACCTTCAACACATTTAAAAAACTCAACCCAAAGAAAAAAAATTCAAAAGGTGCTCTTCTTCTACACAGATGGTACTTTTGATGAATATGAAAATAGTGAATTTTAAGTTTTGCGACTACCTACACTGTAATGACTGTAGAGCGAGGAATTATGTACGAGAAGTGAGAAATTATGAATTATGAGTGAAGCGTTCTGAGCGCCGATTTATTGACGAGAAGCGATAAGCTTACGTGTATACTTCACGCATGTTGTCGTATACTGCCATATACTGTCACTGAAGCTTTTTTTAATTACCGAAACAGAAAATGACAGACAATAGTACAAGCACCCTGCAACAAGTTTAGAAACCTATCCACAAACAGAGGGATATGAGCACAATGACACCCCGTGGGTCTTGATTGGTTTTACCGTTTACATTCCAAATTCAAAACCTATAGATTTAACTTAGTTCTATAAGCTTTTCAAGTGCTGCATTCACTATAGAAATCAATTCCTTTTTATTAGAATTACGCTGCTTATCTTGCTCTTTTGCCATGCTTCGAAGCAACCTTATTCCCTCTAGATGGAAGTTATATTTTCGGTACTGTATTCCTTTTTGCACAATATCTGCCGTAAGGTTCTTATACGCTTCCACATTGTTCGATTTTGAAACCCAATCAAAACCACCTTTATATACTTTTTTTACAGCTTCGTCATTCGACAAGAACATACCTTGAACTATATAATTTGAAACAAATGCAAGTTCAGAATCTTTCCTTTCTTTTATATACATTATACTCAACGGATACGCAATCGTTCTTTTCACATTATCTGGTAAAGACTCAGCCTTTGCCAAGGCTAATTCGTTATCGAGGTAATACAACCCTTCTAATGCAGCTCCTTTTACTGCATTTGATGTTTCATCGAACGATTTTTCGAAAAACGCTTGATAATCAAAATAAACCAACCTCCCCAAGACTTTAATTGCCGCAGCTTTCACTAAAGTATTTTCTTCGGTATACGCCATCTTTTCAATTTTAGCTATGACCTTCCTTTTGGAATGTTTATAACTCAAATCTATTTTATCTAGCGCCAATACTTGTACTTCATAAAAAGGATCGTCAAAAGCATTAACCACCAATTCAAAAATACCTTTGTCTTCTTGATGCTTCACCAGCTCTTCTAAAGCCAATTTACGATCGACAAAATGCGGTGCATTTTTAAACTGAAACTCATACGTCTTCAACGTTTTATTTTCATTAAACTCACCAAGTACATGATGGTTGGCGTTTACATGAATCCAATCGGGGTATTTTTCATAAGACAGTGTAAATGACTTTTCCTTAGCGTCTACAAAAATATTCTTTTTCACCTTACTTCCGCGCTCATAGACTTCAATTTCTAAAGGAAAATAAAACACTTCCGCCATTTGCCTTAATGTTACTGTTACCGTTTTATCGAGTACATTGTAGTCATGAGAAACGCGCACAACTGGATGCCCAGCACCATAAAACCACTGGTCAAAAAACCATTTCAAATCCTTTCCAGAAACACTTTCAAAGACCATCCTCAATTGAGCAACCTCCGCCGTACCGTACATGTTTTCTTTAAGATACTTATGAATTCCCTCAAAAAACGCCTCATCACCTATGTACTTTCTAAGCATATGCAAGATCATCCCGCCTTTATTATAACTCACAGCATCAAACAATTCCTCTTTGTTCTCATAATCATACCGCACCAGATGCTTACTCGCATTAGTCCCATCCATATAACCTGCCACAGATGCTATTCTATGCGCTTCAGCTTTTTCAATACCATAAGCGTGTTCATACCATAAATACTCACCATAATTGGCAAAGGCTTCATTCAGGCTTATGTTCGCCCAATTTTCTGCCGTCACTAAATCTCCAAACCAGTGATGAAAAAGCTCATGAGCAATTACCGGTTCCCAGGAGTTTCCATCTACCAAATCACCTTTCGATTGATAAGCACGCTCTCCATGCGCTACTGCTGTTGTGTTTTCCATAGCACCACTTACAAAATCGCGCAATACCATCTGACTGTACTTATCCCAAACAAAATCTATTCCTGTTAATTCAGAATAGAAATCCATCATAGCGGGTGTTTTCCCAAAAATATCTTTTGCTAATGTTTCATATTCTTTCTCTACGTAATAATCAACAGTCTTTCCCCTCCATGAATCCTGAACAACTGAAAACTCACCAATCCCCATAAAAAACAAATAAGGTGCATGTTTTTGACGCATTTCCCAATAGTCAGTTCTATCACCATTTTCGTGTTCTCTTTTAGAAACCAGCAATCCATTTGACAAGGTCACATATTTTCCAGGTACACGAATCGCCAATTCTTGAGAAGTCTTTTGACTTGGACTATCTATGGTTGGAAACCAGCAGCTGCTCGCCTCTGTTTCTCCCTGCGTCCAAATTTGAGTAGGCTTGTTAGCATTCAGCCCTTTTGGATTGATAAAATACAATCCCTTTGCACTAGTTATTGCAGCACTTCCTTTTTGTTTGACTTCTTTAGGTCTTGCCGTATATTCAATAAATATTGTCAATGAATCATTTTTATGATATGTTTTCCCTAAATCAATTTGAAGTTTCTGACCGTTATAAGCAAAATCGAGCACCTTTTCTTCCAAAAGCACTTTATCGATTAACATCCCTTTCGCATCTAAAAACAATTTATTTGTACTATAAAAAAAAGGGCGTACCGACACCCAAGCTTTACCAAACATCAATTCATTAGGAATATCAAAACTCACTTCTAACTTTGTATGAAGCAATTCAAATTGCTTCTCATAACCAGAGGCATTCTCATATTTTACTTGTTTTGGAGTCGTCTGTGCATATGACATCAATACACTCAGCACAAGTACCGAAAAAGAGTAACGTTTTAATTTCTTCATAAATTTTATTTTGAAAACAAAAATAAAGAATAGTTCTGATACGCTATTACAATAAATTCTTAAAAAAGGTAAAAGCAATTGACAAACACCCTTCGAAGCAGCAAAAAAAAATCAACTACCTGTCGTATTTTACAGGTGTCATTTGCTTCTCGGCTCTTTCTTTAGCATAGTCATAACCTTGTTGCCACCAAAGTTTCATTTTCTTCTTGTCAAAAATTAGCGAATCCATCGTAAGTATGTTTGGCGTATAGTACAAGTTTAGTTTTACATCTTTGTTTTTAGCAGCGAGTTTACCAATGGTAACATTGTGTTTTTCAACGCTCCCCATAACAAATTCAAACAAATGAGAAATGAGCGAGAACGGGTTTTTAACAGGCAATGAGTTGTAATGTTTTACTTCTGTATCTAAGATAATAACATCAACTTCTTTAGCCCCTCTATTTATAGCTTCTCGAATTGGCACCAAACTCCCAAAGCCTCCATCTGCATATTGACAACCTCTGTATTCAAACAAACTCATAAAAGGAATATAATTACAAGAAGCCCAAATCCAATTGCAAAACATATCATAGTCATAATCGTGAATGGACTTGTATTCTATCTCCCCTTCCGAAAGATTAGAAACTGTAACTACCACTTCTTTTGCTGATCTTTTAAGCGCTTCAAATGCAGATTTATCAAAGTTTGCACGTATCAATTTTTTTAAATTTTTACTCTCGCCAAAGGTTTTTCTTCTCCGTATAAGATTCCACAATACGTTTAAATGATTTATGGTTACCACTTTCTCTCCATGAACCTTCTTAATAAAAAACGGATTGTTATTAAATATACTGCGCTGATTTACATTGGTGTATATTTTTTTTAATTGCTCTGTTTTCCCTAAAGCCAATTGTGAGATCAACAAACTCCCTGTAGAAGTACCTATAAAAATATCGTATTTTTTTCGCTGTTCATTGATTAAATACTCCGCAACACCACCGGCAAAAGCCCCTTTGCTCCCTCCTCCAGATATCACTAATGCTTTCATAAAACTTCTTTTTATTTTCGTTACTTTTGATAAATGTAACCAAAAAAAGACAATGAAAAGACACAAAACTAATTTTAACGCCTCTTTTACACTAATCGTTGTTCTATTTTCTCTTGCGGTTACAAATTGCAAACAAAAAGATATTGAAAACAGCTTAAATTTAAACTGTAACAATCGTGCAATCAGCACAAACACAACGGCAATAAAAGACATTAAAAACACTTTCCAACTTGAGATCCCGGCTTCCTGGAGAAGACAACTTTATGTTGACCAATACGCTTCCAAACTACATTGCGCAGATACCGTTAAAGAATTAAACGATACATACATCTTCAATCTTTCATGGCAAGAAGGAGAGCTTACGCTGGACTCTTTATTTACACATGGGCTAAAATTAAATGCCTTACAAAGAAATGAGAGTAAAATCATTAGTACGAAATCATTTACAACAAGAAATAAACCTTCATATAGCATTTATAGCAAATATAATAGCAATGGAGTTTTAACACATGATATGCAATTATACATAACAAATAAAGACAACAGTTTTTATAGATTATCTGTACTTATCTTTGGTTATGAACAGATTGAAGAAAGACTTTGTGAAGCACTGAATATTTTTAAAACCTGCAAGTTACTTAAATAAAGGAGTCATATGTATAACAACACGGTTTCAAACACAGAAAAGATAAAATGGATTCAAATCTTCGCTATTCTTGGATTGTTATCCGCTTCTGCGTATGCACCCTTGGTTTGGCTGAACACAAAGAACTTTCCAACCATACCTCTTATGGAAGGAATTTATACCCCTACAGAGCCGTTAGATATAATTATTTCAGGTGTATTTATGAGCGCCCTCGTCCTTTTGATTTTTTACCAAAAAAGACTACTCGCGTTATTTGCAACTGGCATGTACATCTATCTCTGTTTTGTTGACCAAAACAGATTGCAACCCTATTTTTACCAAAGTATTTTAACGCTTCTTTTTATAAATATTTTCTCTAAGAAAACTTCTTCAAAAACGATATTGCAAGCGGTTTCACTTTTGTTCTTCGCTACTTACTTTTGGAGCGGAGTACATAAAATCAATGGTATATTTTACATTCAGTGGCTTCATGCGTTGGAAAAACATTTTTCATTTATACCACTCATTCTTCTCAAGGCTTTCACCTATCTTGTTCCTTGGATGGAATTATTGATGGGGATTTTCTTGTTTTTCAAATTCACAAGGAGATTTGCTGTAATTTCCATCATCACCATGCACAGCACAATTATCGGGGTATTGTTTTATTTAGGCTATGGCTACAACGTAATTCCTTGGAACATTCAAAACATACTCAGCGTTTGGATATTGTTTTGGTCTGTTGAACGTACAAGTTTTCAGAATTACAAAATCACCTTTAAAAAAGGACTGGTAGTTTTGTTCACTATACTACTCCCCTTTAGTAATCTTTTTGGAGGCTGGGATCATTTATTATCCTTTAGCTTTTTCACTTCAAAACTCAACTATTATTATATTCAGATTAACGACAAAGATCTAGAAAAAAACCTCCCTAGACATATACAAGGATACCTACGAACACACAACGACACTAAAATTCTCTATGCTAATGAATGGGCAGGTGATGTAAACAAGGTATTATTCTACCCACAAGACAGGTGTATCCATTATCTAGATGGCTATATCCGATCTTTTTCTGAAACACCAAACAAAGAAGAGCTAACTTCTTTAGTGATTTACAACAAATAAAAATTACTTTGATTTCCGAGATACTGATTTGTCTGAAACCTTTTTAAGCTCTGTGCCTTCAACACGAACGCGCCCTGAATTAACTAGCGCCTCTAGATTAATTGGGTTCGCAACCGTTTTTTCATCCTTACGTTTTTTAGCGACAATAGCACCTACCGAAAATTTTGTGTTTTTTAAACTCATCAATTACAAAGATACTCATTATCCCTAAAGCCTATTCTAAGAAAATCAGTACTTTTGAAAACAAACATCAATACAATTCGTATGAAACAATTGCTCTTTTTTATTCTTATCTCTTACTCCATTGCATGCCCTGGACAAATTGACGAAGCAAAATCTATTATAAAAGAGCTAACAGCTTCCAAAATGCATGGAAGAGGTTATGTAAAAAAAGGCGATAAAATTGCTGCGAAGTACATAAAAAAGCAATTTGAAGCTATAGGGTTACAGCGGTTTGAAAAATCCTATTATCAAAAATTCAGCTTCCCAATCAACACACAACCAGGGGCTTTAGAGCTTCGCATCAACAACGCGCTGCTTATTCCTGGTGTAGATTACCTCATTGACCCAAGCAGCCCGAGTATTAAAGGTACTTACAACACTACTATCTTAACCCCTAAAGACCTTCTAAACTCTGAATTATTCTTTAGCAAGCTAAATAACTCAGCAGGTAAAATACTACTTGTCAATTGCTACAATATGAAGCATTTGTCGAAACAAGAAACAACCTCTATTAGAGAGATTATCAGGTATCTTAAGTACAGTCCAGAACATCCAGCGCTGGCCACTATTGTTTTTAATAGTGAAAAATTAACTTGGTCAGGGAGTACAACTCAAAGTCAAAAAGCCTCTTTTACGGTTTCAAAGCAGTTTGACCTTGAGAAAATAGAAACAATTAGCGTTCGGTCGAAAAGTGATTTTGAAAAGAAATACACTTCACAGAATTGTATTGGTTTTATTCCAGGAATTTCGAATGATTCGATTGTAGTGATTTCAGCACACTATGACCACCTTGGCAGAATGGGTTCAAAAACTTATTTTCCAGGGGCCAATGACAATGCGAGTGGAATTGCTATGTTACTTCAAACCGCCAAGTATTTCGCAAGACCTGAAAACAAACCCAAACACATGTTAGTTTTTATGGCTTTTGGAGCTGAGGAAATAGGCCTTTTAGGTTCAAAATACTTTACCGAAAACCCTCTTTTCCCGTTGGTTAAAATTAAATTTTTAATAAATCTGGATCTCGCAGGGACGGGCGACAAAGGAATCCAAGTTGTAAATGGAAGTATTTTTAAACCACAATTCGAAAGGTTAAAAGAAATCAACAAACAACATAAATTACTACCAGAAGTCAAAACAAGAGGAAGTGCCTGCAACAGCGACCATTGCTATTTTTACGAGAAAAACATTCCTTGTTTCTTTATATACACATTGGGAGGCACAAGGGCATACCACGACATTTATGACCAATACAAAACACTCCCTTTAACAGAATTCACTAACTACAACAAACTCATAAGACTGTTTATTAAACAATTGTAAACTTAAAAAAATAATAAGTCAAATATTTTCTGTATCTTTAGTAGCAATGATTTTCAAACTGCACTAAAACACATAACTTATGAGCACATCAAAAATTATTATTGATCAAGCATTGAAAGTTTATTTTGGAATTGTAGTCTATTTCTTTTTAATGAAGTTTGTCGGCCTCGAAAACTTCACAGAACTAAGAGCCCTCAATTTTATATTTGTTATCTGGGGTGTTAATGCTGCAATCAAAAAGAACATTTTAGTAAATTCGGATACTATGTATTTATCAAACCTTTCCATAGGTTTTTCTACTGCATTTTTCGCTGTCCTCGGAATAGCAATGTCCTTAATTTTTTACATTACTTTCATCAATTACGACCTAATCCATGTCATGGAAAACAGCAGTGTTTGGGGAAATAACCTAAGTCTTGGAATGGTAGTATTCGCCATCCTAATAGAAGGAATGGCTTCTTCTGTTATCTGTTCTTTTTTAGTGATGCAGTACTGGAAAAAACACAAAATTCAACAAATTGCTTAAACGGCAGAAAAAAAGAGGTTCTTGTTAAGAACCTCTTTTTTTTATCTTTTATACTTACACTAATGCGGTAGTTTACTTCTAACAACACCGTATGCAAAAGCGCCAACTACAGCGCTTGCAACTACCACGATAAACACAGGCATTTCTGCACCAATTAGAGTATACATGGGTCCCGGACATGCACCTGTTAAAGCCCACCCCAATCCAAATACAATTCCTCCAAAAAGATAACGATACACACCCTTTTCTGAAATTTTTTCTTTGATACTAACTCCTTCTAATGTTTGAAACCGAAAGCGCTTCATTAAAAAAGTCATAACAACACCAATTCCAACAGCAGAGCCAATAACTCCATACATATGAAAAGACTGGAAACGAAACATTTCTTGGATTCTATACCAGGATATCACTTCCGATTTGGTCATAGTTACACCAAACAAGACACCTATTAATAGATATTTAATAAATTTCATAGCTTAAAAAATTAATGGAAAAATTAAAAAAGTCATCAGTAACCCCCCAATAAAAAAACCAATAACAGCAATTAAGGAAGGTATCTGTAAATTCGACAAACCACTTATAGCATGACCAGAAGTACAACCGCCTGCCCAACGGGTCCCAAAACCTACCAAGAAACCACCAATTACCATTATCAATGCACCTTTTATAGTTGCTAAACTTTCCCAACTAAAAATAGATAAAGGAGCCAATTCACCATCAAATTGAATACCTAAATTCAACAAATCTGATTTCGTTTCGGATGCTAACTTAAGAGGAATTCCACTGTCCAAAATGGTCACAGAAATATAACCTCCAATAATTCCCCCCGTCACAAAAACCAAATTCCAAATTTCAGTTTTCCAATCCACATTGAAATAGGAAAATTTCTTTCCTGCGCCGCCTATAGAACACAAAGTCTCCAAGGTCGATGAAACGCCAAAACGCTCTCCAAACCAAAGTAAAAAAAACATGACTAGAGCAATCATAGGACCAGAAACATACCAAGCCCAAGGTTGACTAACAAACTCAATCAAAACATTCATAAATTAGATTTTACAGTACTACACAGTTGTATAGACAACAAAACTAATCATTTCTTGTTTAAGAGCACAATAAGTAACGAATTGTTAAATAACTTTTAGAAGTTCTATATCTGAAAGACTGTAGTGGTTAAATTTTCCAACTTTTTTTGATCTCAAAATACCATTGTCTTTCATTTTTATCAAATGATGCGACAACATAGACTGTTCAATTTCTGGAACTAGTGTTTTCTTCAAAGCGGAAACAGTAAGTGACTTCTTTACTCCTAGCGACTTAATAATTTGTAGACGTACAGGATGTGCTATCGTCCTAAGCGTTTTCGCCCGTTTTACTAAGTCAGATTCTGAGCTATTTATTGGGGTAGTATTCATAAAAAAATAAAAGTTTAGATACAAATATAGGAACATATGTTGTTTTATTCAAATATTATTGTATATTTGTATCAAACAAACTGATTGTCAGAATGTTTATACCCCTTTTAATGAAAAAGAAAAATGATAATGCGCTACCAGGTGACAATTACCCCTTAGACCTAAGGTATCATTACAACAACAAAAAGGCTGTCCAAACGGACAGCCTTTTTTACTTCTAGTTCTTTTACGTGTATTAGAAAGATTCTTTATCTCTTTTCTTAAAAGGACGAACAATGAGTCGAGTTTCCCTATCGAATCGAATGTAGTTATACACCCAATTAAAAAACACCACTACCTTATTACGTACTCCAATCAACGAAAACAGGTGCACAAACATCCATACGATCCAAGCGAACACCCCTTGAAACTTCCAATTTGGCAGGTCTACCACTGCTTTATTTCTACCAATAGTAGCCATAGACCCTTTATCATTGTACTTAAAAGCAATTAATTCTTTTCCTTTTCTTTCTCTAACCAAGTTTTTCGCTAACAATGTTCCTTGTTGAATCGCTGGTTGCGCCATCATAGCGTGTCCTCTAGGATACACTTCAGAGGCCATACTCGCAACATCACCAATGGCATAGACTGAATCATAACCTTCTACTCTATTAAACGCGTCTACTTTAATTCTTTTGGCACGTTCAACAATACAGGTACTCTTTAGTCCTTTCATGGCAGTCCCTTCAACTCCAGCCGCCCAAATAACAATCTCTGTATTTAATTCTAAATCCGTATTTGTTTTTACTTTTTTACCGTCATAGTCAGTTACAATCACCTCTTTCCAAATATTAACCCCCAGTCCAGCTAAAAAATCTTCTGCTTTTTTAGAAGATTGAGCACTCATCGCATCTAACAAGTTAGAAGATCCTTCGATGATATTTATTTCCATCTGCCGAATATCTAAATCAGGATAATCTTTTTGGAAAATATCCTTTTTCATTTCGGCTAAAGCGCCAGCAAGTTCAACTCCTGTTGGTCCACCACCTACGATAACAAAATTCATCAAAGCATTTCTTGTAGACAAGTCTTTAGTCAACAAAGCTTCCTCTAAATTTTCTAGAATCAAACTTCTTATATTCAAAGATTGCGGTATGGTCTTCATCGCCATACTATGCTTTTCTATATTTTTATTTCCAAAGTAATTTGTTTTTGAACCTGTTGCCAACACCAATATATCGTATTCTAATTCTCCAATAGTGGTAACAATTTTTTTATGTGCATCATCTACAGATAACACCTCCGTCATTCGGTAATAATAATTGTCAACATCATTCAAAGTTTTACGCAGTGGAAAAGCAATAGACCCTGGTTCTAAACCACCCGTTGCAACTTGGTACAAAAGTGGTTGAAACGTGTGGTAATTATGACGATCTATTAAAACTACTTGAAAATCTTTACCTCTTAATCCTTTAGACAAAGAAACTCCTGCAAAACCACCACCAACAATCACAACTCTTGGGATACTCATTTTTGGTATATTCATAGACTTCAAAATTTAACTACAAAACTATACTTTTTCCTAAAAATACCCTAGTTATTCAGTCAATATATTCTTGCAAACAAGCCCTTCTCTTTTGTTCTAAAAACCAAAAACATCGATTGATGGAAAAGATAATATTAAATCGCTATGTTTCGTAAAGATTTACAAGTTAAATTAGAGATTATTGTACGAATATTAGTTATTTTTGCAACATCAAATCCTGAATCACACATGGAACTAAAAGAGAGAATTGAAGCCTTTATTTCTTTAGGGAAATTTCTAAGCCAATTTAGCACAAAAGGAATCCAGCAAAAAGAGAACATTCCTCATAACGAGTTGTTTTTCGATGCTTTTAAAATGCAAATAAAAAGAGCAAAAGAGTACAATGGATGGTTTACAGAAGACAATGTATTGTTTTCATTAGAAAGTTGGGGAAAAGCATTAACCGAAGAAAATCTGCTGACATGGACAAAGCCTTATAAATTTGATAGTAATCCTTCTAAAAATGTGGCCGTTATCATGGCAGGAAACATTCCTTTAGTGGGTTTTCACGATTTCCTTTCCGTGCTCATTTCAGGACACAGTCTTATTGCAAAGCTATCATCCAATGATAAATACTTTATTCCGTTAGTTGCAAAATACCTCGAATATGTAGCACCAAAGTTTAAAGGAAGCATCTCTTTTACTGAAGACAAATTAGAAGGTTTCGATGCGGTAATAGCTACTGGTAGTGATAATACTTCTAGATATTTTGATTATTATTTTGGCAAACATCCTCATATCATTCGGAAAAACAGAAATACGGTAGCTGTTTTAGACGGCAATGAAACTGATACTCAGTTGGAAAAAATGAGCGATGATATTTTTCGCTATTTCGGATTAGGATGTCGAAGTATCTCTAAATTATTTCTGCCAAAAGGCTATGATTTAGATAAAATTTTTAAAGCGGTTTTTAAACATAAAGACATTGTAAATTACGAAAGATATGCAAACAATTACGAATACAACAAAGCCGTGTATTTGATGAGTTTATTTGACATTCGTGAAAATGGTTTTTTAATGCTAAAAGAAGACGAAAGCTACGCCTCGCCTATTTCATCACTTTTCTATGAATATTATGATGACATTGACGGTTTGAAGGAGAAACTAGCAAAAGATACCGACAAAATTCAATGCATAACAAGTGAAATAGAAATGCCCAATGCCATTGCTTTGGGAGCAACACAAACTCCTAATTTGTGGGAATATGCAGACGGAGTTGATACCCTTCAATTTTTATTAACAATTTAGTTGATATTTTAGCCGATTTTCAATTGCTAAATAAATAAAATTGTCGAAATTTGCATTTCGTTTTTACGATATTAATCACATAGAAATCAAAACCAATGAAAAAACATAATTTTAGCGCAGGACCATCTATCTTGCCTCAAGAAGTATTAAAGCAAGCTAGTGAAGCTGTCATAGATTTTAACGGTTTGGGATTGTCTCTTGTTGAGATCTCTCATAGATCTAAAGATTTTATTGCTGTAATGGACAATGCGCAAGCTTTGGTAAAAGAATTATTAGAGGTTCCTGAAGGTTATTCAGTATTGTTTTTACAAGGTGGAGCGAGTACTGAGTTTTTGATGGCTCCTTATAATTTATTAACTGAAGGTGGTAAAGCAGCGTATGTAGATACTGGTGCATGGAGTTCAAAAGCCATTAAAGAAGCAAAGAACTTTGGAGAAACTATTGTTGTTGCGTCTTCTAAAGATAAAGGTTACAGTTACATCCCTAAAGGATACGACATACCAAACGATGTTGATTATATACACTTCACTTCTAACAACACTATTTTTGGAACACAACTTAAAGAATTCCCTGGTGGTAATGCTTTAAAAGTTGTCGACATGAGTTCTGATATCTTTTCAAGAAAAATTGATGTGAGTCAGTTCGACGTAATCTATGCAGGAGCACAAAAAAATATGGGCCCTTCTGGTACCACTCTTGTCATTGTAAAAGATGCTATTTTTGGTACTTCTGGAAGAACAATTCCTTCTATGCTCGATTATGCTGTTCATGCAAAGGCAGGGAGCATGTTTAATACACCTCCTGTATTTCCAGTATACGTTTCTATGTTAACCTTAGAATGGCTAAAAGAAAAAGGTGGTATTGATGCTATTGAAAAAATAAACAATGAAAAAGCAGCATTGTTATATAATGAAATTGACAGCAACCCTTCTTTTGTTGGATTTGCAGCTAAAGAAGACCGTTCTAACATGAACGTAACTTTTACCTTAGCGGACGAATCTAAAAAAGAAAAATTTGACGCATTGGCTGCTGAGGCAGGTATCAGCGGTATCAACGGTCATAGATCAGTTGGCGGATACAGAGCAAGTATATACAATGCTATGCCTATAGAGAGTATTCAAGTACTTGTAAATGCAATGCAAGAAGTAAACAAATAAAAGATATAGGAAACTTCTTAAAATATAAGGAATTCCTGTAAAACCCATAAAAATTAAATAGAATGAAAGTATTAGCAAACGATGGACTGGCACAAAGTGGTGTAACTGCCTTAGAAGCAGCTGGATATGAAGTCATCCTAACAACTGTTGCTCAAGAGCAATTAGAAAACTACATCAACGAAGAAAATATAGATGTTTTATTGGTACGTAGTGCAACTACAGTACGTGAAGAATTGATTGATGCATGTCCTTCTATAAAAATCATTGGACGTGGTGGTGTTGGTATGGACAATATAGATGTTGAGTATGCAAGAAACAAAGGTGTTCATGTAATCAATACACCTGCTGCCTCTTCTCACTCTGTTGGTGAATTGGTATTTGCGCATCTTTCTGGAATGGTAAGATTTCTAAATAATGCCAACAGAAATATGCCTTTAGAAGGTGAATCAAACTTCAAAGGTTTAAAAAAGGCATACGGTGCTGGAATTGAACTAAAAGGAAAAACATTAGGTGTTTTAGGTTTTGGACGTATTGGACAAGCTACCGCTACTATTGCTTTAAGGCTTGGAATGAAAGTAATTGCTTTCGATCCCTTTATGGAATCTGCTACTTTGAATTTAGATTTCTTCGACGGTCAATCTATCGATATCAACATCGATACTATCTCTAAAGAAGAAGTACTTGCGCAAGCTGATTTTATAACGTTACATGTTCCGGCTCAAAAAGAATATGTTATTGGCAAGAAAGAAATCGAATCTATGAAAGACGGAGCCTTTATTGCAAACGCCGCACGTGGTGGTGTTATCGATGAAGTTGAATTATTAGCTGCTCTAGACTCAGGAAAACTTGGAGGTGCTGCTTTGGACGTTTTTGAATCTGAACCAAAACCAGCCGTACAAATACTTATGAACCCTAAAGTATCCCTTACACCACACATTGGTGCTGCAACTGGGGAAGCTCAAGATAGAATTGGTACTGAATTAGCCAGTCAAATTATTGAATTACTTAAGTAAAATCATCGAAATTTTATTTCATAGAATAAAGGTTAACGTGCTATCAGGTTGACCTTTTTCTATTTTTTAGCCTTAGTCTCAAATAAAGCATTTTGTTTTACAAAATTCTATTTCCCACTTATTTAAAAGAAATTGAATTATGACATTAAATTTTTTCTAGCCTAATAAAACAACTATCTTTGATTCTATTAAAAAGGTTCATACATGTCTATATCAAATCGGCTAACCACTATTGCTAGCATCATCCCCCTAAATGTAAGACTCGTTGCCGTTTCCAAGACCAAACCTATTGAGTATATTCTTGAGGCTTATTCAACGGGGCATCGTGCTTTCGGTGAAAACAAAGTACAAGAGATGGTAGAAAAACACGCCGCTCTTCCTAAAGACATTGAATGGCATTTAATAGGTCACTTGCAAAAAAACAAAGTGAAGTACATTGCTTCTTTCGTCTCGCTTATACATGGTGTTGACAGTTTTTCTACCCTTAAAGAAATAAACAAACAAGCCATCAAACACAAGCGCATAATACCTTGCCTTTTACAAATAAAAATAGCACAAGAAACTAACAAATTCGGTTTCTCTTTCGAAGATGCTTCTGAATTAATTGATTCAAAGCGTTTAAAAGAGCTTACAAATGTTGATATTGTAGGTCTTATGGGTATGGCTACATTTACCGAGAATCAACAACAATTACAAAAAGAGTTTTCCAGTTTAAAATCGTTTTTCGACACAACAAAATTCGACGTCCTGTCCATGGGAATGAGTGGAGATTATTCATTAGCTATCCAAGAAGGAAGTACTATGGTACGTGTCGGCACTGCTATTTTTGGGTCGAGAAACACTCCAATTAAAGAAACGTTTTTAAACAAAACTTGATCCAGCAATGTACGCAATAATCGATATCGAAACTACGGGTGGTAAATTCAATGAAGAAGGTATTACCGAAATAGCAATTTACAAGTTCAATGGACACGAAATTATTGACCAGTTCATAAGTTTGATAAACCCCGAACGCCCCATTCAACCTTTTGTAGTGAACCTCACTGGAATTACAAATAAAATGGTTCAAACAGCTCCAAAGTTTCACGAAGTAGCTAAACGTATTGTAGAAATCACCAAAGATTGTGTATTCGTAGCGCACAATACTTTATTTGACTTTCGTATTATAAGAACCGAATTTAGTCGCTTAGGATTCGATTATGAGCGAAAAACACTTTGTACTGTAGAATTAAGTAAAGAACTTATTCCTGATATGCCTTCCTACAGTTTAGGTAAGCTTTGTAAATCTGTTGGGATACCTGCAAGTGATAGACATCGTGCAAGTGGAGATGCCTTGGCTACAGTAAAGCTATTTAAACTATTATTGAGCAAAGACATCGATAAAAAAATAACAACCAAAGCCATAAAAAACCTTGCGGACAAAGAAAAAGTTTTACCTACTAAAATCCTTGATGAAATCCAGACTACCTCTACCAATACAGGTGTCTTTTTCATTCATAACGAAAAAGGAAATATAGTATATCTTGGCAAACATGTAAACCTTCGTAAAGGAGTAAATCAACTGTTTTTAAAGACTTCTAAAAAAATAAAAGCATTGCAAAAAGAAACGTTTTCGATACATACGGAAGCCACGGGGAATGAATTGATTGCCCATTTGAAATTCAATAATCTTATTCAAAAACACAAACCGAAACACAATAGGCATTATCGAAAAAACATAGCCACCGTTGTTTTTAAAACTGACAATATGTTAATTATTGACAAAGGGAGGCATGTGAATGAAAAGTCTCTTTTGCTTATTGAAAACAATCAAGTCCAAGGTATCTGTTTCGTAGATCTTGCACATCAAATTGAAAACATTGAAATTATCAAATCCATTATTACCCCAATAGAAGACTCTTTAGCCAATAGATTTGTCATTAAAAAACATTTGGATAAAGGAAAGTTAGAACGCATTATTAGATATTGATTGCGTAGTTTTACACTAAAAAAATGAAACAAAAACCTTGGAAAACTAAGCTACACGAAATTATATACGAAGCAGATACCCCCGCGGGCAAACTCTTTGATGTATTACTTCTCATAACTATTCTGGCGAGTATTGCTGTTGTAATGCTCGAGAGCGTCCCTACAATTGGTGCTACATATGAACGTTCTATTAATATTGCGGAATGGATATTCACTATTTTGTTTACCATTGAATACATTCTAAGAATCATTTCCATAAAAAGTCCTCGAAACTATATTTTTAGCTATTATGGTATTGTAGATTTATTAGCCACCATTCCAAAATATCTATCCCTGTTTATTGTCGGATCGAATGCTTTTATTGTCTTAAGAGCACTAAGATTACTCAGAGTTTTCACCATTTTAAAAATAACAAGATATATAGGTGAAGCCAACAAACTAAAAAGCGCTTTAAAAGCTAGTAAACCTAAAATCACAATTTTTTTATTCGCCGTACTCATTCTCAGCTTTATTCTTGGAACCATAATGTATTTGGCTGAAGGATCAGCAGGAAGTGGATTTACAAGTATTCCCAAAAGTATTTATTGGACCATCGTTACCCTTACTACAGTTGGCTATGGTGACATCACGCCCATCACAACAATTGGCCAATTAATTGCATCGGTAATAATGATTCTAGGGTATGGTATAATTGCCGTACCAACAGGTATCGTTTCTGCCGAATACGCTGCAAATTACAGCAACACGGCAAATAATACTCAAGCTTGTTCGAATTGTAGTGCTGAAAGACATCAAGACGAAGCCAAATTCTGTCACAATTGTGGAGATTCTTTGCGCTAACCCAGTCAAAACCTTTCTCAATTACTTTTAGCGTGTATTATTGTACACCCTCCTATTTATTCCTAAATTTGCAGCTCAAATAATCACATACATGAGTCTGCAGAACACCTTAAACAACGCTGTAAAACAAGCAACAGCTACCCTTTTCGATAAAGAAATAAATAACGTAGAATTTCAAGCCACTAAAAAAGACTTTGAAGGCGATATTACTATCGTTGTTTTTGCCTTATTGAAATTCATCAAAGGAAACCCCGTTGCTATCGGTACTGAAATTGGAACATACCTTAAAGAAAATGTCGATGTAGTTGAAGATTTTAACGTCGTTAAAGGTTTTTTAAATCTTGTAATTGCTCAAAACTATTTTGTCGATGCCTTTCAAGAAATATACGCAACTGAAAATTATGGCATACAAACACCTAAGAAAACAGACAAAGCTGTCATGGTGGAATATTCCTCTCCCAACACTAACAAACCTTTACATTTAGGGCATGTAAGAAACAACTTACTAGGATATTCAGTTGCCCAAATAATTGCAGGTGCAGGAAAAAAAGTATACAAAACCCAAATCATAAACGATCGAGGCATACATATTTGCAAAAGTATGTTGGCTTGGCAAAAATTTGGTAAAGGAGAAACACCTGAAAGCACAGAATTAAAAGGCGATAAATTAGTAGGAAATTACTATGTGGCCTTTGACAAAGCCTATAAAGCCGAAATCCTAGCTTTAATCGACAAAGGTTCCACAGAAGAAGCCGCTAAAAAAGAAGCTCCCATCCTCCTTGAAGCACAAGAAATGTTGCGTAAATGGGAAGCAGGTGACCCTGAAGTTGTAGCCCTATGGAAAACTATGAATCAATGGGTATATGATGGTTTTGCTACTACTTACAAAGCAATGGGTGTCGATTTTGATAAAAATTATTTTGAAAGCGACACGTATCTATTAGGAAAAGATGTGGTGACCAATGGGCTTGAAAAAGGCGTATTTTATAAGAAAGAAGACGGTTCCGTATGGATAGACCTTACAGATGAAGGTCTGGATGAAAAACTTGTATTGCGTTCAGACGGTACTTCTGTTTATATTACGCAAGACATTGGAACCGCTATAGAACGTTTTAAAGACTTCAATATAGATTCACTTACGTATACCGTTGGTAACGAACAAGACTACCATTTTAAAGTATTGTTTCTAATTTTGAAAAAACTCGGATACGATTGGGCAGCAAATATGTATCATCTCTCCTATGGAATGGTAGACCTACCTTCAGGTAAGATGAAATCTAGAGAAGGAACTGTGGTAGACGCAGATGAATTGATGGAGGAAATGACTGCAACGGCAAGAGAGATTTCTCAAGAACTTGGAAAACTAGATGGGTATTCAGACAAAGAAAAGGAAACCTTGTATAAAGTTATTGGAATGGGCGCCTTAAAATACTATATCCTAAAAGTCGATCCAAAAAAACGTATTTTATTCGATCCTAAAGAATCTATCGATTTTAATGGTAATACAGGTCCTTTTATTCAGTATACATACGCGCGTATTCAATCCATTCTTAGAAAAGCCGATTTTGATTACAGTACACCAATTAGTGGTATTGAGCTAAATGAGAAAGAGCGAGCGGTTATCAAACTATTGCAATTGTACCCAGAAACTTTGCAACTAGCAGCAAAAAATCAAAGCCCTGCTCTCATTGCTAATTTCACCTACGACTTGGTTAAAGAATACAACTCATTTTACCAAAGTTCATACATACTTGGTTGTGAAGATGAAGACCTTAAAAAATTCAGAACGCAACTCTCAGATAAAGTAGGTCAGATTATCAAATCGGGCTTTCGCTTACTTGGAATTGATGTACCTGAAAGAATGTAAGCTGTTTTTCTAGCAAATACTCAAGAAAACAAAAAGTAAAATAAAGAATTCACAATAAAGCAGTGGTAGGAGAAAAATAAACTTAGATTTCTTAAATTTGCATCACTGTTTTAGAAAAAAAATAAAAAATTAGATACGATGAAATACGATGTTATAGTTATAGGAAGTGGTCCTGGTGGATATGTAACTGCTATTAGAGCTTCACAATTAGGATTTAAAACCGCTGTAGTTGAAAGAGAAAGCTTAGGTGGAATTTGTCTTAACTGGGGATGTATTCCTACAAAAGCACTTTTAAAAAGCGCACAAGTTTATGACTACTTAAAACACGTAGATGAATATGGTCTGAAAGCTGAAGCTATCGATAAAGATTTTGAAGCTGTTATCAAAAGAAGCCGTGGTGTTGCTGAAGGAATGAGTAAAGGTATTTCTTTCTTAATGAAGAAAAACAAAATTGATGTCATCAATGGATTCGGAAAAATAAAAACTGGTAAAAAAGTAGATGTAACAGCCGAAGATGGAAAGGTTACTGAATACAGTGCTGACCATATAATCATAGCTACTGGTGCACGTTCTCGTGAGCTTCCAAATTTACCACAAGATGGTAAAAAAGTAATTGGATACCGCCAAGCAATGACCTTACCAAAACAACCTAAGAAAATGATTGTTGTAGGTTCTGGAGCTATTGGTGTTGAGTTTGCTCATTTCTACAACAGTATGGGAACTGACGTTACCATCGTAGAATTTATGCCAAACGTTGTACCTGTAGAAGATTTAGATGTTTCAAAACAATTTGAAAAATCTCTTAAAAAATCAGGTATCAAAGTAATGACAAATTCTTCAGTAGAATCTGTAGACACCTCTGGCGACGGTGTTGTTGCAACTGTTAAAACGAAGAAAGGAGAAGAAACACTAGAAGCAGACATCTTGTTATCTGCGGTTGGGATCAAATCTAATATTGAAAATATTGGTTTGGAAGATGTAGGGATCGTGGTTGACAGAGATAAAATCTTAGTGAATGATTTCTACCAAACGAACATTCCTGGTTATTATGCTATTGGTGATGTAGTGCCTGGACAAGCACTAGCACACGTTGCCTCTGCAGAAGGAATCACTTGTGTTGAAAAAATTGCTGGATTGCATACAGAAGCGATCGATTATGGAAACATTCCTGGTTGTACGTATGCATCACCTGAAATTGCTTCCGTTGGTTTGACAGAAGCTAAAGCAAAAGAAGCTGGATACACCATCAAAGTAGGTAAATTTCCTTTTTCTGCCTCTGGTAAAGCAAGTGCTGCAGGAACGAAAGACGGTTTTGTTAAAGTTATTTTCGACGCTAAGTATGGAGAATGGCTAGGATGTCATATGATTGGTGCTGGCGTTACCGATATGATTGCGGAAGCTGTCTTAGGACGTAAACTTGAAACAACAGGACATGAAGTATTGAAAACTGTGCACCCTCACCCTACCATGAGTGAGGCCGTTATGGAAGCTGTAGCAGATGCTTACGACGAAGTGATCCACTTATAAAATCTCGTATAAAAAACAAAAAAACGATTGCTTAAAGCAGTCGTTTTTTTTTTATAAGATTAAACCTTACGATAATTATAGTGTCAAAGGTCCTTGAATGGCATTATTTTTGTGCACCAATTGACTCAATAATTATATATGAAAAAAACACTTTCCTTTAGTTTTCTTTTTGTTCTTCTAGCTTCTTTCACTGTATTGACGAAGCATGAAATTTTAGAAAAAATCCACAACAAATTAGACCTGTACTTTACGGAAAACTTTCCAGAGAAAATATATATTCATACCGATAAACCCTACTATTCTTTAGACGAAAGCATTTGGTTTACTGGTTATATGGTAAATGGTATTACACATACCAAAAGCTCTAAAAGTGCTGTGTTTTATGTGGAATTGATCAATGAAAAAGACAGTATTGTATCGAAAAAGAAATTTTATTCTACGCATATTTCTTCGGCCGGAGATTTTAAAATTGATAAAGACTGGCAAGAAGGAAAATACCTCATTCGCGCCTATACGAATGATATGAGAAATCGGGGTGATGTCGATTTCTTCCAGAAAGAAATTTCCATATGGGCTACTCGTAAAACAGATAGTATTCAAAACACGGTAGCTAACACAAATGAAGCTACTCAAAACATTTCGGCATCAGAACAAGACAATTTCAAACTTATCCGTCCCGATCTTCATTTTTATCCTGAAGGAGGTGTGTTGGTCGCTGGGTTAAAAAACAAAGTTGCCTTAAAAATAAAAAATAAAGCGTTTCATAACGTTGTCTTAAAAGGTGGTTTATACGAAAGCAATGGTACTGAAATATTCAACTTTAAAACACTACCCTATGGACTTGGGATGGTTTCATTTATTCCCGAATCAAACAAAAATTACTACGCCACGTTAGATGTGAATGGTTCAGAAGAGCGTTATGATCTTCCTAAGGTTATTTCTTCTGGTTACACTTTACAAGCGACCAATAACGGAAAGGACATTTTAATAAACGTCAGCAGCAATACTGAATCTGGAGTAAAAGGAACTTTTTTGGTTGGACATCAGCGGGGCAAGTTATTTTTCGAAAAAATTCAGAAATCGAATAAACCTAGTTATTCCATCAAAATCCCTACAAACGAGTTACAAGATGGTATTGCGCATATTACCCTATTCAATTCCGATGGAAATCCGGTCTGTGAACGATTGGTTTTTATCGATAACCCAACAAACAACCTTAGTATAGCCATACACAAACCTGCTAAAAAAACAACGAATCGACAAAAAGTTGACATCGCATTAGAGGTCACTAATAGCGCTGGCGAACGTGCTCCTAGCTATTTATCAATGGCGGTTAGAGATATGACTGCAGTCCCCTATAACACTCGTTCTGCTAATATAAAATCTTGGTTGCTTTTGAATTCAGATCTTAGAGGTAACATCGCTGATCCTGGCTATTTCTTTGAAAAAGAAGACAGCGCACAAAGACGCTATTTACTAGACTTGATTATGTTGACCCACGGATGGCGAAAGTTTACATGGACCACTATCCTAAATGACTCTATTCAACCTAAAGAATTCAATGTTGAAAAAGGAATTCATGTACGTGGAAGAACCAAGAACTTAAAAAAGCCGTATGAGTTTAAAACGGCGGCAACCCGTATCAGTTTTCTAGGTGCCAATATTCACCAAGAAACCCAACAAGCAGATTCGCTTGGAAACTTTGAATATGGTCCTTTTATCTTTTTCGATAGCATACCGGTTCTTATTGAAGCAAGAACAACCAATTTCCAATCGACACGCAGTAGAGACCGCAACCTGTTGATCATGGTAAAACCACCAGCTGCCAGCCCAATTGTAGTTAGACCAGAACCTATACAATCTTCAGTAGATGAGGAAAAATATGTCGAAGGGTTCTTAAAGATTAATCGCTATATCGATCAAATCAATCTGGAATACAACGAAAAAAGACGTATGCTCGACGAGGTAATTGTTAAGGCCAAAAAAGAAGAAGAACTTTCACAACGTGAAGAGGCTATGCTCGAAATAACTGGGTACCCCGAACCTAGTGCCAGAATTATTATGGACGATATCACGGGCGCTGCTTCTTTTGACGTCTACGATTTAATTCGAAGAATAAATGGCGTCTTGGTGTATGGAAATGAGGTATGGATACGCGGATCAGCTGCTACCATCTACCTTGATGGGATGGAGATTGAACCCGAATTTCTCGACGGAATGCCAGGAAGTGAAATCTCATTTATTGATGCGCTAAAAGGTGTTGAAGCATCCGTATTTCCAAACAGTGGAAATGGTGTTATTGCCATATACTCAAATACGGGAAGTTTGGGAACTTCATCCAGACATATCAAAAGAAAGCCGGGAATTATTGACTTTAAAGGTCATGGTTTTTATACTGCTAGAGAATTTTTCGCTCCAGACCACATCAACGGTTTTGAAGAGCTTATGAAGGCAGATATTAGAACTACCTTACACTGGGAACCACAAATTAGAAGTACGGTCGAAGCGCCTTCCGAAGTATCATTCTTTACCAGTGATACCAAAGGTGATTTTATCATTGAAGTAGAAGGAATTTCAGATGATGGAATCCCAGTGCATGGCTGGACTACCTTTACGGTGGAATAATGTTATTGATTGTTTCCATGGCATGCAGCAACGCTAATTTTACTTTCCGTAATGGTAACGGCAAGCTGCAATCAATATCTGTTTGTTTTCGTGTTTATAAACCAATCGATGCTCCGATGTAATACGTCTTGACCAATAGCCTTGTAAATCACCTTTTAAAGCTTCTGGTTTTCCAATCCCTTCAAAAGGTGTTCGAATACAACTTTTAATGAGTTCGTTAATACGCTTTACTATTTTCTTATCGACTTTCTGCCAATACAAATAATCTTCCCAAGAAGAAGTAGACCACGTTAATTTCATCTATTCGATTAAGTCTTTCTCTAAACCGCTTCCTGCTTCCAGTTCCTTAATGGAGTTCAATAAAACATCTCTGTTCTTTCCTGTGAGTAGATAAGTCGTTTCCTTTAATGAGTTATACTCATCCAATGATATTAAAACGAGGTCTTTACCGCCTTTTCGCTTGATAATTATATCGCTTACATCATTGATTGCTTTATCGAACCAATGCTTTAAATTTGAGCGAAAGTCTGAATAATTTACTATTTCCATAGTGCAAAGATAACAAAAAGTACTTAAACAAGTACTTGTAGTGTATCATAGAATTAGGTTATGGGGCAACATCTGAAAAGTTCGGTCTTTTGGCTCAACTTCTGCCATACTTCGCTATCGCTTTGATAGCCAGCTTCAATAAAACAGAACTACAACTAGGTGTATCTTATGCAGCATACTGTGATTTAATTACTTAAAATCACTTATTTACTATGGCTTATTTCCCCTTTAAACACTGGCCTTAGCATCTGTTTTCCTACTCTTTTTTCCTTTTATACCTTGTCATAACAATTTTATATTTTATTTTCTTGTTGTTATTATATTAACCATTATTTAGTTTTGAGCATTGGTAAAATTGCTAGTCTACGTCCTTTTAGTATATAAAAACGGTTTCCCTTTTTCTAGAAGTATACCTACAATATGGCATTGACTACCTATTGCACATACGAACCCTAAATTGAAAAAAAACATGAAAATAAAATTGAACATTGCATTTGGTTGGCTCTGGTGTATTATGAGTTTTGGCCAATCCATTGGAGAACTCGTGCCACCTTCACCAAACGCCGCGTCGCTCGGTCAATACGCAGATATACCCGTGAGTAATTACACAGGAGTTCCCAATATAACCATTCCTTTGTATACTATAAAATCGGGAGAAATAACATTGCCAATTACTTTGAGTTATCATGCTTCAGGGATAAAAGTAGCTCAAGAAGCAAGTTGGGTAGGTTTGGGTTGGGCATTAAATGCAGGAGGTGTGATTACAAGGCAGGTAAGAGGCTTGAATGACTTTGATTCTAACGGTTATTTAAGAACAGAACTGCCGCCTGCATCTGAAAATAATCTTCCTGATTGGTCAAACACAAATAGAGTTCAAACATATATTCGCTGGTATGGTGAAATAGCTTCGGGTTATAGAGATGGAGAGCCAGATGTTTTTTATTACAATTTTTTAGGCTATTCAGGAAAACTTGTCTTTGAGCAGCAGTCGGAAACTGAAATAATAGGAGTTTCTATTGATCAAAATAATTTGATTTTCTCCTATAATTTAAATAGGCATCAATGGACAGTAACTGATGGGAATGGCTGGAAATATTATTTAGGAAACACTAGCTTAAACGCGGTAGAGGAGACTACGAATTATAATTTTTCAAGTACCTCACCCATAAATGAGACAGACAAGTTGACCTCTTATGATGCCGAACCAAAAACAATGGATTCGGCTTGGTATTTAACTGAAATTATGACTCCATCAGGAGAAAGCATAGAATTTTTATATGAAGATACCATAAGCACCTCTTTAGGTCAAATTAGTTCATATGAATTACTGTATTCCATGACAGATTTTCATACAATACAAGAAACAGGTGGTGGTTATATCTCTCCCAGTTTATCAGGGAGGTATGAGTTGTATGCTGCGAGTCAACAAAAAGTAGCAGATGTATACCTTAAAAAAATTGAGTTTAACAATGGGTTTGTTGAATTTACTAGAGAAGATAGAGATGATATCCGTGCTTTTTTAACAAATGGTACGAAACCTCAAAGACTGAAATCGACAGTACTTTTTGATGTATCGGGAAAACCAATCAAACAATTTGATTTGAGTTATAGTTATTTTAATAATCATAAAGCGAATTCATCGAATGCAGAAAAATACTTGAGATTACGCTTAGATAGTTTTCAAGAAAAAAACAAGCCGCCTTATGTCTTTTCTTATAATACTATCAATTTACCGGAGAAAACCTCCTACTCTATCGACCATTGGGGGTATTATAATGGAAAAAACAATAACTATATAAGAGATTATTTTTTTTACGATGTAGGACGGGGATCCCTTGTAATTTACGAGGAACCTTATACAAGTCAATCTAAAATGTTAGCTCCTTTTTATGAAAATGCGACTGCCGAAAAGGTTTATTTGAGCGGAGCGAATCGTGAAGTTGATACTGCTAAAATGCAAGCAGCTATTTTAGAAAGTATTCAATACCCTACGGGAAGCACTGTCAATTTTTTTTACGAACCAAACGACTATTATGACGAGTCAAATATCCTTTATGAATATGAACCAAATTATGTATATGTATCGGATTATGGACCCGAAACACCTCTCGAAGAAAAAGAATCTTCATTTACACTTGATGCATATACTTTAATGTCTTTGAGCTTTTATTTATTCGCAGACAACGACTATATGAATTTTAATGGAATTACAGCCGTTTTAGAAGATGAAAACGGAGATGATATCGTGAAGATAAGTCAAAATCTTTATATAAATGATTATTATTTTAATGCTTATTTAAGTGTGCTATTGCCTCCCGGAAGTTATAATTTAAAAGTGGATAATGGAGAAGACAATTATGACATGATAGAAATAATAGCTAGCTATAAAAAACATATTCCTACAACTAAAAAAATAGGCGCTGGTCTTCGAATTGAATCCATTCAGACGCTCGACGAAGACCAGACGTTGAAGCAAAAAAAATACAGCTATGAAAACGATGGGATTTCTTCGGGTAGAATGCTTAGTCCGTTACAATACTTCTACAATGAAACTTTAATTGACGAAAGTGTCATTGCGCTTCCTGGAAATGTCATTCATTATATATACACGGCTGATTATTTAGTGCGTTCATCCACAAGTACTGTTCCCTTTGGGAATTCTGCTAGAGGAAGTATCATTGGTTATGATGAAGTGGTCGCTTCGGATATAGATATGGATAACAGGAATATAGGCGTTTCAAAATATTATTATAAAAATGAGGAAGATATTCCTATTGAGTTATTCATGCCAGGCGCCATTAATTTGACACATCTTAGCAATGGGCAATTGCTAGAAGAAAAACACTTTAATGATGTAGGAAATTTAGTGAAAGAAAAATCAACTCATTATGTGGTAGACGAAGTTTCCAAAATAAATTTAAAAGCAGTTAAAGTGTATACATTTTTTGGAAACACAGATGCCGCTGAAGTTAGATTTTATGATATTTTTTCCGAATGGTGGCATCCAGAAAGCACAACAGAGACTTTGTATGACGTTGATGGTAACAACCCGATAACCACAACGCAAGCCTTTGAGTATGCAAATCCTTTACATAAAAACATTACCAAGACAACCCTGATAAATAGTAAAGAAGAGACCCTTATTACCACAAAAGAGTATCCTTCAGATTTTCCTATAGGAACAGGGATGTCTGCCGCCGATTATGATGGAATGATTTTACAAAACATGGTAAATCCTGTTATCAAACAAAAAACTAGCATAAATAATGAATTACGAGCTACCCAAGTGACCAGTTTTAAGAATTGGGACTTGGACGGTAATGGTGTTTCAGATAATATTTTCCTTCCTGAATTTGTTAAATCCTCTAAAGGTTCTGGAGTTTTGGAAAACAAAATAGAGTTTCATGAGTATTATGAAAATGGAAAAATCAAAGAAGTTTCAAAATCCCATGGAACCCCTGTTTTTTATATCTGGGGATATCAAGAAAACCATCCGATAGCAAAAATAGAAAATTTCACGAGTTCTCAAGCGAGCAGCTTGCAATCGGATATTGATGCTGTAATCACTGCTTCCAATGCAGATGTAGACGCTGCCTCAGAGGACAGTTTACGCGACGCACTGTCAACTCTCAGGCAAAATTTACCGAACAATACTCAAATGAGCTCCTACACCTACGACCCCCTTATAGGCGTTACCAGCATTACCAACCCCAGGGGCCAAACTACCTATTACCATTATGACGAGTTCAACCGTTTGGAATCGGTCACCGATCAATATGGCAAGCTCCTAAGCGAAAACAAATACAACTACAAACAATAAACACTATGAAAAAAACATATTGCAAAAAGCAGCAATTTCACTTATGGGTCAGTACTCTGTTGTTTTTATTTATTGGGCTCACAACGAACGCACAAAACTATAGCACTACTTTTGAAAGTGGTTTTGGCGATTGGACACAAGAGAGCAATGAGGACTTTGATTGGACCAGAAATTCAGAGGCTACAGCCTCCTTTAACACAGGCCCAACAACAGCCAGTGAGGGAACTTATTACATCTATACAGAGGCTTCAAGCCCTAACTATCCCTCTAAAACGGCTACAATCACGTCTGTTCCTTACACTTTGGGATCAAACGGAACTTTTAGTTTTGATTTGCATATGTATGGTGTTGCGATGGGACAATTAACCTTATCTGTTAGCAATACAAATGGTAACACTTGGCAGAACATCTGGACAATTCAAGGAAATCAAGAAAATTCATGGAATACGGTTCAGGTAGACTTGTCCGCTTATAGTACAAACACAGTACTATTTAGATTTACCGGCATAACAGGGAGTTCTTATACCGGTGATATAAGTATTGACAACATTCAGATAAGCTCAGTAGAACACAGTACCACATTAAGCAACGAGAATTATATACATACCATCCGGCCTCAAGTAGCAACAACCATAATTTCTAACTTAGAAGATCATGAGCAAATAAAGTCGGTAACCTATTTCGACGGACTCGGACGCCCCAAGCAACAAATTGCCATTGGGCAAAGTCCTACCGGAAAAGACATCATCACCCCTATTCTCTATGATGACTTTGGACGACAAGCCAAAGACCATTTGCCTTATGTGCCCGGTGATACCAACAATGGCACATTTAGAACAGGCGACCAAGAAGCAATCTTGCAAAGCTATTATAGTGGGTTACATCCAAACGATTTTACTGAAGGCATTGCCGCTTCCAACCCTTTTTCCGAAAAAGTATTGGAAGCCTCTCCCCTCAACCGGGTGCTGGAACAAGCCGCTCCGGGAACCGACTGGGCAGTTGGTAACGGACATACCATACAATTTGACTACCAAACCAACAGCACTGAAGAAGTACGCCTTTTTGAGGTAGCGTTGACCAATACTTACGAACCCACGCTTATTGAAACAGGTTTCTACAACTCCGGAGAACTCTATAAAACCATCACCAAAGATGAAAACCACGACGGTACCAGCACAAAAAACCATACCGCCGAAGAGTTTAAAGACAAACAGGGACGTGTCATTTTAAAACGAACCTATGCTTCGACAGGCTCAGCACAAGTTGAAGCGCATGACACCTATTATGTCTACAACGATTTTGGAAACCTCACCTATGTAATTCCACCTTTAGTAAACACGTCAGATGGCATATCAAATAATGAACTTTCTGAACTGGCATACCAATACCAATACGACCACCGCAACCGACTAGCACAAAAGAAAATTCCGGGCAAGACTTGGGAATATATCGTCTATGACAAATTAGACCGACCTGCATTGACACAGGATGCCAATTTAAGAACCAATAACCAATGGCTGTTTACCAAATATGATGTTTTGGGCAGGGTAGCTTATACAGGTATCTATACGCATGACAGTGCACAAAGTCAGTCGCAAATACAAACCATCCTCGATGCGTTTTATACACTTACCATAAACGACCCAATTCCCAATCTTTATGAAGACAAGGTAACTTCAGGAAGTGGCTATGACAACAGCTATTATAGCAACCAAAGTTTCCCTGTAAACAATATTGAATTGCATACCATCAACTATTTTGACGATTACCATTTTGATACCGTCGGCTTGACCTTGCCTACTTCCGTCTTAGACCAACCCATAACCACCCGTACCAAAACACTGGCTACGGGCTCTAAAATAAAAGTACTGAACCCAAGCCCTGAGGCTCTCGAAGGGTGGATTACGACAATCACCGCCTATGACGAAAAGGCACGTCCCATATATACTGCCAGCCATAATGCCTATCTGGAAACCACCGATATCTTAAAAACCCAACTCGACTTTGTTGGGAAAGTAGACCAAAGCATTAGTATGCATTCCAAAACAGGGCAAGACAACATTGTGGTGCAAGACGAATTTACCTATGACCACGGCGGCAGACCACTCAGCCATACCCAGGCCGTTGCCGACTCCGAAGCTGCCCTGACACAAGTAGCTAAAGAATTGATTAGTTTGAACCTTTATGACGAACTGGGGCAACTTCAAAACAAAAAAGTGGGGGGAGTTGTCGCAGCAGACATGGCAAATTCAGCAGGTTTGCAAACCGTGGATTATAAATACAACATACGTGGTTGGCTAAAAAACATAAACGAAGACACAAATACAGACAATGACCTGTTCAACTTTAGTTTGGCCTATAACCATCCAACATCGGGAACGGGGTTGTTTAATGGGAATATTTCACAAACAAGCTGGCATACCTTAAGCGAAGACAGCAGTTTAAAAACTT
>Ga0206125_10000203_pt1 | contig 80021 bp, 77 predicted proteins | sample Helgoland_Spring_4_FD_148598 | JGI IMG/M metagenome (GOLD analysis project Ga0206125, IMG submission 148598) | Pelagic subsurface seawater microbial communities from Kabeltonne, Helgoland, North Sea - Helgoland_Spring_Bloom_20160331_1 | ecosystem: Environmental > Aquatic > Marine > Epipelagic ...
CTTTGGATGAAGATTATGATAAACTTCCTATGTGTTGTAAATACAATAGAGAAATGGTTATATCATCAAACGATACTGAATAGAAAAACAATATTTAATGTCCTATAATTTATATTATGTAAAATAGGGATTTAAGCCTTTCAATTTTTTTTAATATAGATAAGTTCAATTCTTAATTTTTCAATTAAAAATAAATTAATTTTTTTCGATATAAACTGATGTTGATGGAAACGCAAACTCACATTTGTATTTATTTACGACATCAATAATATCATAATTAATCTTTTGCTGAGCATCAATTAGATCTTCCCAATTCGGGCTATTTACATAGTACAAGATCATTATATCTAACGAACTTGTCCCAAAATTTAAAAATCTAACTCTACCATCTTGATTAGTTGAAGCATGATCATCGATCAATTTTTGAATATCATTAACAATATTTTTAATATTTTCAACGGAAGTGTCATAAGTAAGACCAATATTAAACTTAACTCTCCTAACGGGTCTAGCTCCAAGATTATCTAACTCGGCACCAATGATATTTTTATTTGGTACTGTAACTACACTTTTATCAAAGGTTCTAATTCTTGTACTTCTAAAACCAACTTTTTCAACGGTTCCAGTTACTCCTCCTATAGTCACTGTATCGCCAACAGTAAAAGGTTTATCAAAGAAAATAGTAAAGGAACCTAATAAATTCTCCAAACTTTCCTTGGAGGCCAAAGCAAAAGCAACCCCACCTATTCCTAACCCAGTAACCAATGCTGTGATATTGACCTCAAAAACATCTCCCAAAATCATAACAACACCCAAAACAATAGCAATAACTTTGGCTAAGTCAATTGCAAAAGGAATTAATTGATCATCTACTTTACTCTCAGTTTCAAGTGCTTTATTTTTTAATTTATATCCGACAAAATCAATAGATCTTAATATTACCCAAAAAACTGTTGTCAATAATAAAAAATTAAAGCCTTTAGAAGCAATAACGCTAATATCAACCCCTTGTTCAGATGAAGTTAAAAAGGTTGGAATATTAATAAATTTTAATGAAAAAAAGAATAAAATTAATATCAAAAAATACTGTAATGGTTTGTTAAGTAAATTCTTAAACTCAAGGGTGTCGATATCATTATGATCTTTACCAAAAAATTTAAATAGAATCTTAATAATAATTGATTTTACAGGTATTATTATTAGATAACCTATAACAACAAACAAAAGAAGATATAGATAATCTTTTAATGTGTTTTCAAAAATTTTAATATTTATAAATTCAATTGTTTCCATAATACATTTTTTCAAAAATATAAAAAATAAATCTATAGATGTATTTAATAATCAATAAAATCAACTTTATTAAGCATAAGTCCTGATGCAGGTGCTATGTAGTTTATTTGTGGATTATATTTACTAAGAGATTCCTTTATATAATCTAAGCTTACCTCTCCTCTACCCAATTCAACTAAAACTCCCATCATAAGTCTAATTTGATTTCTCATAAATCCTTTTCCTTTAACAGTTAATTCGTAGCTTTTGTTAGGAAAGAAATTAGCTTTTAAAGTAGTATTAAAAGAAATTTTACAATAGAAAATCTCTCTGTCAAATATTCCATTTTCATGGGGTTTATAACAATAAGACTTGAAATTGTGTTTCCCTTCAAATAGCTTTGCTCCTTCCTTCATCAGGTCTATATTTAAACTATCTAAAAAAGTTGTGATAAACGGAGCACAATAAGGATGGTTTTTACTTCCTTCTGAAAATAAGTATTTATATTCTTTTATTTTAGAATCATTAATAACATTAAATTCCTTTGGAACTGTTTTAATATTTAACGCTCTAATATCTTGAGGTAAATTAGTGTTTACTAATTTCAAAAACTCTTCTAAATTAAATATTGGTAATTCAGTAAATAATTCAAAAGCGGTTTGGTTTGCTGATACCATAGCATCAGTTCTTCCTGCACCTAGAGTTTTAAATTTATTATTTTCAAGTACATAGTTAATAGTACGATCAATCATTAAATGTACAGTTTTAATTTTAGGTTGTTTTTGCCAACCATGAAATCTGTATCCTAAAAATTGAATTTCTATTAAGTAATAATTGTTTAAATTCATTTTATGTTATGTTTTAAATAAAAAGACCCCATAAATTTAATTATGAGGTCTTTTTAATAAAATTTATAGACTAGTTGTTCCCTCCTAGTATAATAGGAAGACCTGATTCACCAGATCCAATAACAATAACTTTACTATTATTTGATTCAGAAAGCTTAATTGTAGCTTCAATACCTTTATCTCTTAAAATATTAGTTGTTAATGAGGAATTTAATATTCTATTCGCATCTGCTTTACCTTGAGCATCAATTCTAACTTTATCTGCTTCTTTTCTAGCACTCTCAAGTCTAAATTCGTACTCTAAAGACTCTTGCTCTTGCTTAAGCTTTCTTTCTATCGCTTCTTTAATTGTAGGTGGAAGAGTTACATCTCTAACTAAAATTTCATTTAGTTGAATATATTGGTCTTCAACAATTTTCTTTGTTTCATCATAAATTTCAGTTTGAATAGCATCTCTTTTACTAGAATAAAGTTGTTCAGGTGTGTACCTACCCACAACGCTTCTAGCTGCAGATCTTATTGCTGGTAATAAAATTCTATTTTTATAATTAACTCCTTTTTCCTGGTGAAGCTTACCTAATTCTTCTTGATTAGGTTGAAACCATGCAGAAGCTTCTAATTTAATTTCAAGACCATTTGAAGAAAGTACGTTCATTTTTTCAAAGACTTCTTGTTGTCTAACTTCATAAATGACTACACTATTCCATGGCCAAACGAATTGAAATCCTTCTCCTAATGGTGGTTTATCTGTTTCAACACCACCGTCAAAAGTCTTAAATATAACTCCAGCTTCTCCGGCATTAATATTATAAAATAATCTTCCTGCTACAAGCAAGAATAGAGAAAATAATATAACTAAGGGTAATCCAATTTTTGGTAATTTTTCCATGTTTTTTTGTTTTTGTTTGTATTAAATTAATATATAAAAATTATTATTTATGTTAGCATTCCACCATCAACATTAATAACTTGACCTGTCACATAAGAAGATAAATCACTGGCTAACCATGTGCATGTATTTGCAATATCTTGTGGGGTCCCTCCTCTTTTAAGTGGAATACCTTTTCTCCATTCATTAACTGTATCTTCATTAAGTTCTGCAGTCATTTCAGTTTCGATAAATCCTGGCGCAACGACATTACATCTTATGTTTCTTGACCCAAGTTCTAAAGCAACTGATTTAGAAAACCCAATAATTCCAGCTTTTGATGCAGCATAATTAGTTTGTCCTGCATTTCCTTTAACTCCAACTACAGAGCTCATGTTTATTATAGAGCCATATCTTTGCTTAAGCATTGTTTTTTGAACAGCTTTAGTCATATTAAATACTGACTTTAGATTAACACTTATAACTAAATCAAAATCAGACTCTTGCATTCTCATTAATAAATTATCTTTTGTAATGCCCGCATTATTAACTAAGACATCAATTGTATCAAAATACAAAAGAATACTTTCAATTAATTTATGCGAATCATCATATTTAGAAGCATCACTTTGAAATGATTTTGCTTTTACACCAAACTTTGATAATTCTTTTTCTAAACCCTTAGCTTCATCTACAGATCTACTGTAGGTAAATGCTATATTTGCACCTTGTTTTGCAAATTCTAAAGCAATACCTTTACCTATGCCTCTTGTCGCGCCTGTTATAATTACGTTTTTGTCTTTTAATAACATATGTCTTTAATTAAGAATAAGTTTAACTTCTTTACCAATATCGGCAGGTGAATTAACAACATTAATTCCACACTTGGTTAATATTTCTTTTTTAGCCTGAGCTGTATCGTCACTACCACCCACTATTGCTCCTGCATGCCCCATTGTTCTTCCAGCTGGTGCTGTTTCACCTGCAATAAATCCAACTACAGGTTTATTACTTCCACTTGATTTATACCAGTTAGCAGCATCTGCCTCAAGCTGTCCACCAATTTCACCAATCATCACTACACAGTTTGTTTCATCATCATTTATTAGCATCTCTAAAGCATCTTTAGTTGTAGTTCCAATTATAGGATCCCCACCGATTCCAATTGCGGTACTAATTCCATAACCCTGTTTTACTACCTGATCAGCTGCTTCATAAGTTAAAGTACCTGATTTAGAAACAATACCTACATTACCTTTCTTAAATACAAAGCCAGGCATTATACCCACTTTAGCTTCATCAGGAGTTATAACTCCAGGACAATTAGGTCCAACTAAAACACAATCTTTATTGTTTAGGTAATTTTTAACCTTAATCATATCTGAAGTTGGTATCCCTTCCGTAATTGTAATTATAGTTTTAATTTTTGCATCAGCTGCCTCCATTATTGCATCAGCAGCAAATGCTGGTGGAACAAAAATAATAGATGTGTCAGCGTTTAATTTATAAACAGCCTCTTCTACAGTATTGTAAACAGGCTTTCCTAAATGTTTTGTACCACCTTTTCCTGGTGTTACTCCTCCAACTAAATTAGTTCCATACTCTATCATTTGATTAGAGTGGAAAGTACCCTCGCCACCTGTAAAACCTTGAACTATAATTCTTGAATTTTTGTCAACTAATACACTCATATTTTATTCTTTAAATCTTTCTTTATATGTTCCTTTTTCAGTTTCAATTTTTATTTTATCACCCTCATTAATAAAAAGAGGTACATTAATTATGGCTCCAGTTTCAACAGTTGCAGGTTTTGTTGCATTTGTAGCTGTATTACCTTTAACTCCAGGCTCAGCTGAAATAACTTCTAAAACAACACTAGCAGGCATTTCTACAGAAAGTGGCAGTCCATCTTCAGAATTAATAATTACGGTTACTAAAACCCCTTCTTTTAACAAATTAGAACTATCAATTAAGTTTTTACTTAAAGAAATTTGATTGTAATCCTGAGAGTTCATAAAATGAAAATCATCTCCGTCATTATACAAAAACTGATATTTATGAGTTTCAACTCTTACCTCATCAATTTTATGACCAGCAGAGAATGTATTATCAATTACTTTACCGTTAGTAACACTTTTAAGTTTTGTTCTAACAAAGGCAGGTCCTTTTCCAGGTTTTACATGTAAGAACTCAATTATTTTAAAAATGTCATGATTATATCTTATGCATAATCCATTTCTTATGTCACTTGTATTTGCCATATTAATTTTATTTGAAGTATCCTTTCATTATACCTCTATGTGAATTTTTTATAAATAGTAAAATTTTATCTCTTTCAGTAGATGCCTCCATTTCTGCTTCAATAATTTGACTTGCTTGAGTATTATTATAATTCTTTTGATATAAATATCTATAAATATTCTGAATTTCAGATATTTTTTTAGAATCAAAGCCTCTTCTACGTAAACCAACAGAATTAATTCCAACATAAGATAAAGGTTCTCTTGCTGCTTTTACATATGGAGGAACATCTTTTCTAACAAGAGAACCCCCAGTAACAAAAGCATGATCACCTATAGAACAAAATTGATGTACCGCAGCCATACCTGAAATAATAACATAGTCTCCTACAGTTACATGACCGGCAAGAGTGGAGTTGTTTGAGAATATACAATTATCTCCAATTATGCAATCATGAGCTACGTGACAATAAGCCATAATAAGGCAGTTATTACCAATTACAGTCTTCATTCTATCAGAAGTACCCTTATTTATAGTTACACACTCCCTAATGGTAACATTATCGCCAATTTCAACTGTAGTCTCTTCGCCATTATACTTTAAGTCTTGCGGTACTGCAGAAATAACTGATCCAGGAAAAACACTACAGTTTTTTCCTATTCTTGCACCATCCATGATGGTTACATTTGGTCCTATCCAAGTTCCTTCACCAATAGTTACGTTTCCATCTATTGTTGTAAATGGTTCAATTACTACATTTTTTGCAATTTTTGCACTTGGGTGTATATATGATAATGGTTGTTTCATTTATTTAACTTTAGTTATTTGCGCTATCAATTCAGCTTCCGCACATAATTTTCCGTTTGCATAAGCATATCCTTGCATATGACATATGCCTCTTCTAATTGGAGATATTAAAGTACACTTAAAAATAATTGTATCACCAGGAAAAACCTTATTTTTAAATTTAACTTTATCGATCTTAGCAAAAAAAGTTAAATAATCTTCTGGATTTTCAAATGTATTTAAAACTAGTATACCACCAATTTGAGCCATTGCTTCAACGATTAATACACCAGGCATTACAGGAAAACCAGGGAAGTGTCCCTTAAAAAATGTTTCATTTATAGTTACATTTTTCACTCCTACAACTTTAGAGTTTGAAAGCTCATAAATTTTGTCTACAAATAAAAATGGTGGTCTATGCGGTAAGACTTCCATGATTCTATTAGTATCCATTATTGGAACACTGTTTAAATCAACATTAGGTACATTGTTTTTCTTTTCAATCTTAATTATATCACTTAATTTTTTAGCAAATTTTGTATTTACATAATGTCCAGGTTTGTTAGCTATAACCTTACCTCTTAATCTAACTCCAACTAAAGCTAAATCACCAATAACATCTAATAACTTATGTCTAGCAGCTTCATTTGGGTAGTGTAAAGTCAAATTATCTAATATTCCATTAGACTTAACTTTAATGTCATTTTTATTAAAAGCTATTTTTAACTTTTCCATTGTAGATTTAGATAATTCTTTATCTACATATACAATTGCATTATTTAAATCGCCACCTTTAATTAGACCTTCGTTTAATAACATTTCAATTTCGTGAAGAAAGCTAAAAGTTCTAGAGTTTGCAATTTCATTTTTAAAATCTTCTAAATAGTTCAATGTAGCATTTTGTGTTCCTAATATTTTAGTTCCAAAATCTACCATTGTTGTAACCTCGTAACGATCACTTGGAATTATGGTAATTTCACTTCCTGACTTTTCATCTTTATATGAAATAACATTATTGACAACATACTCTTTTCTAAATAAATCTAAATCTACTTTACCAGCTGACTCTAATGCTTCTACAAAATATTTTGAAGACCCATCCATTATTGGTGGCTCAGAAGCATTTAACTCAATATTAACATTATCTATCTCTAAACCGACCAATGCCGCTAAAACATGTTCGCATGTCTGTATAGTTACACCATTTTTTTCAAGTACTGTGCCTCTTTGAGTACTGGTAACAAAATTAATATTAGCTTCGATTATCGGATTACCATCCAAATCAATTCTGGTAAAAGTATATCCATTATCAGCTTTAGCAGGAATAAATGTTAATTTAACTTCTTGTCCAGTATGTAAACCAACTCCACTTAGCGAGATAGGTTTGGATATTGTAGTTTGTTTTATTTCGGTAGTAATCATTATTTATTATTTAAATTTTTAAAGTGCACATAAGATCTGTTAAAATCTGTAGAGTTAAATGCAGGAGAACCTTTAACAGTTGTATTGCTTTTAATATTGTTAGTAACTGCAGATTTACCCATGATTTTGACGTTATCCCCAATATTAAGATGTCCACTAACTCCGGATTGTCCACCTAACTGACAGTTTTCTCCAATAATAGATGAACCAGCAATACCAGATTGAGCTGCAATTACAGTATTTTTTCCAATAATAACATTGTGTGCTATTTGAACTTGGTTATCTAATTTAACTCCCTCATTTACAATTGTAGATCCTAAGGTAGCCCTATCTATTGTAGTCAAAGCCCCAACACTTACATTATCTTTAATAATAACATTTCCAATTTGAGGTATTTTGATATAAGTACCCGTTTTATCAGGTGCAAAACCAAAGCCATCAGATCCAATTACAGAGTTTGAATTAATTATACAATTATTTCCAATAATACAGTCGTTTAAGATTTTAACTCCAGAATAAATAATAGTGTTACTACCAATTATTACATTTTCTCCAATAAAAACATTTTCATGAATTATTACATTTTCATGAAGTTTTGTATTTGAGCAAATTGTAGAAAAAGAACCAATATAAACACTATTTGAAATATCTGAGCTTTCTGAGATGTTAGACAATTCACTAATACCTGCTTGAATTTCTTTAGTTTTATTAAATAGATGCAACATCTTAACAAAACCAATATATGCATTCTCAACTCTAATAATTACAGGCGTAATAAGATTATCAATATTAAAATCATTATCAACTACTATTATTGAAGCTTTAGTGCTGTAAACATATTGATTGTATTTTTTATTTGAAAGAAATGTAACAGAATCTCTATTTGCCTCTTGTATTTTAGCAATATTAGTGACCTTAACATCAGGGTCACCTTGTATTTTACCGTCTAAATATTCTGCTAATTTTAAGGCACTATAATTCATACTCTGCAAAAATATGAAAAATAAGATAAAACATACGTTAATTGATAATGTATGATTATAATAATTGCTTAAATTTATACGTTTTATATATGTAAATAATTATAATTACTTAACCATGAGAGTTCTTTGGATTGATGATGAAATAGATTTATTAAAGCCCTTGATAATATTTCTTGAAAATAAGGGATACAAATTAGATGTTTCTAATAACGGAGTTGAAGGTATAGAGATGTTTAAAAAAAATAAATACTCAGCACTATTATTAGATGAAAACATGGTTGGTTTAAGTGGATTGGAGGTTTTAAATATTATAAATGAGCTTGACTACAATGTTCCAATAATAATGATTACCAAAAGTGAGGAAGAAAACATAATGGAAGATGCAATAGGAAATAAAATATCTGATTATTTAATTAAGCCGGTTAATCCTAATCAAATCTTATTGAGTCTAAAAAAAGCTCTCTCTCAGTCTAAATTAGTTTCAGAGAGAACTTTAACAAATTACCAACAAGAGTTCAGAAAGATTTCAAACGATTTATCCGCTGCTAATTGTTATCAAGATTGGGTAAATCTATATTTAAAACTCATATACTGGGAACTTCGATTAAATGATACTGGTGAATCTACAATGGAAGAGATATTAATTTCTCAAAAAACTGAATGTAATAACTCATTTTCAAAATTTATTGATAACAACTATGAAAATTGGATCAATGGATTTGAGGATAAGCCAGTACTTTCAAATCGACTAATTTCAGATAGATTAACAAATGAAATATCTCCCTCTCAAAAAACTTTATTTGTGGTTATTGATAATCTAAGATATGATCAGTGGAAAACTATTGAGCCTTACATTTTAAAATATTATAACAAAATTTTGGAAGAGCCGTATTTTAGTATTCTACCTACAGCTACTCAATATGCTAGAAATGCCTTATTTTCAGGCTTAATGCCGTTAGATATAAAAAATAAATTTCCTCAATATTGGAAATTTGACCACGAAGAGGGAGGAAAAAATCTTTATGAAAATGAATTATTACAAGAAAATTTAAAAAAATTGGGGTTATCTAATTTAAAAAACGAATACATTAAGATAACGAATTTAAACAATGGCAAAAAGTTGGAAGATGATTTTAAATCTAAAACTGAAAATGATTTAATTACTTTAGTATACAACTTTGTTGATATGTTATCTCATTCTAAAACTGAAATGGAGATGATTAAAGAACTAGCCTCCAATGATAAAAGTTACAGATCATTAACTGCTAGTTGGTTTAACAATTCTCCTCTAATGGGAATAATAAAACAAGCTGCGGAACTAAATTTTAAATTAATAATAACTACAGACCATGGTACTATAAACGTGAAAAATCCAACAAAAGTAATTGGAAACAAAGATTTAAGCTCAAATCTTAGATATAAAACAGGTAAAAGTTTATCATTCAATTATAAAGAAGTAATTTCTTTTATGGAGCCAAATAAAATCGGTCTACCATCTGTTTCAATTAATAGTCCATTTATTTTTGCAAAAAATGAAAGTTTCTTTGCTTATCCAAATAACTTTAATCATTATGTTTCATATTTTAAAGATACCTACCAGCATGGAGGTATTTCGATGGAAGAAATGATTATACCATATGTCGTATTAGATCCTAAGGAAGCATGAATAAAGCATTAAACTATAATCTAAAAAATATAAGCCTAGCAGTTGATTTTATAATTAAAAATACAACTAGTAAAACTTTACTTTTTAATGGGGTTATGGGTTCAGGTAAGACAACGTTAATAAAAGCATTAGTAAATAGATTAGGCAGTACTGACAATGTATCTAGTCCAACATTTTCCATAGTTAATGAATATAAACTAAATAGATCAACTATATTCCATTTTGATTTTTACAGAATCGAAAATGAATTTGAAGCTCTTGATTTAGGTGTTGAGGATTATATGTCTAAGAATAATTGGTGCTTTTTAGAATGGGCAGAAAAAATTCCAAATTTAATACCTAGTAATATAAATTATATTAATTTTAAGTTGTCTGATGGAAATAATAGAACAATAGAAATAGATTTAAATGAATAAAATAGATTATCCATTTAGTAAAGAACAACTTTTACCGCAAGAGGAAAGGTTAGAGCTTAAACAAATAAAAAAAGAATTTATAATTGGAGTTCCAAAGGAAGATGATATCAATGAAAAAAGAATTTGTTTAACACCTGATTCTGTTAATTATCTTGTGATTAACGACTATAAAATAATTATAGAATCAGGAGCAGGAATAGGCTCTAACTTTTCAGATTTAGATTACTCAGAAGCTGGTGCCGAAATTGTAGATTCTATAGAAAAAGTATATAAATGTCCTTTAATTTTAAAAATCGCCCCTTTAACTGATATTGAAATTAATTTAATCAAACCAAATTCAATTTTAATATCTGCCTTAGAACTAAAAAAACAATCCGCTTCATATCTTACTAAACTTATTAAAAAAAAGATAACCTGCATTGCTTTTGAATTTATAGAAGAAGATGATGGATATTTTCCTGTTGCAGATCAATTAGGTATTATTACAGGTCAAGCAGCAGTCTTAATATCCTCTGAACTAATGTCAAATGTAAATACCAACGGCAAGGGACTTTTTTTAGGAAATATAAGTGGAGTTCCTCCTACAGAAATTGTTGTTATTGGTTCTGATAAGATAGCTGAGTCAGCAGCATTAGCTGCTACAAAATTAGGTGCTAGAGTAAAGGTTTTTAGTAACTCAATTTTTAAATTAAATAAAATTCAAAAATTGATTACCAATCCTATTTACAGTTCAACAATACAAAAAAAACAACTTTCAAAAGCATTAATGAGATGTGATGTTGCTATAGGGACGATTATAAGTAGTACTAGTTCAGAATCTATAATTTCTGAAGATATGGTAATGAAAATGAAAAAAGGAGCAATTATTATTGATGTAAGTATTGATACCGGTGGAACTTTTGAAACAAGTAAATTAACAACTCATGATAAACCTACATTTGAAAAACATAATGTAATACATTATTGTGTTCCTAACATACCTTCAAGATATTCAAGAACTTCATCATTATGTTTGAGTAATATTATAACCCCCTACTTAATTAAGTCTGTTAAATTTGGAAGTTTTGAAAATTTTATAAGAAATAATAATTCTTTTAAAAAAGGTGTTTACTTATATAACGGATTGAGTACAAACTTGATTATAAGTCAAATACTTGATATAAAATATAACGAGATAAACAATATGTTATGAAATTAAGCAATAGACTAATTTATTTTATGGGTGGATTTTTGATTGGTATTTGTATTTTGATTTTTATATGGGATAAAAAAAACACAAAATTTCCTTATATGCCTGATGCAAGAGTTATAAATGATGTAAATAGTAAGAATGTTCATTATTCAAATAAACTTCATACAGCATTTGCTAAAAATATTATTACAGCAAGTCAGGTTCAAGATATATTAAAAAATGGCAATGTAAACTTTTCTAAAAGTAATACTAAACTTGACAGCTGTAAGATATATGTAATTGAAAAAATTTTAAGCACAAAAAATTATTCAATCAGTCTGGAGAATTGCACAAATGAAGTTAGAGTTTTTGATTACAGCTTTGAATGATTCCTTCTTTTTATTTCTTTTGCATAAAGAAATAACTCTCTTGAAGTTTGTCCCTCAACAGCTGTATTTTCCTCTGCTCTTCTAAAAAGGTAAGGTATAACCCCTTTAAAAGGGCCAAAGGGTAGATATTTTGTCACATTAAATCCTTGATTGGAAAGATTGTAAGTAATATGATCACTCATGCCATATAATTGACTAAACCAAACTTTATCCTTTATAATATTATATTTATTTATAAGCTCTAAAGCTAAATAATTACTTTCCTCATTATGACTGCCTATAAAAACAGAAAATAATTGAACATTTTTAAACATAAATGTCATACAACTATTAAAGCTTTTATCAGTATCTTTTTTAGTTTTATGAATAGGGTCTAAATAATTGAAAGCTTTGGATCTTTCTCTTTCTTTATCCATGTAAGCACCTCTTACTAATTTAATACCTATTTGTACATCTAATGTTGAGAAAGAATGATAAAGTTTTTCAATATATTCTAAACGATCAATTCTATAGGATTGAACCGTATTATATACAATAGCTTTTTTTGAATTATACTTTAAAATTAAATTCTCATATATTTCATCAATACTTGATTGAATCCAGCTTTCCTCAGCATCTATCAATACAGAAACATTATTGGCTAGTGCAGCATTACAAATTACATCATATCTGGCTTTTACTTTTGACCATTCAATATTTTCTTTATCAGACAAGTTAGTATTAGATGAAATTTTTTCATATAAATCAAAACGACCAATTCCAGTAGGCTTAAAAACAATAAATGGAAAGTTATTGTTTGTATTTAACTTTATCAAATTAATTGTACGTGAAACAGTTTCATCAAAGCTAACTTCATTTTCAAGCCCTTCAACCGAATAATCTAAAATAGAATATACATTTCTCGCGTTTAAATCATTTATTATTTTCTTACAATCATCCTCATTTTGACCACCACAAAACTGCTTAAGCATTGTACTTTTAAGAATTAATTTTGTTAGAGGATAAATTAATTTAAAACTTAAAATAAATTTGGAAATAGACACGACACGTGGGAAAGAAATAATTTTAAAAATAATATAACCACGATAAAGGTCAAATATAGATTTATCTTTAAAGGCTATTTCAGTGTTGTCAAATAAATTATCTTGCATAAAATAAAAAAATACAAGACAAATATATTCATATACATTCTAATTTATAAACTTTAAACTAGTATTTTTATTAATAATATATTTTTGATTTATGGATTCAATAATTACAAATAGTTACCCTTTACATTTTAACAAAACTGCATATAAAAAACTAAATAATTTTGTACAGGAAAATAATTTTTCAAAGATTATTGTGATAACAGATTCAAATACAACACTGCTATGCCTTGAAAAGTTCTACTCAAAATTTGATAAAACATCTGAAACATATAATTTATCTTTCAGCCCTGGTGAAAAAAATAAAAATCTATCAACCTGCAAAGACCTATGGACCAATATCTCCGAACTTGGCTTAGATAGAAATTCTTTGATTATTAATTTAGGCGGCGGAGTAGTAACTGACCTTGGGGGTTTTGTTGCATCAACATTTATAAGAGGGATAAAGTTTATTAATGTTCCCACTACGCTTTTGTCTATGGTCGATGCGTCAATCGGAGGTAAAACTGGTATAGATTTGAATAATATAAAAAATCAAATTGGTGTTATTAATAATCCATCTATGGTTATTGTAGATTCCGACTTTTTAGATACACTTACATTGTCAGAATTAAAGTCAGGTTTTAGTGAAATGATCAAACATTCCTTAATAACAGGAAAAAAATATTGGGAATCCATAAAACTAATTGATATCAATTCATTTTATCCAGGTAATTGTTTTTATAATTCGATTTTAATCAAAAGTAAAATTGTGGATAAAGACCCATATGAGAAAGGATTAAGAAAAATTTTAAACTACGGGCATACAGCAGGTCATGCTATTGAGACCTATTGTTTAAACACAAATAGTCGTAAAGATTTATCTCATGGTCATAGTATTGCATTAGGAATGATCATTGAAGGTTACTTGTCCACTATCATACTAAATTTTGATAAACAATTAAACAAAGAAATAAATCACTTCATATTAAGAAACTTTGATAAGTTAATATTCTCAGATGAAGAAATAGAAAAAATTATTAAACTAATGAAGTTTGACAAAAAAAATAAAGAAGGACAAATTAACTTTGTATTATTAAAAGAGATAGGAAAACCCGTTTATGATCAAAGTATAGATTTGAAAACTATAAAAGATTCTTTTAAATTTTTAAATGAGTTATCTTAAATATCATTAAAAATAGCATGCATTAGTCTTTTCTTATCATTAATACTCTCTTCAAGAGATATCATTGATTCAGTTCTGTAAACACCATCTATATCATCTAGTTTAAAGATAATCTCCTTTGCATCTTTTGTGCTTTTAGCTCTTATCTTGCAATAGATATTAAATTTACCAGTTGTGATATGAGCAACAGTAACATTTGGGATTTCTTTAATTCTCTCTATTAAAAAAGATAGTTGTGATGTTTTTTCTAAGTAAATTCCAACATAAGCAATAAAGGAATAGCCTAATTTATTATAATCAAGAATCAGTGAAGAACCTTTAATTAAACCTGCATCTTCCATTTTTTTTACTCTCACATGTACTGTACCAGCAGATATTAATAATTTTTTTGCTATATCAGTAAAAGGTATTCTGGTGTTATCAATTAACATGTCAAGAATTTGATGATCTATTTCATCTAATTTAAATTTGTGTTGCATATGAGAAATATTTAAATAAAATACTAATTTATAGAAAATCTTTAAATTATTCTCATTAAAATATCATTTTAAGTAAATTTTAACTATAATTTTAGTAATTTAATTAATGATTCATTTATTTTAGATCCCAGCGTAAAAGTATTTGTTTTTAAATCCTTAAAATAATGAGATGGAAAAACAACTTCTTTGTGTCCTTTTAAATTGTCTAAATCTCCTATAGATTCAACATAAGGGACAAATGAAACAGTTTTATCATTAAGTATCTCCCTGTAATTTATACCTATATTAAGTGATGAATTATTAATTGGAACTTTTTTTAAAATAATATCATAAAACCTTACTGTATTTTTTGGTATATGCTCATATTTATCAACATTAACATTGTCATTAATTGTATTATTTGAAATTAACTCTAAAGCAATAGCGATGGAAAGAAACATATACTTTCTTGTTACTTCTCTTTTGTAATCGTTTTCAAAAAAACCTGACTCAAATAAAATCGTAGAAGAACATTTTTTTTGAAAATGATCACCGAAACAATTTTCATTGTAATCATCACTATATAGCCTTATTCTGTTTCTAATAATATTAGACAATTTAGAGTAAATATGCTGAATTATGTACATAGATTTAATTCTACTACCGTTAATAGAATTATTAATATCATAAGATGGAGAAAGAAAGCTTAATCCAGAGGGGTTAGTATCACTGTCACTACCATAGATTGTTCTTTGATCATGAAGATTAAAACAATAATCAGGCTTGATTTTTAGAAAGTAGTTATTTAATATTTTTGATTCAGGTTGAGAGTTGATTTTAGCATCTCTATTTAAATCTACTTTATTATAATTTTCTCTTGTATAAGCTCTAGCTCCATCAGGATTTAATATAGGTATTAAATGGAGAGTGCATGCATCTAAAATATTTATAAATTCATCGTTGTTTAAGGCATTAATAAAATCAAGTAAACTTTTTGTTGAGGTAGATTCATTTCCATGCATTTGTGACCAAGCAAGAACTTTAATATTTCCATTACCAACCTTAACAACATTTATATCTTCATTATTAACACTACAACCAATTTTACTAATTTTAAATTTAGAATTTAACCGATTTAAATGTAAATCATCATTTGTCAAATATTTACTGGACAAGTGACTTATTCTTGATTTGTTAAAAATATTTGTTAAACGTTTTATGATTTATTCTATTTTGTGATCACAGCAAAGTTATAATATTTAATTAAATTGCAGCTTAAATGAATTATTTTAAGTATGAAATATTTATATCTCACAATTTTAATTTCGTTATGTAGTTGTAACATAAATCAAGAAAGAATTTGCAATGATTTCAAAACAGGTTCTTTTAAAAGTGTTATTAGTATTGAAGGAGTGGAATATACATCAATTTTTAAAAGAAATGACAGTATTCAAGTTGAAACTTTTAATAATGTAATTGATTCAAGCTACGTAAGATGGATTAATGATTGTGAAGTGGTTTTCACTACAATTAATCCTAAAAATATTCTTCAAAAAAAACCAGTACTTGTTAAGATATTAAGAACATTTAAAGATTCTTATGATTTTGAATATTCTTATGTGGGAGAAACAACAAAACAAAAAGGAACTGCGACAGTTTTAAAATAAAGTAGTTTGACCTTTATCTGTATCATTTTCTCCGGAAACATTTAGCCCTATCTTTATTTCGTTTTCATCAATAACTTCAATTTCATTTGCAGAAACTTCTATTGGTGGTTCATAAACTTTAGATTCTAAAATATTAATTTGTTTAACCTTATATCCAGTCAACTGGTTTCCTTGAGCTTTTATCCCTTTAATTGAAATAAATTCTTCAACATCAATACTAGTGTTAGCTCTTTGTTCTTTGTTACGTTCTTTATTAAAAACTAATTCAACAACTGGTTTCCAATCAGTAGAGACAATTTCTAAAAAAGAATTTTTATTTAAAGAAATGAATGTTTCTTCTTTGTTTTCATTTTCAATTAAAAATCTCTTTAAAAAATATTTTTCTTTTTTTCCGTCAAAGTAAATTGCTGAAATAGGTTTTTTTGGTAACCACTTTTCTAAAACAATCATATCTTCATTAAAACGTGTTGTAATTTCTGGAGATATAGTTTTAAGTATACCATTTTGCCTTATTATTAATAATTTGTCTTCTCCTCTAAATTCGCCTAACAACTCTCCCCTACCGTCAACATTTAGTCTTTGAATAGTATCGTCAAACCAAATTTTTCTTGGTTTTAAAGTTGATACACCTTTTTCTTTTAATTCAATTTTATTAACATTATGTTTTGTAACTATATTACCTCTAGAAGATCTTCCTTTGATTAGATAATCAGAAAAATTAATATCCCATTTAAACTTTTTTAATTTAGCAGACTGTCTGAGAATTAGTGAAACAATTTCAGCTTCACCATTGGGATTTGCAGAAAAATAAGAAACAACAGATTCTTTTTTTGCAGAAGACAAATCATAAACCTTATCCCTTGTTACTCCAGAGACAGCGAATCTTTTTAAATAATAAAAGTTTTTGTCTCCATCTTTATATATCATATTATATATGGTCCTTTTGTCTTTCTTTTTAAAAACGGCAGCATGTATAATGTTCTTGCCAATAAATGTTTTAGAGTCAACTTTAGTAATAACTACCTTACAATCTTTTGTAAAAACTATTAAATCATCAATGTCACTACAGTCACAAACATATTCGTCTTTTCTTAGAGATGTTCCAATAAATCCTTCTTCTCTGTTAACGTAAAGTTTAGTATTTCTAATCACTACTTTTGTAGCATCAACATCATCAAATAACTTTATTTCTGTTTTTCTTTGTCTATTTTCGGAATAATCTTTTTTTAAGCTTTTAAAATAATTGATAGAAAAGTTAACAATATCATCTAAGTTAAATTTAACATTCTTGATTTGATTTTCAAGATCGATAATTTTATCACTTGCTTTATCAATATCAAACTTTGAGATTCTTTTGATTTTAATCTCAGTTAATCTTATAATATCTTCTTCATTTACATCTCTTTTTAAATTATTAGTGTAAGGACGTAAACCTAAATCAATAGCTTTTAAAACTCCTTGCCATGTATCTTGATTTTCTATGTCACGATAAATCTTATTTTCAATAAAAATTCTTTCCAAAGAAGAGTAATGCCATTGGTTTTCTAATTCACCTAGTTTAATTAGAAGCTCTTGTTTCAACAAATCTACAGTATTGTCTGTAGATATTTTTAAAATTTCAGAAACTCCTATAAAAAGAGGTTTATTATTTTCAATAACACAACCTAATGGGGATATTGATGTTTCACAATTGGTAAATGCATAAAGTGCATCAATTGTTTTATCAGGAGAAATACCATTTGGTAAATAAATTAAAATTTCAACCTTTGACGCAGTATTATCATCAATTTTTTTAATTCTAATCTTGCCTCTATCATTCGCTTTCAAGATAGAATCTATTAAAGATGTAGTAGTAGTTCCGTATGGAATTTCTGAAATCAATAATGTAGATTTATCAATAGTAGATATTTTAGCTCTAAGTCTGACCTTTCCTCCTCTTCTACCATCATTGTAATTTGAAAAATCAGCAATACCTCCTGTAATGAAATCAGGGAAGATATTTATTTTTTTTCCTTGTAAATGTTTGATAGACGAATCAATTAGTTCAATAAAATTATGAGATAAAATTTTTGTAGAAAGTCCAACAGCTATACCTTCAGCACCTTGAGCTAATAATAAAGGGAATTTAACAGGTAAATTAACAGGTTCTTTCCTTCTTCCATCGTAAGATGCTTGCCACTTGGTAATCTTAGGATTGAATATCACATCTAAACCAAACTTTGATATTCTTGCTTCAATATATCTTGAAGCAGCAGCCCTATCACCAGTTAAAGTATTACCCCAGTTTCCTTGTGTGTCAATTAACAAATCTTTTTGACCAATTTGAACCATTGCATCAGCTATACTGGCATCTCCATGAGGGTGATATTGCATTGTATGACCTACAATATTTGCTACTTTATTATATCTACCATCATCTAAATCTTTCATTGATTGCATTATCCTCCTTTGAACAGGTTTAAAACCATCTTCTATAGCAGGAACAGCACGTTCTAAAATAACATAAGATGCGTAATCCAAAAACCAATCTTTGTACATACCAGTTACTCTAGTGATAGATTCACTATTGTCAGCAATTTGATTGATATGGTTATTTTCTTCCTCTATCATTATTTTTTATTATCAATTAAATCTAGTTCAACCTTTAAATTTTCTATAATGAAGTTTTGTCTGTCTGGTGTATTTTTGCCCATATAAAAACTAAGTAAATCTTCAATTGACATAACTTCATCTAACATTATTGGGTCTAATCTAATATTATCACCAATAAAATGTTTGAATTCATTAGGGGAAATTTCACCAAGACCTTTAAACCTAGTTATTTCAGGGTTTGATTTTAATTTTGTTATTGCATCTATTCTTTCCTCTTCAGAATAACAATAAATTGTTTCTTTTTTATTTCTTACTCTAAAAAGTGGAGTTTGAAGTATATAAATATGACCTTGTTTTATCAACTCAGGAAAAAATTGAAGAAAAAATGTAATTAAAAGTAGTCTAATATGCATCCCATCTACATCAGCATCGGTAGCAATAACAACATTATTATATCTTAAATACTCAATAGATTCTTCTATATTTAGAGCAGCTTGAAGTAAATTAAATTCCTCATTTTCATAAACAATTTTCTTAGTTAAACCATAAGAATTAAGTGGCTTTCCTTTTAAACTAAATACAGCTTGAGTATTTACATCTCTTGATTTAGTAATACTTCCAGATGCAGAATCACCCTCTGTTATAAATAAAGTAGACTCTAGTCTGCGATCATTTTTAAGATCTCCTAAGTGAATTCTACAATCTCTAAGTTTTTTATTATGGATGCTTGCTTTTTTAGCCCTATCTCTAGCTAACTTTCTAATACCAGAAAGTTCTTTTCTTTCTTTCTCAGCTTGTAATATTTTTCTTTGAATAGATTCAGCGATATTAGGATTTTTGTGTAAATAATTATCTAAACTGTTTTTTAAAAAATCGTTAACATATGTTCTGACTGTTGGTAAATCTCCACCCATATCAGTAGAACCTAATTTTGTTTTAGTTTGACTTTCAAATACAGGTTCCATCACTTTAATTGAAACAGCTGAAACAATAGATTTTCTGATATCAGATGAGTCATAGGTTTTACCATAAAATTCTCGTATAGTTTTTACTAATCCTTCTCTAAAAGCCAATAAATGAGTTCCTCCTTGTGTTGTATTTTGCCCATTAACAAAAGAATGGTACTCTTCACTGTATTGAGTCTTACTATGAGTGATAGCGACTTCAATATCCTCACCACTAATATGTACAATCGGATATAACATATCACTTTCATTAATTCTTTCACTGAGTAAATCTTTTAATCCATTTTCACTAAAGAATTTTTCGCCATTAAAAATTATAGTTAAACCTGGATTTAAATAAACATAATTTTTAAGCATTCTAGAAATATATTCATTTCTGTATTTGAAATTTTTAAAAATACTTTGGTCAGGAACAAAAGTTACCTTTGTGCCTTTTCTTCTAGAAGATTCTATTTTGTCATTATGATTAGTTAAATTACCTTGATTGAACTCTGCAGATACAGAATATCCTTCCCTGGTAGATTCTACTCTAAAATAGTCGGACAAGGCATTAACTGCTTTTGTACCCACACCATTTAAACCGACAGCCTTTTTAAATGCCTTGGAATCGTATTTACCACCTGTATTCATTTTTGAAACTACATCAACAACTTTTCCTAAAGGAATACCACGTCCAAAATCTCTAACAGTAACTTTAGTTTGATTTATAGAGACTTCAATAGTTCTACCAGCACCCATTACAAATTCATCAATTGAGTTATCAAGAACCTCTTTTAACAAGATATATATACCATCATCTGGAGATGAACCATCGCCAAGTTTGCCTATATACATACCAGGACGCATTCTAATATGTTCTTTCCAGTCTAAAGAACGAATATTATCTTCTGTATAATTATTATTTGGTGACATTTAATTTATATATATAAGAATGATGCTAATATAGTATATCAAACTAAAAAAAGAAATCAAGAAATGGTAAAGTAATTAACAAAGTATTTAATGAATGTTAAAAATTATACATTGAATAAAAAGTGCATTACATCACCATCTTTTACAATGTAATTTTTTCCCTCAACATTCATTTTTCCTGCTTCCTTGACCTTTAATTCAGTTTTATAATTGACATAGTTTTCGTAAGAAATTACTTCAGCTCTAATAAAGCCTTTTTCAAAATCAGTGTGAATAACTCCTGCAGCTTGGGGAGCAGTAGAGCCAACGCTAATAGTCCAAGCTCTAACTTCTTTTACACCTGCAGTAAAGTATGTTTGTAGATTGAGTAACTTGTAAGTTGATCTTAATAATTTAGACGAACCTGGTTCAGACAATCCTAAATCTTCTAGAAACATTTTTCGTTCTTCAAAATCATCTAGCTCATTAATATCTGCTTCAATAGCCACTGCCAAAATGATTACTTCTGCTTTTTCATCCGATACTAGTTTTTTGACTGAATCAACATAATGATTGCCAGTGATTGCACTATTTTCATCAACATTACAAACATATAAAACAGGTTTATCAGTTATTAATTGCAATGGCGCTACAAAAGCTAAATAAATTTCATTATCAAAATCGATAGATCTCACTGAATTAAGAGATTCTAAGTGAGATTTAATCTTATTTAAAATAATTAATTCTTTTTGAGCATCTTTATTTCCTGTTTTAGCAGTTCTTGCTGTCTTTTCTAATTTTTTATTTACAGTTTCAAGATCTTTTAGTTGTAATTCTAAATCAATTATTTCTTTATCTCTAATTGGATCAACAGAGCCGTCTACATGAATAATGTTATCGTTGTCAAAACATCTTAAAACATGGATAATTGCATCAGTTTCTCTAATATTGCCTAAGAACTGATTACCTAATCCTTCCCCTTTACTAGCGCCTTTAACTAATCCTGCAATATCAACAATTTCAACTGTAGCTGGAATAACTTTTTCTGGATTAACAAGGCTTTCTAAAGTTAATAATCTATTATCTGGAACATTAACCACTCCTATATTAGGTTCAATTGTACAGAAAGGAAAATTCGCACTTTGTGCTTTTGAATTTGATAAACAATTAAATAAAGTTGATTTTCCTACGTTTGGTAATCCTACTATCCCTGCCTTCATTAGTTATTTGGATGCATAAATTGTTGCTTTCTTTTTAAAATATCTTCAGTTTCAACATTATCTTCGTCAGGAACACAGCAATCTACAGGACAAACAGCTGCACATTGTGGTTCTTCATGAAAGCCAACACATTCAGTACATTTACTTGGCACTATATAAAATATTTCGTCACTAATTGCTTCTTGAACCACTTCAGCATTAACTTCTTTACCGGAGGTCAAGACTATATCACCTTTAAGACTAGTACCATCTGAATACCTCCAATCATCACTAGCTTCATATATGGCTGTATTTGGACATTCAGCTTCACATGCACCGCAGTTTATACACTCGTCGGTAATAATGATTGCCATATGATTATTGTTTTATAAATTTGATACAAAAGTAATTTTAAAAGAAATTAAAACCAAGTAGATAAATGAATATAAATCAGAGAATAGAAATAATATGTAAAATTGGTAAATTTTTAAAGAATTATTTAGATGAAAAATATGATATAAATAAAGATCATAAATTAGCTGAATTTGAAAAGATTATTATCAAGACTCAATCTATAAATCCATGGTTTACAGATGAGAATATTAAAGTCAATTTAACTTACTGGTCAGAAAAATTAACTAAAACAAACCTAAAACAATGGTTAAATAAATACGATCTAAACAATAACTCAAGAAAAAATATTGCGATAATAATGGCTGGAAATATTCCCTTAGTTGGTTTTCATGATTTTATTTGTGTTTTTTTATCTGGACATAATTCTATTATTAAATTATCTAATAATGATAAGTTTATTCTTCCATTTTTAACAGATTTAATTAATCTGGATTCTGACAGAGTAGTTTATTTAGATAATATGCTAAAAGATTACCATGGTGTAATCGCTACTGGTTCTGATAATACAAGTAGGTATTTTGAATACTATTTTAAAAATAAAAATTCAATAATTAGAAAAAACAGAAATTCGATAGCAATTTTGGATGGAGAAGAGTCTGATTGTGATTTAAAATCTTTAAGCCATGACATATTAACATATTTTGGTCTTGGGTGTAGAAATGTATCTAAGTTATATGTACCTAGAAATTACAATTTTGATTCATTTTTTAACTCAATATTTAGTTATAAAGAATTAATTAATAATCATAAATATGCTAATAATTATGACTATAATAAGGCTATATTCTTAATGAGTGAATATAAGTTTCTTGATAATGGATTTTTTATTGTTATTGAGGGGGAAGAAATGCACTCCCCTATTTCTACAATTAACTATGAATACTACGATAATATTTCACTTTTAAGAGAAAAAATAAATCAACAAGAAGATAAGATTCAATGCATAGTTAGTAATATTGAATTTAAAGGAAAAGTTGATTTTGGTGAAACTCAAAACCCTTCTTTAAATCAATATGCTGACAACATTGATGTAATGAATTTTTTGTTAACAATATAGTTTAAAACTTATCTTAAAAAACAACATATTTAGATTAATAATTACCAAATTTGTTGTTTAATTTCAAAATATGAAAAAACATAATTTTAGTGCAGGTCCTTGTATACTTCCACAACAAGTATTATTAGAAGCATCAGAATCTATAATGGACTTTAATCAAAGTGGTTTATCCCTCATAGAAATATCACATAGAAGCAAAGCATTTGTTGATGTAATAGAAGAGGCAAAAGATATAGCCTTAGATTTATTAAACCTTAAAAACAAAGGTTATAAAGTGCTCTTTTTACAAGGTGGAGCTAGTACACAGTTTTTAATGACAGCTTATAATCTTTTAGAAACTAAAGCTTCTTTTTTAAATACTGGGTCATGGAGTGATAAGGCAATTAAAGAAGCAAAACTATTTGGCTCTGTTAATGAATTAGCAAGTTCAAAAGATTCAAATTTTAATTATATTCCAAAAGATTACTCAATTCCCTCTGATTCTGACTATTTTCATTGCACTTCCAATAACACAATTTTTGGAACTCAAATAAAAGATTTCAAAAAATCAACTGTCCCTCTAATTTGTGACATGAGTAGTGATATTTTTTCCAGGGATTTAGATTTTTCGAAATTTGATTTAATTTATGCTGGTGCACAAAAAAATATGGGCCCAGCTGGAGCAACAATTGTTATTATTAAAGAAGAAATTCTTGGAAGAGTGACAAGAGATATTCCTTCAATGATGAATTATAAACTCATGATTGACAAAAGTAGTATGTTCAATACTCCACCTGTTTTTTCTATTTATGTATCCTTATTAACTATGAGATGGTTAAAGAACTTAGGAGGTATTAAAGCAATAGATGAAATTAACAAAACAAAAGCTATTGTTATGTACTCAGAAATTGATTTAAATCCACTTTTTAATGGTTTTGCTGCTATTGAAGATAGATCTACTATGAATGCGACGTTTAATTTGATAAATAACGATTTAAAAGACACTTTTGAATCTATGCTGAAAGAAGCAGGTATTGAGGGGGTTAATGGACATAGAAGTGTTGGTGGATATAGAGCGTCGATGTACAACGCATTATCACTGGATAGCGTAAAGGTTCTTGTAGAAGTAATGAGTGAATTAGAAACAAAAGCATAAAAAATGAAAGTATTAGCAAACGATGGTATTTCAAATAGTGGAATAGAAAAATTATTAAACAATGGTATTGACATTAAAAATATTACTGTAGAACAGGGTCAATTAATTGATTATATAAATAAAAATGAAATTACAGTTTTACTTGTAAGAAGTGCAACAAAAGTCAGAAAAGATATTATAGATAATTGTCCTAGTTTAAAAATTATAGGAAGAGGTGGTGTTGGAATGGACAATATAGATGTTGAGTATGCTAAAGAAAAAGGTATTAAAGTAATTAACACCCCAGCAGCTTCCTCTGGTTCTGTTGCAGAACTAGTGATTGCTCACCTATACACTTGTGCTAGATTTTTGCATATTTCAAATAGAAATATGCCCTTAGAAGGTGATTCTAATTTTAAAAAACTTAAAAAAGCTTTTGCTAAAGGAGTTGAATTAAGGGGTAAAACTTTAGGAATTATTGGATTTGGTAGAATTGGTCAGGAAGTAGCAAAAATTGCACTTGGCATTGGAATGAATGTTATCTATTATGATTTACACAACGATAAAGTCAATTTAAAATTAGAATTTTTTGATAGACAGATTTTAAATTTTAAACTTGAAAAGTCTAGTTTTAAAAACGTTTTAAGTCAATCAGACTTTATTACATTACATGTTCCTGCTCAAAAAGAATATGTTATTGGCGATAAAGAGTTTGATTTAATGAAAGATGGTATTGGACTTATTAATGCAGCGAGAGGTGGTGTTGTTGATGAAGTGGCTCTAGATAAAAACATAAGTGATGGTAAAGTCTCTTTTGCAGCACTAGATACATTTGAAAATGAACCCAATCCAGAAATTAAACTTTTGATGAATCCAAAGATATCTTTAACTCCACATATAGGTGCAGCGACTAATGAAGCTCAAGATAGAATTGGCGTAGAACTTGCTGATCAAATTATTGAAATTTTAAAATAAAATAATGCTCGAAAAAATAAAAAAAAAGTGGGGTATAACTTCCTTTTTTCAAGTAGTAATTATATTTATAGTCTTTGGAGTGACTGGTTCAGCTTCAACTTTATTTTCTGGACCAGTACTAGAATTTCTAAATATAGGTAAAAGTGATTTCCATCCAATGATATACTGGCCAATGAGATTACTAATCTTGTTTCCAATATATCAAGTTTTATTAATTTGGTTTGGTTTTGTATTTGGAGTTATTGTTAATGTTTTGACCTTTCAAAAAGATAAATTCATATTTAATTTTTTCTATAAAATGGCTATTAATATGTCTAAAGGGATGCTAAGGTTAATGAGCTTTGGTTATTTATTTAAAAAATAGTTATTTCAAAATCTCTTTATTTTGCTCCATTAGTTTCTTTATTTTAGGACTTATTATCGCCGTACAGTACGGTTGATTAGTGTTTATGTCATAATAATCCTTATGTTCAATTTCTGCCTTATAAAATCTTGTTAACATTTTAAGTTCTGTTACAATCAGTTCAGAGAATAATTTTTTATCATTCAACTCATTAACATAAATCTTTGCCGATTTTAATTCATCTTCATTAACACAATAAATTGCAGATCTATATTGTGTACCAATATCATTTCCTTGTTTATTTAAAGTTGTAGGATTGTGAGTACTAAAAAATACTTCTAATAGAGTTTTATAAGAAATAATTGTCTGATTATATAAAATTTCAACAGCTTCTGCATGACCAGTAATACCTAAACACACTTGTTTATATTGAGGGTTAGCAACTCCCCCACCAGTGTAACCTGGATAAACTTCAATTACTCCTTTTAACCTAGAGAAAATTGCCTCTGTGCACCAAAAACAACCTCCTGCAAAATATGCTTTATTTAAATCTTTCATTTTATAATAATTAATAACTAGTTTGTCTAATGATTATTAATTGGTAATTTCACAATATTATTTATTATTTACAATGATTAAAACCAAAAATTTAAAAAAAAATTATAATTCTCTACAAGTTTTAAAAGGAGTTGATTTAAATATATCTAAATCTGAAATTGTTTCTATTGTTGGTTCCTCTGGAGCCGGAAAAACTTCTTTGTTGCAAATATTAGGAACTTTAGACAAACCATCTAACAAAGATTGTAAGTTAATTATTGATAATATTGATATCTTGAATTTAGATGAAGAAGAATTATGTAAGTTTAGAAATAGAAAGATTGGTTTTATATTTCAATTTCATCAATTATTACCTGAATTTACTGCAATTGAAAATGTTTGTATTCCTGGATATTTAAAAAAAACTAATCAAGTTGATTTACTAAAAAGAGCAAATGAGTTATTATGTTACCTTGATTTAGAGAATAAAATTAATAATAAACCAAGTGAACTTTCAGGTGGTGAACAGCAGAGAGTTGCAGTCGCGAGAGCATTAATTAATAATCCTAAAATTATATTTGCAGATGAGCCCTCTGGAAATTTAGATTCTGCCAGTGCTGAAAACCTCTATAAACTATTTTTTGATATTAGAGATAAGTATAAAACAACTTTTATTATTGTTACCCACAATCAAAAGTTAGCCGATTTAGCAGATAGGAAGGTTGAAATTATTGACGGTGATATTAATTAATAATGCTAAGTAAGTTAAACAATACAGATCTAAAGTCTTTTCTAGATGAAAAGTATAAGCAGTACAATAATTATAATTTCATTAAATCTGATCCTATACAGGTTCCTCACTCATATTCTTTAAAAGAGGATATTGAAATTTCTGCATTTTTAACTTCAACTATATCATGGGGTAATCGAAAAATGATTATAAGAAACGCAAAAAAATTGATGCTTTTATTAGATGAATCTCCTTATGATTTTATATTAAATCATTCCAAGAAAGATTTTGAATTATTTACCAGCTTTGTTCATCGAACATTTAATTCTATTGACTTAATTTATTTTGTACAGGCTTTGAATAATATTTATATTAACCATGGCGGATTAGAATCAGTTTTTTCAAATAATTGCAAGAACAACTCAACTCAAAATTCAATAAGTATATTTAAAAGCATTTTTTTTAAATTACCTCACAAAAATCGTACTACAAAACATGTTGCTGACCCTTATAAAGGATCATCAGCAAAAAGAATAAATATGTTTTTAAGATGGATGGTTAGAAATGATAATAATGGAGTTGACTTTGGATTATGGAAAAGTATACCTACGAGTTATTTATCAATCCCATTAGATGTACATACTGGAAATGTAGCGAGAAAATTAGGTTTATTAAGCAGAAAACAAAATGATGCAAAAGCATTAATTGAATTGGATAAAAAATTAAGAGAGCTAGATCCAATAGACCCGGTTAAATACGATTATGCGTTATTTGGATTAGGCGCTTTTGAAGGTTTTTAAAACACATTGTATTTTCTTAATTATAAAATCCTTAAATTTATTTTTTCTTAAAAACTAATTCTATGAAATTACATCTAACTCTATTATCATTTATAATTACATCTTTTATTTATTGTCAAGATTTAAAACTTCCTATTGACACTATAATTTCTAGTAATCACAGTACAAAGATAAAAAATGTGTCAGTCGATTACCTTGCATCAACAGGAACGCAACCAGTTTGGAACTCAAAAGGAGAGGTAATTGCATCACTATTTTACACATATTACAAAAGAACCGATATAAAAAACACTAGTGAGAGACCTTTAGTGATTTCTTTCAATGGTGGTCCTGGTTCTGCGTCTGTATGGATGCATATTGCTTACACTGGACCAAAAATATTAAACATTGATAGTGAGGGTTTCCCTGTGCAACCTTACGGTGTTAAAGATAACCCCTACTCTATATTAGATGTTGCTGATATTGTCTTTGTTAACCCAGTCAATACTGGATACTCAAGAATGATTCCAGATAAAAATGGTAAAATGCCTGATAAGAGTTTGTTTTTTGGCATCAATGCAGATATTAAATATTTAGCTGAATGGATTAACACATTTGTTTCAAGAAATAATCGATGGGAATCACCTAAATACATAATTGGTGAGAGCTATGGTGGTACTAGAGTTATGGGATTATCATTAGAGTTACAAGAAAGACAATGGATGTATCTAAATGGAGTAATTTTAGTTTCTCCAGCTGACTATAAAGTTTATAGTACTGGTGGTGCTGTTGGTTCAGCAATTAACTTACCATACTATACCGCTGCAGCATGGTATCATAATGCTCTAGACGAGAAATTACAAAACAAAGATTTACTAGAAATTTTACCTGAATCTGAAGAATTTACCATAAATACTTTAATACCTGCCTTAGCAAAAGGAGGATTTATTTCAGAAAATGAAAAACAAAATATATCCAAAAAAATGTCTTATTATTCTGGTTTAAGTCAGAAATCTATATTACAACATAATTTAGATATACCTACTAGCTTCTTTTGGAAAGACTTATTGAGAGATACCAGTGGTTATACTATAGGTAGATTAGATTCTAGATACCTTGGTTTAGACAAAATGCTAGCGGGTTCTAGACCAGATTCAAATGCAGAGCTAGACTCTTGGGAGCACTCGTTTACTCCTGCAATTAATCATTATTTAAGAAATTATTTAGGCTTTAAAACAGATTTGAAGTATAATTTGTTTGGCTCAGTTAGGCCATGGGATAATAGAAATGACTCAACGAGAGATGATTTAAGGCAGGCTATGGCACAAAATCCATATCTTAAAGTATTAGTTCAGTCTGGTTATTATGACGGTGCAACGACGTACTTTCAAGCAAAATACACAATGTGGCATGTTGACCCTAGTGGTAAGATGAAAGACAGGTTTACATACAAAGGATATAGAAGTGGTCATATGATGTATTTAAGAGCTGAAGATTTGGAATCTTCAAACGAAGATTTAAGAGTGTTTATAAAAAACTCATTGTCAAATGGAAAATCTGCTAAATATTAAAAAATTAATTATATATATACTTTTACATAGTTTTGTTTTTGGCTGTAATCAATCAACTGAATTATATGATATTAGTCTAACTAAGGACTATCAATCTTCTGAACCAAACCTATATACTTCAATAAAAGGTGACACTTATTTAAGTTTTATCTCTTCATCTGAGAATTCAGATCTTAGTAAATTATATTTTTCTAAATTAGAATTAGATAAATTGAAATGGAGTAAACCAACTTTAATTAATAGCTCAACTGATTGGTTTGTTAACTGGGCTGACTTCCCTAGAATCACCACTAATAATCAAAATGGTATTTCTGTGCACTATCTAGAAAAAAGTGGGTTAGATACCTATTCTTATGATATTAAAGTAATGAATTCAAAAGATGATGGAAATAGCTGGAATAATCCTATTAAACTTCATAGTGACAATACAAAAACAGAGCATGGTTTTGTATCAACTGTCAATTTTAATAATAATTTTCTATCTACCTATTTAGACGGAAGACAAAACGAGTTATCAAAGAAAAACAAAAAACTTAAACCACAAATGACTTTAAGGGCAACCTCCTACAACATAGATGGGGTAATTCTTATGGACGAATTAATAGATAACAAGGTTTGTGACTGCTGTCAAACTGATATAGCTTTAACATCAAATAACACGCCAATAACAGTCTATAGAGATCGATCTAATAACGAAACCAGAGATATTTATTATTCATATTTTAAAAATTCTAAATGGTCTACTCCTTTAACAGTAAATAATGATAATTGGATAATAGCTGGATGCCCAGTCAATGGTCCAGCAATTTCAACTTTTGATAACTCTTCTTCAGTGGTTTGGTATACAGAAATTAATGGAGAAAGTAAAATAAAAGTTGCATTTACAAATGATATTACAAAAGGCTTTGATGATCCAATTTTAATTAACACAAGTGATCCTTTAGGCAGAGTAGATATTGAAATGATTAATGAAAATACCTCAATTATTAGTTATATGGATTATATAGATGATAAAGCATTTATAAAATTACAAAGAGTTGATAGATTTAACGGAGTTAATAAATCAATAATTATTGATGAGATCTCAAATACAAGATCATCTGGATTTCCAAAAATCAATATAATTGACAATTATAAGACTATTATAAGCTGGACAGATTCATCAAAAAAGCTTAATGTAAAGACTATTTTGCTTAATAACTCATATTTTGACTAATAGTGATTTAGTTAGTATTATAACACCCTTCAAAAACTCTTCAAAGTACCTTGAAGAATGTTTAAGATCAATTATTAACCAAAGCTATAAGAATTGGGAATTAATCATGATAGATGATTATTCAAATGATAATAGTTATGATATAGCAAACAAAATTTCGGAAAACAATAAAAGAATAAAACTTTATAAAAATCAAGGAGAACAAGGTATAATTAATTGCCTAAGGCTTGGTCTTAATAAATGCTCTGGAAATTACATAACTAGGATGGATAGTGATGACATAATGCACAAAAACAAATTAAAGGAATTATACAACTTATTAAAAATTAAAGGTAAAGGTTATATTTCAACATCAAAAGTTGAATATTTTTCTAAAAAAGGAGTTGGTGATGGATATAAGAAATATGAAAATTGGCTTAACAAAATGATTGAGGATAAGGATAATTTTAATCACATATATAAAGAATGTGTCATTCCTTCCCCTAATTGGTTGTTACATAAAGATGATTTAATTTCTTGCGGAGCATTTGATTCAAATATTTATCCAGAAGATTATGACTTAGTATTTAGATTATACAAAAATAAAATAAAAATAATAGCATCAGAAAATGTACTACATCTATGGAGAGATTATCCTATGAGAACATCTAGAAATCATTCAAATTACGCAGATAATAGTTTCATTGACTTAAAGTTAAAATACTTTGTTGAATTAAATTATGATATTAATAAAACATTAGTGGTTTGGGGAGCTGGAAGAAGAGGAAAGTTAGTTGCAAAAAAGCTTTGTGCATTTAAAATTGATTTTGTTTGGGTTTGTAATAATTCTAATAAAATTGATCAATTAATTTACAACAAAAAACTAAAAAATATTGAATACTTGAGTCAATTAAAAAATTATCAGAGTATTATTACTGTAGCAAATGATAAATCTCAATTACTGATAAATGACTTTTTCAAGTCGAAAGGACTTATAAAAATGAAAGATTATTATTTTTTTTGTTAATTATTAAAAATAACATTTAGCTAATTCAATTGAAATCCTTTTATTATTTTTGTAAAAATTTTCATTTTAAATTTAATATATAAATGAACACTTTATTAAAATCCGCTACTATTATTGACAAAACAAGTGATTTTCATAATAATAAAGTTGATATATTAATTGAAAATGGAATAATATCAAATATTGATTTCAATATAATTAATCCTAAAAATTACAAAGAAATTAATTTAACTAACCTTCACGTTTCTAGAGGTTGGTTTGATTCCAGCGTTTCTTTTGGTGAGCCAGGTTTCGAAGACAGAGAAACCATTGACAATGGTTTAAAGGTTGCATCCAGATCAGGGTTTACATCCATTGCACTTCAACCCAATACAAATCCAATTTCAGTGAGTCGATCACAAATAGAATATATTAAGAACAAATCCGTTAATGAGTTAGTCGAAATATATCCAATTGGTGCTTTGACCAATTTTAAATCGGAACTCACAGAAATGTATGATATGAAAAGTGGAGGAGCAATATGTTTTGGAGATTATAAAAAACCCATAATTAATGCTAATACTTTAAAATTAGCACTATTGTATTCGTCTAATTTTAATGGGATAATACTTTCATTTCCTGAAGACAAGGTGTTGTCAAATAACGGGGTTATGAATGAAAATATTACTAGCACATCGATAGGCTTAAAAGGTAGTCCTTCTTTGTCTGAACATGTCCAAATCATGAGAGACTTGTCAATTCTTGAATATACTGGTGGAAACTTACACATTCCGACAATATCTACTTCTAAGTCAGTTGATATGATTAGACACGCAAAGAAAAAAAAGTTAAACGTTAGCTGCAGTGTTGCAGTTCATAATTTGTTTTTTTCTGATAATACTTTACTTAACTTTAATACTAACTTTAAAGTGCAACCTCCATTAAGGACAAAAGATGATATTAAATCTTTAATTGATGGAGTTAAAGATGGTACAATTGACATGGTTACATCTGATCATAACCCATTAAATATTGAACTTAAAAAAACAGAATTTGATAACGCTGAATATGGCACGATTGGGTTAGAAAGTTTTTTTGGAGCTTTAAATTCAATTTTTTCAACAAAAATGACAGTCAAGATACTTACAAGTGGGAAAACTGTATTTAATATTCCAGAAAACAAAATTGAAATAGGAGAAACAGCTAATTTAACTCTGTTTAATCCAGATAAGGAATATATTTTTGATAAAAATAATATTTTATCTAAATCTAAAAATTCAATTTTTAAAAAATCAAAATTAAGAGGTATGGTTTATGGTACAATTAATAAAAATAAACTATCTATTCGAAAGTAATGTTAAATGAAGATTTATCTATAAAATATTTAATTAGAGAACCTCAATCCAAAACATCCAAATCTCCATTATTAATACTACTACATGGATTCGGAAGCAATGAGTCGGATCTCCATTCTTTTGCTAATTATCTTCCTGAAAACCACTTTATAGTTTCAATAAGAGCACCTTTTAAGTTACACAATGGTGGATTTGCTTGGTACAATATAAGTTTTGATAATGAAATGAATAAGTTTAACGATCATAAACAAGCTGAAAAGTCTTTAAAAATGATAGTTAATTTTATTGATCAATTATCCAAAAAATACTTAATCGACAACGATCATATATCACTTTTAGGATTTAGTCAAGGAACTATACTTAGTTATGCTTTATGTCTTAATTATCCAGAAAAATTTAAAAATATTATTGGTTTTAGTGGATATATTGATGAAGCGATGATTAATATCGCATCAAAAAACAAAGACTACAGTGAATTGAATTTATACATCTCGCATGGTAAAGATGATCCAGTTATTCCGGTAAATTGGGCTAGAAAATCGACTGAAATACTAAAAAATTATAAAATTAATTATTCTTATAGCGAATTTGATTCAGGACACACAATTTCACCTGAAAATTTTTATGACTTCAAAAAATGGCTAGAATCTAACTAACTTTTATAGTTAATTGGTCATATGCTAAAAATATATTTTCAGGTAAATTACTTTCTACTTCTTTATGAAAACCTAAGTGATGACTAATGTGAGTAAAATAACAAATTTTAGGACTAATTTTTTTTACTAAATCAAGAGCTTCTCTAAGATTTAAATGTGAGTGATGTGCTTCTAATCTTAAGCAATTTAAAACTAAAACGTTCAAGTTATATAATTTTGATAATTCAGAATCCGAAATAGTTTTCATATCAGTTATATAGGCGAAATTCTCTAATCTATATCCAAAGACTTGTAGATCATTATGTTTAACATTTATCGGTAAAATATCAATCCCATTCACTTTAAAGACTTTACTTTCAATCTCAATAGGATTTATTACAGGGACACCAGGATAATTATTATCATTATTAAAAATATAATTATAACGGTTTTTGATGTTATTTAAAACTCTTTTATGCGCATATATATCAATTTCTCCATGATTAAAATAAAAAGGTCTTAAATCATCAATTCCTGAAACATGATCACTGTGTTCGTGTGTAAAAAAAACAGCATCAAGTTTATTACAATTTGATCGAAGCATTTGATATCTAAAATCTGGTCCACAGTCAATAACAAAATTAGAAGATTTAGATTGTATTAATATAGATGACCTTAATCTCTTGTCCTTGATATCTGTACTTTTACATACAGGATGATTACTTCCTACTACTGGTATTCCTTGGGAAGTCCCTGTTCCTAAAAAAGTAATTTTTAACATAGTTAGATAATTGATATAAAAATAGAATATTTTTCTTTGACCAAATCAATTTTTAATACATTTGTAGTGTACAATTTATATGTTATTAAATATAGCTATGGATATAATTCACAATGGTGATTCAAAAGTAAAAACTGTTCCTACTACGAAACAGAAGGCTTTAAAAATTAATTTAAACGATAATATTTACGGAACTTTTGCTGAAATTGGAGCTGGACAAGAAACTGTTAGACAATTTTTTAGAGCTGGAGGTGCATCAAGTACAATTGCAAAGTCTATATCAGCATATGACAAAGATTTTAGTGACGCAATTTATGGAATAGAAGATGACAAACGATATGTTACCGAAAATAGATTAAGAAAAATGCTTGATTGGGAGACCGATCTAATAGAGCAAAGATTAACTAGAGACAAACATCCTGAAAAATTGTTTTTTTCTTACGCAAATACTGTTGCTACTATAGACTTTGCTAAAAAATTTAAAGGTCATGGATGGGTTGGTCTTAGATTTCAGATTAAACCAAATGGAGAGTACAATGAAATCATTCTCCACATAAGATTTAAAGAAAACGATGCTAGACTTCAACAGGAAACACTTGGAGTTTTGGGCACAAATCTTATTTACAGTGCTTTTTACAAATATAACCAACCAAAAAAAATATTAAAATATCTATATGACAATCTTAATAAAGATCAGTTAGAAATAGATACTATAAATTTTTCTGGACCAGTATTTAGTGAAGTTGACAACAGGTTGATTAGTTTGCAGCTTGTTAAAGGTGGAATGACAGATGCAGTAATGTTTTCTCCAGAAGGTAAAAATGTTCTGCCAGCAAAAATATTATATAAAAAAAACATTCTTGCATTAAGGGGAAGTTTTAGACCTGTAACCAAGGTTAATGTAGAAATGTACCTAAACTCTATCAAATTATTTTTAAAGCAAAAAAATGTTGATCTTGAAAAAACTCAAGTTGTATTTGAAATTACATTATCGAATTTAAAAACTGATGGAGAAATTGATGAGCAGGACTTTTTAGATAGAGCTAAGCTTTTATGTTCGTTAGGACAAACAGTATTAATTTCGAATTTTAAAGAATATTATAAACTTGTAGAGTATTTCTCTTTATATACTAAGAAAAAAATAGGTATTACAATGGGTATTAATAATTTAATAGAAATATTCAATCCTAAATATTATACACAACTTAGTGGTGGTATTCTTGAAGCATTTGGCAAATTGTTTTTCAAAAATGTTAAAGTATTTGCATATCCAATGCTTGATGAAAACGGAAAAATAGTCAACAGTGATAATTTGAAGGTCCATCCAAGGATGAAAGAGTTATATAAATTTTTTAAATATAACGGAAAAGTCGAAGATGTAGTAGACTATGATATTAATCACTTAAAAATATTCTCAAGAGAAGTTCTGAAATTAATAAACAATGGAGATCCTAAATGGGAAGATATGCTTCCTAAGGGGGTTAGCAAGCTTATTAAAGAGCAGAAATTATTTGGTTATAAATAACTTCTTAGTTATTTAGGATTTGATTAGTATGATCTTTTGTTTTTACTTTATCAATCACTCTAGTAATAATTCCTTTATCGTCTGTTATAAAAGTAGTTCTTAAAATACCTTCGTACTCTCTTCCCATAAATTTTTTCAATCCCCACACACCAAAAGATTTTATTACATCCATATTAACATCAGCAAGTAAAGGGTAAGGAAACCCACCAAACTTTGTGGAAAAAGATGATTGTGACTTTACTTTATCAGCACTGACCCCATATATTGAGTATCCATTTTTCTTTAACTCAGAAAAATTTTCAGATAAATTACAAGCTTGAGCTGTACATCCAGGTGTATTTGCTTTCGGGTAGAAAAAAATAATACATTTATTAGATAACAAATCTTGTGTCTTAACAATATTTCCTTTGTCGTCAAGGCACTCGAAATTAGGTATCTTATCCCCTACTTTTAATAATCCCATAATTAGTATATTTGAATTTTAGGTAAATATAATATAAATGAATAAAAAAGAAAGAATTAAGTTTATTATTGAAGAACTGGAAAAAAAATATCCAAAGGTGCCCATACCTTTAGATCACAAAGATCCGTATACTTTATTAATTGCGGTACTTCTTTCTGCACAATGTACTGATGTTAGAGTGAACAAAATAACTCCAATTTTATTTGAAAAAGCTAATAATCCCTATGATATGGTCAAAATGAGTGTTGAAGAGATTAAAGATATTATAAGGCCATGCGGATTGTCACCGATGAAAAGTAAAGGAATTTATGGGCTATCTAAAATTTTAATAGACAAACATAATGGCAAGGTTCCTGCAGATTTTGAATTATTAGAAGAATTACCTGCAGTTGGTCATAAAACTGCTAGTGTTGTAATGTCTCAAGCTTTTAATATACCTGCATTTCCTGTAGATACTCATATTCATAGACTTTTATATCGTTGGAAAATCTCTACTGGAAAAAACGTAAAGAAAACTGAAGAGGATGCAAAGAAAGTTTTTCCAATTGAATTATGGAATAAATTACATTTACAAATAATTTGGTACGGCAGAGAATATTCTCCAGCCAGAGGATGGGACATAAATAAAGACATTATAACCAAGACGGTAGGCAGAAAAAAACTTTTTAGTAATTTATTAAATAAATCTAATTGAGACTAAGTTCAATTTTTTCAGATTTAAGCTCAATTACGCATAAAGATTTGGAATAATTAATTAAAAAATTAATTGTTTCTGTTTTAGGCTGTATTGTAGAAGTTATTCTTTTTTTCTTAGAGTAATTTTTTTGCATATTGTTTTTTCTTTATAACGAAGAAAAAAACAAGTTATTGCTATTTAGTAAGAGATATGTTTTTTTTTGAAATAATACTCCTAAGATTGATAAGAGCATACCTCATTCGACCAAGAGAAGTATTAATACTTACACCTGTTTTATAAGAAATTTCTTTAAAACTTAAGTCATTGTAAAATCTGTAAATTAAAACTTCTTTTTGATCATTTGGAAGTAATTCAATTAAGTCTCTAACATCATTATCAATTTGATTTTTAATTAAGTTATCTTCTGCATCAAGAGTGTTATCCTTTAAAACAGAAAAAATATCAAAGTTTTCAGAACTTTGAAATTTTTGTAATCTTTTATTTTTCCTAAAATGATCAATAACTAAATTGTGAGCAATTCTCATTACCCAAGACACAAATTTCCCTTCTTCATTGTAATTACCTAATTTTAATGTTCTTATTACTTTTATAAAAGTATCTTGAAAAACATCTTCTGTCAAATCTCTATCTTGAATCTTTGAATAAATAAAATTGTATAGCTTTTCCTTATGTCTTTTAATTAAAATTTCGAGACAATATTCATTACCTTTAATATAATCGCTTATTAACTGGGAATCAGAAAGTTTATTATAAACCATAACATTACATTTAGTCACAAAAAAATGTGAATTATTTAAAATAAAATTTAAAAAAGTAATGTTATTGTATAGGCGTAATTTTTGTTAATAATTATAATCAAATATAGTCTTATTGATTTAAATTCCAAAAAAACTAATAAAAAACTAGTCATTATCTTCAGATAAATGTAATTAATATTATATTTACTTTTCTATACTTTTTTAAAAACCGTGAAGAAAAAAAGCAATAAAAATATTTTTATTAAGGGTGCAAAACTTCATAATTTAAAAAATATTGATGTTGAAATTCCTAGAAATAAATTAACTGTAATCACTGGACTTTCCGGTTCTGGAAAGTCATCATTAGCTTTCGATACCTTGTACGCAGAAGGACAAAGAAAGTATGTCGAAAGTCTATCAAGTTACGCCAGACAATTCTTAGGTAAATTAGATAAACCAAAAGTAGATTACATTTCAGGAATTTCCCCAGCAATTGCTATTGAACAAAAAGTTAACACCACTAATCCTAGATCAACAGTAGGAACAAGTACTGAGATTTATGATTATTTAAAACTTTTATATTCAAGAATTGGAATAACTTACTCCCCAATTTCAAATAAAAGAGTAAAAAAAGATACTGTTACAGATATTATATCTTTTATTAAAAAAATTAAAATTAATCAAAAATTACTTTTATTATCTCCAATTGAATGTAATAACAAAAATGATTTTAATGAAAAGTTAGATTTACTAAAAAATCAAGGATATAGTCGTATTAAATATAATAATGTAGTAGATAAAATTGATAATTTTAATTATAAAGATTCCAATGATTTTTTTCTAGTCGTTGACAGAATAATTACTGTAAATGATGAATCTTTTTATAATAGACTTGCTGATGCAATTGAGGTTTCGATTTTTGAGGGTAATGGAGTTTGTATTATTGAAGATTTAGACAATAATAAGTCTCATCAATTTAACACGAGATTTGAATTAGATGGTCAAGTTTTCTTAGAACCTTCAACTAATCTTTTTAGTTTTAATAATCCTTACGGTGCTTGTCCTAAATGTGAGGGGTATGGAGATATAGTTGGAATTGACAAAAACCTAGTTATAAAAAACAAGGAGCTTTCTGTTTATGAGGATGCAATTCTTCCATGGAAAGGACAAAAATTAAGTAAATATAAAAATGATTTTATTAAAAATAGTCATAAGTTTAATTTTCCAATTCATAAACCTTATCATGAACTTTCTGAAGATCAAAAGAACTTACTATTTGAAGGAAATGAGTATTTCAAAGGGATAAATGCTTTTTTTAACAAAATTGAATCAAAATCTTATAAAATACAAAATAGAGTTCTATTGTCTAGATATCGTGGGAAAACACTTTGCACTCAATGTAAAGGCAATAGACTAAGAAAGGAAGCAGATTTTGTTAAAATTGATAACAAATCACTATCGGAGTTAATTAATCTATCCATAAAAAAATTATTATTATTTTTTAATAAAATAAATTTAACAGATTCTGAAAAACAAATTTCCAAGAGAATACTGATAGAAATTAAAGCTAGATTAGAACATCTTTCTAATGTTGGTTTAGATTATTTAACATTAAATAGAAAATCAAAAAGTTTATCTGGAGGTGAAAGTCAAAGAATTAATATAGCTACATCTTTAGGCAGTAGTCTTGTAGGGTCTCTATATATTTTAGACGAACCGAGCATTGGATTACATTCTAATGATACAATTAGGTTAATAAAAGTTTTAAAATCTTTACGAGATCTAGGTAACACAGTCATAGTTGTCGAACATGATCACGATATAATGAAACAGGCAGACCATATAATAGATATAGGTCCAAAAGCAGGATCACAGGGTGGTGAATTAGTTGCTTGTGGTAATTATACAGATTTCTTAAAACAGGACTCTATAACTGCTAAATATTTAAATGGAAAGGTAGAAATATCAATACCCAAAATTAGAAAAAAAAGTAAAGAATTTATCAAAATTATTGGAGCAAGAGAAAATAATTTAAAAAACATAAATGTAAATATACCTCTAGGAATATTCACGGCAATTACAGGAGTGTCAGGATGTGGAAAAAGCTCATTAGTAAAAAACATTTTATACCCAGCATTACAAAATGAATTAGGAATTTATGAGAATAATCCCGGTGAATTCACGAAAATTGCTGGAGATTTAGAAAAAATAGATTTCGTTGAATTTATTAATCAAAATCCAATTGGAAGATCATCAAGGTCAAATCCTGTAACCTACATTAAAGCATATGATGACATTAGAAATCTTTATTCAAAACATAATCTAAGTAAACAAAGATTATATAAACCAAAACATTTTTCTTTCAATGTTGACGGTGGAAGATGTGATAAATGTAAGGGAGATGGAGAAATAACAATTGAAATGCAATTCATGGCGGACGTACACTTATTATGTGATCAATGTAAAGGAAGAAGATTTAAAAAAGAGGTATTAGATATTAAATATTCAAATAAAAACATTTTTGATATTTTAAATATGACTATTAATGAAGCTTTGCGTTTTTTTGAAGCAGCTGAAGAAATGAAAATATATAAAAAATTACTACCTCTAAAAGATGTAGGTTTAGGCTATGTTAAGTTAGGTCAAAGCTCCTCTACTCTGTCTGGAGGAGAAGCTCAAAGAATAAAGTTAGCTTATTTTCTAGGAAAGGCAAATAATAAAAACAGAGGGGTCTTTATATTTGATGAGCCAACAACAGGACTACATACAGATGACATTAAAAAGCTGTTAAAATCATTTAATTCATTGATAGATATAGGAAATACAATAATTGTTGTTGAACATAATTTAGAATTAATTAAATGCTCAGACTATATTATTGATTTAGGCCCAGTTGGTGGAGAAATGGGTGGTCATATAATTGCTGAAGGTAGCCCAGAAGATTTAAACTCAAATAAAAAATCAGTTACTGCTAAATATTTAAAAGAATATTTAAAATAAATGACTTTGGCACGCTCTTTGTTTAATATAAAATAGTTAGTTTAATTTATTAGATAGTTAGTTAGAAACCTTGCAAAATCACATCTTTGGGTTTGCAAGGTTTTTTAATTTAGAAATGTATTTGTTATAAAGATTTTTTATATCAACCGATACATTAAAATAAAGAATTATAAATGTATAAATAATAATTACAAATAAAGTTTTGACTATAATATTTAAGTAATTAGAAAAGTCTAATTCAAAATAAAATGAAGTTAAAAAACCTATTAAAATAATTAATCCAATTTTGAAGGAGTTCTTAGTTACTGGATGTAGATTAAATTTCAAATAAACAGTGTATACTTTTATTGAATTATATAAACAAATAGCTAAAAATGATGAAATAGCAGCACCTTCTAAGCCATATAAAGGAATTAATAAATAATTTAAATAAACTGTAGCAATAGTTATTAAGACACCTATAAAAACTATTTTAATGTAGTAAACACTATTAAATATAATTCCATCAACATTTCCTAAAAAAGCATTATAAATTTTAGTGAAGGAAATAATTAATACAATATTGTAGCCCTGTTTGTAATTTTCTGGAATAAAAGAATAAATATCATTTAAATTGAAAACAATTAGAAGAAAAACAAAACCGCAAACAATTAGTAAATTTAAACTAGATTTTCTATACAATATTCCTAATTCAGTAAACTTTTTCTCATTTAATAGTTTAGCGCTTAGAGGATTAGCTATTTGAAATAAAGATCTTCTAGGAACTGTAATTAAAGTAGATATATAAATTGCAACAGAATAATAAGCAACTTTAGAAATATCCAAATATTGAGCTATCATAAATTTATCAATTTCTAAAACAATATTTGCAACTGCTCCGGCGAGACAAATGATAAATAAATATTTAAAAATTAAAAAAGAATTTTTTGGCATTGTAATCTTAAAAATAAAAGGATTATATCTGATTGCATAAATCATCATAATCAAAGTTCTAAACACATAAATAGACAAAACACTTAAAATGAATTCTTGTTCATTAATTAATTCAAAATATATAAATATGAGTAAAATTGAAATTAATACTCTATGGAAGATTTCTTTTAAAAAATTCCCAAATACTGAAATTAATTTAACTTTAACTAATGAATAAAAAACTTCGAAATATGCAAAACTGATGGCAGTTACTATTATTACCCAAATATTCGTTTCTGTTAAAAATTGATTTATAGGTAATATTAATTTTATAAAATCCATTGAAGTAATGCCAATAGCAGTTAAAATTATTACACTCAATAAGGGAACAATCAACATAACGCTTATAAAAGAATCTTTATCAGTTTTGTTGATATATGAAGAGTAAAATTTAATTATAGCATTATGAGTTCCGAGAGAAATAAAAGGAAGCATTATAGTTGCAGTTGAAATAATAAAAGCTAGTAATCCATGATATTCATCTGACAAAAAATAGGTATATAAAAATAATACATTAATAGCACCTAAAACAAATCCTATATATGTTGTAATTGTATTATTAATAGATTGCTTAATTACTATTCCCATTATAGATTTTTTATAATATTTGAAATAGATCTGGTTAATTCAATTCTATTATATTTATTAGTATTATTTGGCAAAATTGTGATACCATCGGCTTTAAATTTTTCAAAATAATTCAAAATACAATTATAAAGTTCAATTTCTTGATCATATTTAAAATTAAAACCAACGTTAGTATCATTTATAATACTCTCGACATCATCGTTATTTGAAATTGAAATAATTGGTCTACTCGAATTCAAATATTCAAACAATTTAGCGGGTATAATATAATTTGATTCTACTTTATTAGTTTGAATTAATAACAATATTTGAGAATTTTTCAAATATTTACTTGTTTGATCATAGCTAATATGACCTATATATTGAACATAAGGCTCTAAAGAGTATTTTTTAATTGATTGTTTCACCTCAACACTTACATTACCAACTAAGCTTAATTGTAGATAGTGTTTTAAATCATTTACTTCATTTATTAATCTACTTAAAACTTTCCACAATATATAAGGATTTCTATCAGATAACATAGTGCCAATGTGTGAAATAGAAAATTTAGTATCTAAATTAAAATCATCATAATTAAAATGATCAAAACCATTTGTTATTGTTGAAATAGGTTTATTGGTTAATTTACTATACTCAATATTTAAACGGTTAGATGTCACAATTATATGATCAGCTTCATTTAGAACACTTTTTTCTAATTTTTTATGCTTATTTAAAGTTGATTTTGTAAAAAAAAACTTTTTATTATACCAAATATTTGTCCAAGGATCTCTAAAATCAGCTAACCATTTAACCTTAGTTAAACTTTTTAATCTTTTACCTAAAAGATGCATACTATGAGGTGGACCCGTAGTAATGATTGTATCAATTTTATTTGAAATTATGTAATTCTTTAGAAAGTTGACAGAATTTTTAGCCCAAAACAACTTTGGGTCAGGAATAAAAAAATTACCTCTTACAAAAAGTAATATCTTATCAATAATTGAGAGTTTTTCTTTAGAGGGAATAAAGCCTTTATTGTAATTAGCATAATGTTTGGGTAAAAATAATTTGAATATTTTATCGAATAAAAAAATTGGCTTTTTAATTATATCAATATTTGCGGGAATATCTATTGTTAATGATTTATCTAATTGGTTTATATCTGAAATTTGTGGAGTATACACTGAAGGTATTATATTAAATTGACTGAAATACTTTACAAATTTTAACCATCTTTGCACACCAGGTCCTGAATATGGCGGCCAATAATAAGTTATAATCAATACTTTATTTTTCAATTTATTCAGCTTCTATTTTTAATATTATAAAACAATGATGACATCATGAGCAAGAATAGTAAAAGTGAACTTCCTAAGCTAACATAAGAAGATTTATTCACAACATCAGGACTAAAGTAACATTCAATTGTATTATTACCTTTATTTAAATACAACCCTCTTAAAGCTACATTAACATTATCAAAGTTAGTTTCTGTGCCGTTTACGTAAACTTTCCAACCATGGGGATAAAATATTTCCGAAAAAACAGCATAACCATCTTCATTATTAGAAGCGGTATACTTTAAATAATTCGATTTAAATTCAACTAAATTAATAGTTGAATTATCAAGAATTTTAAATTTTTGACTTCTAATCTTAGTCGAAACGACACTTTTATTTAAATTTAATGAATCAAGGGATAAAATAGCTTCATTTTGAGAATCTACTTTATAAATATTTTCTACAAACCAAGCATTACCGTTAGCATCTTCGTTAACATAAGCTTCGAATTCATCATTGTCATTTTTGCTAATAAAATACTTGACATTAAGCATGTTTAAAACAGGCATATGATTTTTTGAGATGTAAAATTTTAAAAGAGCATCATAATTAGAAAGTTTAGCAGCATGATATCCTAAAACTGAATTATGAAAGTAAGAAGCTTTTGTTGAGTTACTAGTCAAATCAAGAACTCTAAATTTAGATTTATCATTTAATATTGAAACATCAGCTTTGTTAGCTTTATAAGGGACTTCAACATTTTTAGATTTAACAAAATCATCAGAATTTACGTAATTGTGATTAAATCCAACTAAATCATACGAACCAATAATTAAAAAAAGAACAATTAATAAATTGGATGAAATAATTTTTTTTCGATAAAAGCTTAATATTAAAAAAGACAAAATAACATAAATAAAAGTTCTAAATAAATCTGATTTATATAATATGATTCTATCTAGTTTTAATGCATCTAAATATCCAGGGCCATATGCATCTACATAAAGTGAATCGTTTACCCCTCTGAAGTCAAATAAATCAATTGATAAATACAAACCAATAACTAGGATAACAAATACAGCCAAAGTCTTATTTAAGGCAGTTTTAAGCACTTTAGAAGTTATGTTTTTATGAATTATTGTATGTAGTGAGTATACAGCTAAAACGGGAACACAGAGTTCTAAAATAACTTGAATTGAACTAACAGCTCTAAATTTATTATAAAAAGGGAAAAAGTTTATAAAAATATCTGTTAAAAATGACAGATTTTTCCCATAAGATAATAATAGAGAAATTATAATTGAACTAAGTAACCAATACTTATTTCTATTAGAAACTAAAAAGATTGATAAAATGAATAAAAAGAAAACTACTATTCCAATATAAGCTGGAGCTTCAACTATTGGTTGACTTCCCCAATAAGTAGGACTAAACTCAATAGCATCTCTGGCTTGTATTGTATTAGCTCCAATAGATTTAAAATATTTAAAGGATTCTGAATCAGAATCAAGCTTTTCGACACTTCCACCTCCAATTAATCGAGGAATAAATAAATTTAAACTCTCAAAAAAACCATAACTATATTCTGTAATGTAATCATAATCCAAACCATCAGATTGAATCTGGTTTCCGTCTGGGCTAATAGTTATTTCATTTAATCCTCTAGTACTTTGTTTTGAATACTCATAGGTACTCATAATAGTACTTGCATTAAGTGCTATTGAAAAAAATAAAGCTGAAAATAATATAGCTATTGATTTAAAATATTCTTTCAATAACTTTCTTTTATAGAAATTAAAGAGATAATAAAGACCTAGTAAAACAACAATAAACATTAAGTAATAGGTCATTTGAAAATGATTCGCACAAATTTCAAGTCCCAAAGCTAAGGTGGTTATAAAAAAACCAGTATAATAACTCTTATTAAATACTAAAATTATACCAGCTAAAACTAAAGGCATGTAAGCTATGGCATGTGCTTTAGAATTATGACCAGCACCAATTATAATAATTAAATAGGTAGAGAAGGCAAAAAATACTGATCCTAAAAACGCTAACTTATAGTCCATTTTCAGAACTAGTAAAAAAACATAAAAGTTGATTAGATATAGTAACAAATAATCTGCCGGTCTGGGTAAAAACCTTAAAAAAAGATCAATCTTTTTGATGTAATTATGAGGGTATTTTGCTCCGAGTAAATAGGTTGGCATTCCCGAAAAAGCACTATCAGTCCAATAGGTTTCAGAACCATTTAGATTTCTAAAATCATTTTGTTCTTTGGCCATCCCAGTATATTGAACGATATCATTTTGATAAATTTTTTCCCCCTTCAAAATGGGTGAAAAATAAGAAACTGAGATAATAACAAATAAAATAAATACTAAAAAGTGGTGTGAGTTATTTTTTAGATATACAGAAATACTAGTCAAGTTCTTCATAATCGACATAATCACCAATGTTGTTATTTGATTCTTTATTTCTTTTCGGCATTTTATCAATACTTACTTCACCTTCGTTTTTTTTAGAACTATTTCTTTTATTTTGGCTGAAATTATCATTCATTTTATTTGACACATGTCTAAATAAAAAAGGAGCCGCAAGTTTCATCAAGAAACCTAAAACACGATAAATCAGATAAGACCATAATAAAAAATATAATATTCCCATAAGTTCAAAAATACAATTATTGTAGAATAATAAAGTTAATAAAATAATAAAAATTATATATTTGAATAAATTGATTTAATATGACCAAAACTCTGTTATTAATATTATTAGCAATATTTCCAAATTTAATAATTGGTCAATATACAGACGTCATAAACAGTAATAAACCTGGTGAATCTTTTAGTGCTTTCTCTGTAGGAACTGATGTAATACAAGTAGAAACTAGTACTAATTTTTTAAAGCAGAAACATAAATTACTTAATAATAAATTTATCGGCTACAGTATTGATTTTTCACTTAGGTATGGTTTTCTTGAAGAAGAATTAGAATTTATATGCTTAGGTAGTTACCAAACAGATATTTTTTATGATTACAGATATAACCCTACAAATGAATTAGCCAGAAAAAATATTAAAGAATTTAAAATTGGATTTAAATATTTAGTATATGATCCATACAAGAATTATGACGATAGCCCAAATGTCTATAGTTATAGGGCAAATCAAAAATTTAAATGGAGATCACTTTTACCTGCTCTAGCTGTAATGTCAGGAGTAAATATTGATTCTAAAATGAATCCATTCACTGCAAATGGAATAAATGGTATAAGTCCATATATACTAATAGCCACACAAAATAATTTTAAAAATAATACTGTATTCGTAGCTAATATTTTACTTGACAGAATTGGATCAAATCAGAGTGACTTTGAATATATATTTACATTAACTAAAGCTATAAATGTAAATTGGGCAATATTTTTGGAAACACAGGGAATAAAAAGTGATTTTTATGCAGACAATCTATTCAGTTTTGGTGCTGCATATCTTTTCAATAAAAACTTTCAAATTGATGCTTCATATACAACCAACAATAAAGAAACACCAAGGGTTGGAAAAATATCATTTGGGTTAAGCTACCGATTTGATTTTCACAAAGATAAAGTTCTTATAAAATGAAAATAATAAAAGTTAATAATAAAATACAGTTAACTGAGTTTGTAAAGTTTCCATTTGATTTATATAAGAACTCAAAACAATGGGTCCCCCCTATTATAAGTGAAGAAATCAACAATTTTACACACGGAATTAATCCAAATCTTGATAGCTGTGATTTAAATTTATTTTTAGCAGTTAAGGATAGTTTAATCATTGGAAGAATTGCTGCAATAATTAACTGGTATGAGGTAAATAGTCAAAAGATAAGAAAAATTAGATTTGGTTGGTTTGACGCTATTGATGATATTAAAGTCACAAAAGCTCTTATTAATGAAGTTAAAATGATTGGAAAAAAAAATAAACTTGATATTATTGAGGGGCCAATAGGCTTTTCTAATTTAGACAAAGTTGGTGTATTAACAAGTGGTTATGATGAGATAAGCACAATGATAACCTGGTATAATTACCCATACTATAAAGATCATTTTGAGAAGTTAAATTTTAGAATTGGTAAAGAGTTTCTGGAAAACAAATTTGATTTTGATAATATTGACACTGAATATTATTCAAAAATGGCCACAATTATAAAGAAAAGATATTCGCTTGAATCAATTAATTTCAATAGCACCAAAAAAGTTTTAAGTTATTTAGATGAAATGTTTTATTTGTTTAACATCTCCTACTCTCAATTATCTTCATTTATACCAATAAATGAAAAGCAAATAAAATACATGAAAGAGAAATTTATTTCATTTATAAATCCTGAGTTTATAAAATTCACTTTAGACAGTAATGGAAAACTAATCGGCTTTGCTGTTATAATGCCATCTTTTGCGAAACCATTACAAAGAGCAAATGGAAAACTATACCCATTTGGGTTATTTCATTTACTATATGCAAAATTATTTCCAAAAAATGTTACTCTTTTTTTAATTGGTGTGCATCCTGATTATCAAAACAAAGGAGTTACTGCAGTACTTTTCGATTCACTTTTAAAAACATTAAAAAATAAAGGGATCAAAGAATGTATAAGAACTCCTGAACTAAAAGATAACACTGCTATAAGTAATCTTTGGAAAAATTTTAGTCCAGTAACATACAAGACTAGATGTACATATACAAAAGAAATAACTAGTCTAGAGTAGGTAAATTTTCTGAAAGTTTCTTATAAACTCCTGAAAGCAATCTTTCTCTTATAGAAGAAAATGCTTCAAGTGTCTCTTGAATATCTTTTGAGTTATGAGATGCTGTTGGTATTAGCCTTAGTAGGATTAAACCCTTTGGAATAACCGGATATATTACAGTTGAACAAAATACACCATAATTTTCCCTTAAATCTTTAACTAAAGCAAATGCTTCGGGAACTGTACCGTTTAAATAAACAGGAGTTACACAACTTTGAGTAGACCCAAGATCAAAACCTTTTTTCTTTAAACCAGATTGTAATTCGTGTACATTATCCCAAAGTTTTTGTTTTATTTCAGGTTTAGTCCTTATTAACTCTAACCTTTTTAATGCACCTACAACTAATTGCATTTGTAAAGATTTTGCAAATACTTGGGATCTTAAATTATATTTCAAAAAATCAATAACTTCTTTATCAGCGGCAATAAAAGCGCCAGTACTAGCTAATGATTTAGCAAAAGTTGCAAAATAGACATCAATTTCATCTTGAACTCCTTGTTCTTCTCCTGCACCAGCTCCAGTTTTTCCTAAAGTTCCAAAACCATGAGCATCATCAACTAATAACCTAAAGTTAAACTTTTGTTTTAATGCAACAATCTCCTTTAACTTACCTTGCTCACCTCTCATACCAAAAACACCTTCTGAAATTACTAAAATACCACCACCTGTGATTTCAGCCATTTTAGTGGCTCTTCCAAGGTTTTTTTCAAGACTTTCTATATCATTGTGCTTGTAAGTAAATCTTTTACCCATATGAAGTCTTACACCATCAATTATGCATGCATGAGAATCTACATCGTATACAATAATATCATTTTTAGAGACTAAAGAATCTATTGTTGACATGATACCCTGATAACCAAAATTTAATAGGTAAGCAGATTCTTTATTTACAAACTCAGCTAACTCATCTTGAAGTTTTTCATGTAAATCCGTGTGTCCAGACATTAATCTAGCACCCATTGGATAAGCAGATCCATATTTTAATGCAGCTTCTGCATCAACTTTTCTTACTTCAGGGTGATTAGCCAAGCCTAAATAATCATTAACACTCCATGTTATGACTTCTTTGCCTCGAAATTTCATTCTATTTGAAATAGCACCTTCTAATTTAGGGAAAGCAAAATAACCCTCAGCTATTGAAGCCCATTTACCAAGAGGGCCTTTATCGTTATAAATTCTTTCAAATAAATCTCTCATCAATAAATTATTTTATATACTGGATTTTTTCTATGGTTTTTTCATGTTCACTGTCAAAAAATCCTTGAGTTTCCATCCATTTATCACTATATATTTTACTTAAATACCTAGAACCATGATCAGGAAAAATAACAACAATCAAATCATCAGACTTAAACTCATTATTTGAGGCAAATTGTTTTACAGCTTGAACAGCTGCACCACTTGTGTACCCGACAAAAAGTCCTTCAGTTTTAGCTAATTCCCTAGCAGTATGAGCACTATCTTCATCTTTTACTTTTATAAACTTATCAATGAGATTAAAGTTTGTAGCTGAAGGGATTAAGTTTTTACCAAGTCCCTCAATTCTGTATGGGTAAATTTCCTTTTCATCAAATTCCTTAGTTTCATGATATTTTTTTAGCACTGAGCCGTAAGCATCTACGCCTAATATTTTAATGTTAGGATTTTTTTCTTTTAAAAATTTAGAAACACCTGAAATTGTTCCTCCAGTTCCACTACAAGCAATTAAGTGAGTTATTTTACCTTGAGTTTGAGTCCATATTTCTGGGCCAGTAGTTTTGTAGTGTGCTTCAATATTTAAATCATTAAAATATTGATTAATATAAACAGATCCTTTGATTTCTTGATTTAATCTTTTTGCAACTTCATAATATGATCTTGGATCATCTGCACTCACATTTGCAGGGCAGACATAAACTTTAGCACCCATGGTTTTTAACATATCTATTTTATCAGAAGAGGATTTAGAGCTGACTGCTAAAATACAATCATAACCCTTAATTATGCTTATCATAGCTATACTAAATCCTGTATTTCCAGACGTAGTTTCTATGATAGTATCTCCAGGTTTAATTATACCTTTTCTTTCTGCTTCCTCAATAATAAATAAGGCAATTCTATCTTTGGAAGAATGACCTGGATTAAAAGATTCTAATTTGGCATAAAATTCGCCATTAAAATTTGAAGTTATTTTGTTTAGTTTAACTAGAGGGGTTTCTCCTATTAATTGTAAAACGTTATTAAATACTGATTTGTGTTTTTTCATTTATTTTAAAAACATAATAATGTTAAATAAACTGACTTTTAACAATAACAAATGCAAAAATAAGTGTTTTTTTTTTAATTCACGAAATACAATCTTATTTATAGAAAAATTCAATGAAAATAAAATTTAATTATTGTATTAATAAGTTTAAAGGGATTTAATTGATGAAATAAAATATTCATGATGATCATTGTTATAGTTTAAATGAGTTACTAGCCTTAACTTATTACTTCCCATGGAAATTAATTTAATATTTAATTCATTTAACTTATTTATAAAAGAAACCTCATTAATCTCGTTATATAGTTCAAAAATAACAATATTAGTCTCAATTTTTTCAACGGATTTAACAAATTTAGATTTCTCTAGAACTTCACCAATTTCACTTGCTTTCTTATGATCATCTGCAAGTCTATTAATATTATTTTCTAAAGCGTATAAACCTGCATTAGCCAAATATCCAGCTTGTCTCATACCACCGCCTAAAATTTTTCGAACTCTTAACGCATTACTCATAATTTTTTTATCCCCTATTAAGACGGAACCTATTGGACAACCCAAACCTTTACTTAGACAAACAGAAATTGTATCAAAATTTTTACCGATTTTTATAGGATTATCACCTGTTCTAACCATAGCATTCCATATTCTAGCACCATCTAAATGCATACCTAAATTATTCGATTTAGCGATCTTATTAATTTTAATTAATTCTTTATTATCCCAACAAGCACCACCGCCTTTGTTTGTAGTATTTTCGATTGCAATAAGACTGCTTAGAGGGCTATGATAAAAATCCTTTGGATTAATTGAATTGGCAGCTTGTTCACTAGTAAACATTCCTCTTTCACCATTAATTAATTTAAATGAAACTCCACTGTTAAATGAAGCTCCCCCACCTTCGTAATTGTAGATATGCGAATATTTATCACATATTACCTGTTCACCAGGATTTGTATGTAATTTTATTGCTGTCTGATTTGCCATTGTACCAGATGGAAAAAACATTCCAACTTCTTTACCAAAAATTGCAGCAACTTTACTTTGCAATAAATTAACAGTAGGGTCTTCTCCATAAACATCATCTCCAACATTTGAGCTCATCATAAATTCGAGCATATCTTTGGAAGGTAATGTTACTGTATCACTTCTTAAATCTACTATCATGTTAATTAATTAAATTACATTGTATAGAACCTATTGGAGAACCATCTGGTATTTTTGGGCTACTTTTTAGTTCAAATAGTTCAGGTTTTGTATTAAATTTATTTATAGTCCTTAAATATTCTGAACTATAAATGTTTTTATTTTTTTTAGATGACAAAAACTTTGTGATGCTTTTAATTTCTTTGTTAGCTTTAGACTTTACATGAAAAAATGATTTTTTATTAGAAGCTAGATTTAATAAAAATTTAAGATAATTATTATTAATCACTTGTTGATTTTCAAAAAAATATTTATTTGTAGCTTTATCACTTTGGTTGTATTGTGTTTTAAAAGTGTTACTTGTTAAAGTCGTTAGTAAATGACTTAAGTTCATATTTTTAGATGAGGCATTATTCAAACTACTTTGTACAAGTAGTCTGTTCATTCTCTCTGGACTAAGCAGTAATGATAATGACATTTCACTTGCTGTAGAAACAGCGCTAAATGGATCAAAACTCACACCAGTCATACTTTTAAACGACTCTCTAGATCTAGGATAATTATAAGCTCTAGGCGGGAATAACTTTAACTTTGATTTTGGGATAGCTAAATTTTTAACATCTATGGTTTTAAGTAAAGATAATAACGCGTTATTTTGCCTGTTAAAAGAAACATTTTCAACCAAAGCTTGATTATCATCTCTAGTAGCATAGTTATAATCAAGACCAGCAATTAATTTAACAACAGCTTCAGTCTGATATCTATGTAAAAAGTATAAAGGAACAAAAACATCTTCAAGCTTGCTATATGTTTCGTAAGATTTAATATTGAATTTAGAAAAATCATTTATAGCTTTATCTCTGACTGCCAATATATTATCTAATCCTTTTACGACATCATTTTCGTTATCCCATAAATGAGCATTTGCATGTGCGCCACTTTTGGCTCTAGCATCTGAGTCAGTTATAAATCTTAAACCATCATTATAAGCATTATCTAAAATATTATTTAAATCATTTTTTTCGTTTTCAGAGTTGAATTCCGAATAACTGTAAGCAACGGAAACCTTATCCCAATCCCCAATTCCTACAGCATAAGCTTCACTCAAATCAATTTCATCATTGGTAATTTTAATCAATGGATGTGGGTAATCCATTACTGAAGAACGATTGTTTGTACTAGCAGCAAAATTATGAGCAAAACCAATTGTATGACCAACTTCATGGGCACTTAATTGTTTAATTCTAGCAATTGCCATTTTTAGCATAGGGTCATTATTGTTATCATCAACAAAAGGTTTTGATAATAAAGCTTGTGCGATTAAAAAATCTTGTCTAATTCTTAAACTTCCTAGACTTACGTGGCCTTTTATGATTTCACCAGTTCTTGGGTCAACTACGCTAGCTCCATAACTCCAGCCTCTAGTTGATCTATGAACCCATTGAATAACGTTGTATCTACAATCCATAGGGTCCGCATTATCTGGTAATATTTTTACTTGAAAAGCATTTTTAAAACCTATAGCTTCATAAGCCTCATTCCACCAACTTGCACCCTCAATTAATGCTGACCTTACAGGCTCAGGTGTTCCGGGGTCTAAATAATATATGATTGGCTCTTTAGCTTCACTGTGTTCAAGATTAGGGTCTATTTTTTCTAATCTATGACGAGTGATATACTTTTTTGTTATCTCATCCTCAACGGGTGTTGCATAATCCATAAAAGAAATTGCTAGGGCACCACTTCTTGGATCAAATTCCCTTGGTTTATATTCATTATCAGGTAGTTCTATAAAAGAATGATGTTGAACAACAGAAACAAGTGATGGGTCTGGTGAAACTCCACTTGTTATAAGGTTGCCTGTTGGTTTTCCTGAAAAAGTAAGTAATGCTTCAAATTCAGAATTTTTTGGAAAAGATTTTGTGTGATTAAGTTCTATAGCACTTTTTGTTTTATCAATCGTGTAAACTCCTTGTTTAGCTAGTTTTAATCTATCGGCGACTCCATGCTTATCTTGCATTAAAAATGAAGTAAAATCCACTAAATATTTATCATTATTAGTCTCTAAGATTTTAAAACCATAAATAACAGACTTAGCAAAAGCTTCTTTAATACTATTTTCTTCTGCTTTATTTTTAGTGATTGCTCTAAATGATAAATTTGGCTGAATTAAAAGTAGTTTATTTCCTGATTTTTGAAAACTAACTAATCTTTCATTTCCCAACTGTCCTCTATCTAACCCAATATCATTTGATCCAATTCCAGTTGCCAATGAGCTTATGTACAGGAAATCAGAATTTAAATTTTCTACTTCAAGATAAATTTTATCAGTCTTAATATCATAGTAAAAGTCAAAAAAACCTTCATATTTCACTAAATCTTTATCCAAAATAGACTGTGAAAATCCACTAAAAAACAATAAAAAGGTAATAAGTTGCATTAAATTTTTCATGAGAACATATATTTTATTATAAAAATAACGAATAATTATTCCAAAAAAATAACAAAAACTGAAATAAATAATTTTTTGACAAATATTATAATAGTAGTTTAGCAAAGTATAATATGTAAAAAATGATAACTACAGATCAATTTAAAAATCTTCAAGATCGCCTTGGTGCGTTAAGGAGGTATCTTTGACTTAGATGTTAAAAAGATTCAAATTCAGAATCAAGAAGAAAAAACTTTTGATCCAAACTTCTGGAATGATTCAAAAGCTGCTGAGATTTTACTAAAAGAACTACGCTTTAATAAAAAATGGTTAGAAGATTATAATAAGCTTAAAGATCAAATCAATGATATAGAAGTTTTAATAGAATTTTATAAGCAAGGAGAGTCGACAGAAAATGAAATTATTGAAAATTATAAGTCTTGTTTAGATTTTCTTGAGGAATTAGAATTCAAAAATATGCTCTCTGAAAAAAGTGATAGTATGAGCGCTGTTCTTCAAATTACTGCTGGAGCTGGAGGAACTGAAAGCTGCGATTGGGCTCAAATGTTAATGAGGATGTATATTATGTATTGTCAAAAAAATAATTTTAAATTAACAGAGCTTAATTTACAAGAAGGTGATGTTGCTGGTATAAAAACAGTAACATTACAAATTGAAGGGGAATTTTCTTTTGGCTGGCTAAAAGGGGAAAATGGTGTCCATAGGTTAGTTAGGATTTCTCCATTTGATAGTAACGCCAAAAGACACACCAGTTTTGCCTCAGTATACGTATATCCATTAGTTGATGATTCAATTGAAATCGAAATCAATCCTGCTGATATTGAAATTACAACAGCAAGATCTAGTGGTGCTGGAGGTCAAAATGTTAACAAGGTTGAGACAAAAGTTCAGTTAACTCATAAGCCAACTGGGATTAAAATATCATGTTCAGAAACTAGATCACAACACGACAATAGGTCTAGAGCCCTTCAAATGCTAAAGTCTCAATTATATGAAATTGAAATAAAAAAACAACAAGAAGAAAGGTCTGACATTGAAGCTGGAAAAATGAAAATTGAATGGGGTAGTCAAATTAGAAATTATGTTTTGCACCCATATAAACTCATTAAAGATGTTAGAACAGGTCATGAGACAGGAAATATTGATGCTGTATTGGATGGGGAAATAAAACCGTTTTTAAAATCATTTTTAATGATGTCAGGACAAACTAAAAAAACAAACGAATTATAATATGATTAAAATTTATCACAATAACAGATGTAGAAAATCTAGAGAAGCTGTTCAATATTTAACAGAAAAAAAAATTAAATTCACAATAATCGAATATTTAAAAGTGAATTTATCGTTTGATGAAATGACAATACTAATCAGTAAACTTAATATTGATCCCATAAATCTTGTTAGAAAAAATGAAAATATTTGGAAAGAAAAATTTAAAAACTTAAAACATTCAGATATGAACATTATTAATTTATTAGTCTCAAACCCTAAACTAATAGAAAGGCCTATTATAGAAAACTCTAACAAAGCTGTAATTGGTAGGCCATTAGAAAATTTAATAGATTTTCTAAGATCAAATTAACATACTTTTAACTATGAATTTAAATAGTAGGATATATGTTTGCAAAAACTATATATCTGATGAAAATTAAATTACTATCTTTTTTACTTTCAATAATTACTATTTGTAATACCTTTTCACAATCGAATTCTCAAGAATTTAAATTAACTGGTACTATATTGGAGTCAGAGAATAAAGACCCACTAGAGTATGCTACAATAACTTTACTGAGTGTAGATGATAATAGTGTTGTGACTGGTGGATTATCTGACAAAAATGGGGATTATAGTGTAGCGGTCAAAAAAGGGAATTACAACCTACTAATTGAGTACATTTCTTACAAAAATTATCTTTTCAAAGATTTAAATATTTCAAAAAATATTGAATTTAAAGATATTGAATTAGATCTTGATATAGAATCATTGGACGAAGTTGAGATTATTGCAGAAAACACAACTGTCGATATTAGATTGGATAAGAAAATATATACAGTTGGAAGAGACTTAACTGTTAAAGGTGGTTCAGTTAGTGATGTATTAGATAATGTGCCATCAATTTCAGTCGATGTTGAAGGTAATGTAGCACTTAGAGGCAGTGAAGATGTAAGAATTTTGATTAATGGAAAACCATCTGGTTTAGTAGGTTTAAACTCAGCTGAGGCACTTAGGCAACTACCATCTGAATCAATTGAAAAAGTTGAGGTAATAACTTCACCATCAGCAAGATATGATGCACAAGGAAATGGAGGAATAATAAATATAATCTTAAGAAGGAATAAATTATTAGGATTTAACGGAACAGTAAATGCAAATATTGGAGACCCCAAAAGTTCAGGAGTTTCTACAAACCTTAATTACAGGACTGGGGATGTTAATATTTTTAATTCCACTGGTTTAAGTGATAGACTTAGAATAGGAGATTCTTATGCTTATTCAGAGTACTATAATGGTGATGATGAAAGCTCTTACATTAGAGATAACAGAGACTGGGAAAGACAAAATAATAGTTTATTTACAAATACTGGTTTAGAATGGTACATTAATGATAATACATCAATAACAACATCATTTTTGTTAAGCAATTCTGATGGAAATAACCTAAATGAAAATACGACCTTAGAATTAGATAGTAGTCAAAATATAGTTAATGAAACTTTTAGGTTAGAAAACGAATCTTCCAAAGATGAAAATTATGAATATTCACTTAATTTTGACAAGAGATTTAATGATGAAGGACACAAATTAGTTGTTGATTTTCAAGTTGGAGAAAATACAGATAATGAGAATTCTATATTAACCCAAAACAGTATAGACTTTGAGCAGGTCACCTCTGATGAAACTAGCAACAATAAACTTTTAAAAGCAGATTATGTGTTACCTATTGGAGAAAACAAACAATTTGAAGCTGGATTTAAAATCGAAGAATCAGATTTAAATCAGGATTATAAAGTTTATTCTGATTTAAATAATAGTCTAGTATTAGATGTTGATCAAAGTAATGTCTTTCAGTATAAGGAACAGATTAACGCTATATATTCTCAATATGGATTTAAAGTTGAAGATAAATATTCTTTTCTTTTTGGTGTAAGAGTCGAACAAACTAAAAAAGATATATTTCAAATCACTACTGATGAACTAATCAAAAAAGATGACACAGGTGTATTTCCAACATTTAATTTTGGATATGAAATTTCTGAAGATGAAAGCTTAACGTTTGGGTATAACAGAAGATTAAGAAGACCATGGTCAAGATTTATAAACCCTTTTCCATCTAAAAATAGTCCAACTAGTATTTTTAGAGGTAATCCAAATTTAGACCCAACATATTCAAATAATTTTGACTTTGGTTATTTGAAAACATTTGAATCCTCCTTTACAGTTAATTCATCTGTTTATTATCAAAAATCAACCAATACTTTTAATTTTATAACACAAGATACTGGAGAAACAGTCAATCTTGGCGGTACAGATGTACCTATTATTGAAAGATTTCCAATAAATCTTGCAACAAATTCAAGATTCGGATTTGAATTCAATCTTTCTTACAGACCATCAAAAAAATGGAATATAAATTCAAATTTTAACTTATATAATAACAAAGTTGAAGGAGAGTATAGAAATATTGATTATGGTAGTGAAAATTTAAGCTGGAGTATGCGATTGAATAATAAATTGACATTGCCAGGAAAAGTTGAATGGCAAACTAGAATGAATTATAGAGGTCCTCGAGAAGATGCAATTAATAAAACAAAAGCTAGTTATTCAACAGATTTGGCCTTTAGTAAAGATATTTTAAATGAAAAAGGTACATTGTCGTTCAATGTTAGAGATCTATTTGATTCTAGTGGGAGAATTAGTGAAGCTTTCAGAGAAACATTTTACTCTGAATCTAAATATCGATGGAGCTCAAGAAGTTTTACGCTAAATATGACTTACAGAATTAATCAAAAAAAGAAAAGATTCGACAGATCTCAACAATCATATCAAGGTGGTGGTGAAGAGTATGGCGGATAATATATAAATCACAATAAAAATTAAAATTATGAAAGATTTGACTTTAAAGTATTACCCAATAATTATAGCCTTTATTGCTATGCTATATTCCATTGGTTTAGGGATTTCAGGAGATTTTGAATCAGCTCAATATTCAGCTCACTGGCCAGGAACAATATTATTATTTGCTATTGCAATAAGACAAAGAAGAACATCATGAATATAGAAATGTTTATTGTTGGTGGCATTATTTGGATTGCATATATGTATTTCACATTATGGAACATTTGGTATAACTCAAAGTCTACGAAAAAGAACGATAAAAAAAAATAAATTAAAAAGTTTATTTTTTAGTAATAAATATTTGAATCAAAATATTAAATAAGGATGCAAAATAAGGTGAAGTTATTTATTATTATTTTGCTTTATTCTTTCTTGTATCTCTGATTTCTTTTAGTCTTTCCAAAAGAGCTCCTCCTACCCAGTAAGGTATAACAAAGGTTAATAAAAATATCATTAGCCAAAAGCCAATTGTAAGTATTGTTGCAAAAGCCAAAAAACCTAAATACTGATCAAATTCAAACATATTTTTAAGAATAAGTTACAAAGATATAATCTTTAATAATCTTAAACAATTAATAATAAAAAAATTATTGAACTAAAATTCGTAAATTTGTACTCTAATTTTACATATAATAAATATGGAATATAGGATAGAAAAAGATACATTAGGTGAAGTAAATGTACCCTTAAATAATCTGTGGGGAGCACAAACAGAGAGATCTAGAAATAACTTCAAAATTGGTCCATCGGCGTCAATGCCAATTGAAATAATTCACGCTTTTGCATATTTAAAAAAAGCAGCCGCGATTGTAAATCATGAAAAAGAAATATTAGATACAGAAAAAAAAGATTTGATATTATTAGCTTGTGATGAAATCCTAGATGGTATTCACGATGATCAATTTCCATTAGTAATATGGCAAACAGGATCTGGAACACAGACAAATATGAATGTAAATGAAGTGATCTCAAACAGATCTCATCAATTGCAAGGAAATAATTTAGGTGAAAATGAAGTATTTGTAAAACCAAATGATGATGTAAATAAATCACAATCTTCAAATGATACTTTTCCCACAGCTATAAACATATCTTCTTACAAACTGATAATTGACAAAACAATTCCAGCATTAGAAAGTTTAAGACAAGGTTTTAGAAATAAAAGTTCTGAGTTTAAAAATATTATAAAAATTGGTAGGACCCATTTAATGGATGCCACTCCCCTTACTTTAGGTCAAGAGTTTTCAGCATATGTTTCTCAGTTAGATCACGGAATAAAAGCTTTAAAAGAATCTTTAGAACATTTAAGTGAGTTAGCTCTTGGTGGAACTGCTGTCGGAACTGGATTGAACACACCTGATGGTTATTCTAAAAGAGTAGCTACAATAATATCTGATCTAACTAAACTCCCTTTTATAAGTGCACCCAATAAGTTTGAAGCCTTAGCTTCAAATGATGCCATTGTTAGGACTCACAGTGCCTTAAAAGGAATAGCAATAACACTCAACAAAATTAGTAATGACATAAGATTTTTAGCTTCTGGACCAAGATCTGGTATTGGTGAAATTTCATTGCCAGCAAATGAGCCTGGTAGTTCTATAATGCCTGGTAAGGTAAATCCGACCCAATGTGAGGCGCTAACGATGGTTTGTGCTCATATTATAGGTAATGACACCTCTATCTCTTTTGGAGCTTCTCAAGGACATTTTCAACTCAACGTATTTAAGCCTATGATGGCTTCAAATCTTATTGAGTCTTGCAAACTACTTGCTGATGCTTGTAATAGTTTTAATAATAATTGCTTAAAAGGAATTAAAGCTAACAAAGAAGTGATTACGAAAAAGCTAAATAATTCTCTTATGTTAGTTACTGCCTTGAATCCAAAAATCGGATATTATAAAGCAGCTGAAATTGCAAATAAAGCTCACGAAAATGGAACTACATTAAAAGAAGAAGCTATAAAATTAGGTTATGTATCATCTCAAGAATACGATGAATGGGTAAAACCTGAAAACATGATTTAAAAAAATAAATGTCTCAAATTCTTCTAATAAATATAAAAAATCTTTTACAAGTAAGAGAACTTGAAACATCTTATGTTTCTGGTAAGGAAATGAGTGTAATTCCATTTATCAAATCTGCATATTTATTGATTGATAATGGTAAAATTAAAGACTTCGGAGAAATGAAAAACTCTCCAAAAAATTTAGAGAACTTTAATATTGTTGATTGTAAAGGTAAAATGGTTTTACCGTCTTGGTGTGATTCCCATACTCATATTGTTTATGCAGGAAACAGGTCCAATGAATTTATTGACAGAATCAAAGGTCTAAGTTATAATGAAATCGCTAATAATGGTGGTGGTATATTAAATTCGGTTGATATTTTAAGAAATACAAATGAAGAGGATTTATTAAAACAGTCTTCGAATAGAATTAAAGAAGTAATTAATCAAGGAACAGGCGCAATAGAAATTAAATCAGGTTATGGTTTAAATTTGCAATCAGAAAAAAAAATGCTCCAAGTTATTTCTAAAATTAAAAAACAAAATGATATAATAGTTAAATCAACTTTTTTAGGTGCTCATGCTTTTCCAAGAGAATTTACAAATAACAAAAAAGAATATATCGATCTTATTGTAAATAGAATGATGCCTGAATATTATGAAGCGAGACTACTAGATTATGTTGATATTTTTTGTGAAAAGGGATATTTTAACATAGAACAATCGGAAAGTATTTTATCAAGAGCAAAAGAACTTGGGATAAAGTCCAAAATTCATGTGAATCAATTCAATTCATTTGGTGGAATTAAATTAGCGTTAAAATATAATGCATTATCTGTTGATCACTTAGAGGTACTAACTGACCAGGATTTGATTGATCTTAAAGGTGGCTCTACTATTCCAGTTGCATTGCCAACTTGTTCTTATTTTTTAGGAATTAACTATACTCCTGCAAGAAAGATAATTGATAATGGTTTACCATTAGCTATTGCTAGTGATTATAATCCTGGATCCTCACCTAGTGGGAATATGAACTTTGTCGTAAGTACAGCATGTATTAAAATGAAGCTAACTGCAGAGGAAGCTATAAATGCAGCAACGATAAATGGAGCATATGCTATGGGTATAAGTGACAAAGTTGGAAGTATTACCAAAGGTAAAATTGCCAATTTAATTGTAACAGAAAATATAAGTTCAATAAATGAAATTCCATACTCGTTTGGAAGTAAAAAAATAAGTAAAGTTATTTTAGCAGGAAAAATAATTAATTAAGTTGTTTTTCAACTAATTCTAAAATTTCGGCCTCAATTCTATTAGTATCATTTACGATTACCTTACCTTTTTTTAGAATACTTGAAACAAATTTTTTGTCTTTTAAGTCTTTACAATTAATTTTTACATTTAAAAATGCACCCATAACAGCAGTACGGATACAAAGAGCAGCAACTCCTGCATCTGAAATTGAATTTGGATTACCTAGTTCTGTCATACATTTTATACTTTCTAAACAAGCAAACGAAGTCTCCATAATTTTAAAAGGAACTTCAATTGCATTCTTTGTTGCTGATTCTAAAGCATTAGATCGATTTAATTTTTCCTCGCCTGTATCCTTTGGTAATGATACAGCAGACATTATTTTATTAAATGCTTTAGTATCCTCATCTACAAGATTAACCAAAGTGTTTTGAAAGTTAAGGCTTTTCTCACCCCATTTTGAATAAAATTCCCATTTATCATCCCATCCTCTTTTATTTGCTGATAAGTTAGCAACCATAGTCGATAAAGCTGCACCTAGTGCGCCTGTATAAGCAGAAATAGAACCTCCTCCTGGCGCAGGAGATTCACTAGAAGTCTTATTAGCAAAATCTATTAATGTCATATTAGCTAAAAAATGATTCTCATTTTTTAAAGCATATTCGATTATACGTTCATCTTGATTAAAAGGTTGTAATTCATCTAAACCTAAAGTTTTAACTGCAATTTGAATGATATCTCTTTCAGGAATAGCAAGGGATCTACTTTGTTTTTTTAAAAAATATTTACCTGCGTCAATTAGAACTTTTTTTGGAACTAAACCTATTAACTCAGAACCTGTTACCCTTAAACCTCTGGCAGTAGCTCTTTCGCAAGTTTTTTCAAAGACATCATGTAAACTTGTTACATTAATATTAGTCAAATTATAAGAAATTTGTGCTATTCCATATTCCTCAATATACCAACCTATTCCTTTTAAGTTCTTAAATAATCCTGGTTGTCTTAAAGGATTACCTTTACTGTCATTTATTATTTTTCCAGAAATTTTATCACCCTCGCGTTTAATTCTACCTGCTTCCCTTAGATCAAATGCTATAGCATTAGCTCTCCTTGAGGATGTGGAATTTAAATTAATATTATAAGCAATTAAAAAATCTCGTGCTGAAATTGCTGTTACTCCAGATTTGACTACACTTTCATTAAAATCGTTTGGACCATAATCTGGTTTCCATTCTTTAGTAATGATTTTCTTTGATAAACCTTCATATTCTCCAGATCTACAATTTGATAAATTAATACGTTTTTGCTCTTTCGCAGCATATTCATAGCAATAAACTGGGATATTTAAATCATTCCCTACTCTTTTACTTAATTTATGTGCATATTCAACAGTCTCTTCCATTGAAATATTAGAAATAGGTATTAAAGGACATACATCAACAGCTCCCATTCTAGGATGCTCTCCTTTGTGAAGACTCATATTAATAAGCTCTTGAGCCTTTTGTATTAATAAAAAAGCAGCTTCAATAACTTTTTCAGGTTCACCTACAAAAGTGATGACTGTTCTGTTTGTTGCTTTTCCAGGGTCTACATTTAATAATTTAACACCATCGACAGAATCTACAACATCAACAATTTTATCAATTATAATTTTATTTCTACCCTCTGAAATGTTAGGAACACATTCAATTAATTGCATAGTATTTATTATTAATTAAATATATTAATATTAAATTTAATTATTCAAATAATTCAGTTATTAATGAAAATCAGCTTTAAAAATTTTAAAACCGAATATTCATCTAAATTTTACGATTTAAATATTGAATGGTTAGAAAAATATTTTTGTGTTGAAGATTATGATAAAGAGGTCTTAAGCAAACCTGAAAAGTATATAATTAAAAAAGGTGGAATTATTTTGTTTGCTGAATTTAATAATGATATTGTGGGCACTGTAGCATTAATGCCAACAAATAATAAATATACATTTGAATTAACTAAGATGGCCGTAAATCCAAATTACAGGAATAATAAAATTGGACAGAAATTACTCGCAAAAATTATATTAATTGCTAAAAAAATGAGTTTAAAAAAGATAATTTTATATTCAAACAAAAAATTAAAAAATGCTATACACTTGTATTTAAAATACAATTTTATTGAAATTGCTCTTGAAGATAATTGTCCGTACGTCAGAGCAAATATAAAAATGGAATTATCTATCTAATTAATTTCCTATACTTTATCCTTGTAGGCAAAACTTCTTTTCCTAATCTTTTCTTTTTATTTTCTTCATATTCACTGTAAGCACCTTCAAAAAAATATACTTCAGAGTTTCCTTCAAACGCTAGAATGTGAGTACAAACTCTGTCTAAAAACCATCTATCATGACTTATAACTACAGCACAACCAGCAAAACTCTCTAAACCTTCTTCCAGTGCTCTTAATGTGTTAACATCTAAATCATTAGTCGGTTCATCTAAAAGTAAAACATTGCCTTCTTCTTTTAATGTCATAGCTAAATGAAGCCTATTTCTTTCACCACCAGATAATAGTTTAACTTTTTTATTTTGTTCACTCCCACTAAAATTAAATCTACTTAAATAAGCTCTAGAATTTACTTGTCTATTACCCATCATTATAAGTTCTTGGCCATCTGAAAAATTTTCCCAAATACTTTTATCAAGGTCAATATTTGCATGGGATTGATCAACATATGCGATTTTTGCAGTTTCGCCAATCAAAAACTCACCTTTATCAGGGTTAAGTTCTTTCATAATCATTTTAAATATGGTTGTTTTTCCAGCTCCATTTGGGCCAATAATACCAACAATTCCAGCTTGAGGCAAATTAAACTCAAGGTTATCATAAAGCAACTTGTCATCAAAAGCTTTACTTACGTTAATAGAGTTAATAACATTTGTTCCAAGTCGTGGACCATTTGGAATAAATATTTCTAATTTTTCGTCGAGTTTTTTTTGATCTTGATTCAATAACTTATCATAGTTACTTAATCTTGCTTTTTGTTTTGTTTGTCTTCCCTTGGCACCTTGTCTAACCCAATCTAATTCTCTTTCTAGAATCTTTTGTCTTTTTGATGCTGTTTTACTTTCTTGAGCTAATCTTGTTGATTTTTGATCCAACCAAGAAGAATAATTTCCTTTCCATGGGATACCCTCTCCTCTATCTAATTCTAAAATCCATCCAGCTACATTATCTAAAAAATATCTATCATGAGTTACAGCAATAACCGTCCCTTTATATCTTGCCAAGTGCTGTTCTAACCAATCAACTGATTCAGCATCTAAATGATTCGTAGGCTCATCTAATAATAATACATCAGGTTCTTGTAATAGCAATCTACATAAGGCAACCCTTCTTCTTTCACCACCAGATAAAAATTTAATTTTTTTATCAGAACTTGGAGTTCTTAAAGCATCCATTGCAATTTCTAATTTAGTGTCTAATTCCCATGCATTAGATGCATCAATCATATCTTGAAGAATAGACTGTCTATCCATTAGCTTTTGCATTTTATCAGCATTAGAGTATACTTCTTCTAAACCAAATTGGTCGTTTATTGAATTATATTCGTCTAATATAGCGACTGTTTCTCCTACACCTTCTTTAACAATTTCTAATACAGTTTTATCATCATTAAGAACAGGTTCTTGTTCTAACATACCAACAGAGTAATCTTGTAAAAATGTAATATCTCCTTGAAAATTCTTATCAATTCCAGCAATAATCTTTAGTAAGGTAGATTTACCTGAGCCGTTTAAACCAAGAATTCCAATTTTAGCTCCATAAAAGAAGCTTAAATAAATATTTTTTAATACTGGCTTACTTTCTCCTGAAAATGTCTTAGATAAACCAGACATTGAAAATATTATCTTTTTATCATCACTCATTAAACTCTCCCTTTAAGGGCATAAAAAACCCATGCATTAGCAAAAAAACCTATACCAACTGAAACAAATCCCCAACCAGCTACTTCATTGTACTTAAAAGCTCCAAGAGCTACAAGCACTAGGCCTATAATTATCATTATAAAGGTTGCCCAACCAAGAACTGTATTTTTATTCATCATTTTCATATTTAGTTATGATTTATTTTTTTTTCTTCTTTTTTTCTTTTTTTCTTTTTTTTCACTCTCAAAATCCATTTCGATATATTTAGCGACTTCTTCTGAAGTTAAAATAGAATTGAGAGATTTCACAAATTGAAACTCATTTAATTTAAGTTTGCTTTGTCTAACATCTCTTGTAAAATCTTCATTTTCTACAATTATATTATAATTTTCCATTTTATCAATTAGTAAACCTTTAAGAATTTGCATTTCAAATTCATCTAACATAAATTCATCCTTACATTTAGGTAATACTTTATCTAGTTCTTTGTAAATATCTAAAGTTGAGACATATGCAGAACTATCATATTTTGGCATTGGAGCATATCCTCTTTGACCTCTTTGAACGTTATTTAATTGTTGTGAGTAAGATAAAATTGAAAACAAACAAAGTAGTAGTGATAGCAATGGCTTTTTCATCGAAAAAATATTTTTTACTAAACTAGTAAAATTATTATTTAATAAATGGAATTTCTATTATTTTAGTTTGCCTATTATTAACATATCTAAATCCATTTTCTCCAAAAAATCCAGCTTCTTCTAACATGATTTTAATATCTCTGTTCCATTCAGAAATAAAAGTGGTAATATTGAGCTCAATTGCATATACAGTATTATAGTTTAACTTGTAATCACCTGCTCCTTTTACCCCTTGTTGAGAATCCCACATTCCAATAGTAGGCCCAGATGAATGTCCATAAGATCCTAAGGGGTGCGTATAGATAGATGGTCTTAGTCCAATATTCTTTGCTTTGTTCAATGAATTAAGAAGAATATCATTTCCAGAGACTTTGTGTTTAAAATTATTGGTCAGAATATCTTGTAATTGATTTCCCATTTTAAAAGCATTTGTTAAAAAATTAGGGATATTACTATCAGATTCTTTCATAACATAAGCCAAACGCTGACAGTCTGAATTTAACCTTAAATAAGTTATTCCAAAATCACAATGAAGCAAATCACCGTAATTAATAATTTTATCAGTAGGTCTATCTGAAAAAGAATTTAAATGGTCTTTTTGAAACTCGCTGTTTCTCTGTATATCTACAGTTGGATGAAACCAAGTGTCTAACCCAAGTTCTGTTACTTTTTGTCTCATCCACCATTCAATGTCAGTAGTGGTTGTTAATCCTGGTTTTATTACTGAATTTGAAAAAGCTTCTGAAATAATATTATGAGTAATGGATATTACATCTTCATATAATTCCATCTCATATGCAGTTCTTGTTTCTATCCATAAATTAGATAATGTTTCAGCGCTGACAATTTTATTTTTATAATTTGATGGTAGTACTTCCATAAATTCATCAAAGTCAGTTTTATCTAAGCCATCAGAAATATTAAAATCTTTAGAGAAATTTAAGCCTATTTTTTCAGGATTACGTTCTTCAATTAACTCAACTAACCTTTTCCATTGAATTGGTTGCGTTTCCTTGTCCCATGCTGAAATTATATTATCTCCAAAATTATATCTTGCTACTGCTAGTTTATCAATTGTATTGTTTTTTTTATTTCTGTAAAAAAGTATGATGGTTCTTCTTCTTGCATTCAACCATTCAGCAGGTAACATTGTTTTTAAAACTGGATCTTCATTATATTCTCTAGAAATTAAAATCCACATATCTATATCAGATTGATCCATTAAATCTGGTAGAAGATTATTTAATCGGTCTTTCAAAACACTATTAACAACTTCAGCTCTATTTTTTTCGGATAATATTTCTTGAGAAAATATATTTGTTGTAATTAAAAATGCTATAATCAGTTTATACATAATTCTTTATTTTATTGTTAATTTGGTATTAATTCTATCGATTTTTTTTGATTTAGTGTAAATGAATTTATTGATAAAATAAACTTCTTTTGGCTTTTCAAATTTGTTTAAAGAATTAAAAATACTCTCATTAAATTTATATTTTTTAGATTCAATTATAAGTATTAATTTTTCTCCTAATACATCATCTTTTAATGAAGATATAATATAATTTTTAGAAATATATTTAGAGAGTTTCCTTTCTATATCTTCCGGGCTTAATTTAACCCCACCAGAGTTAATAACATTATCTGCTCTACCAATTAAATGAAACTCATTATTAGATTTAATTTTTACGATATCATTTGTGATTATTTTATTTTTAGTAATTGACGGAACATTTATTACTAAACAGTTATTTAAATCTGTTGATATACTAACACCATTTAAAACTTTAAAGGGGTTTGATGTAGAATTATTTTTAGAAACTCTTTTTACGGCTATGTGAGTGGCTGTTTCAGTCATTCCGTATGTTTCATAATAAGTATCAATTTTGGATAAAATATTTGAACTTAAAGAATTAGAGACTTTAGAACCACCAAGAATAAGTTTATTTATATATTTAAGTTTATTGATTGAATTACTAGCTTGCATTGGTGTCATTGCAGAGAAAAAATAATTTTTATTAATAAACTGAGAAGGATTAGATGTTGGCTTATTAAGCTTCAGGTTTAAACCAATAACCATAGCTCTAACTAACATCATCTTGCCAGCAATAAAGTTCATTGGTAAAAAAGAAATAGCTGAATATCCAGGTTTTAGATTAAAGTAATCTTTAGTTAGATTCACTGAATTCAAAAGTGAGATTTTTTCAAGCTTAATAACTTTAGGCTCACCAGTTGATCCAGATGTTTTACATAGGATAAAAGGTTCTTGATTAAAAACTTCTAAAATAAAATTAGATAGATCAATTAAATCAATATTATTAATTTCGATATTTTTTAATGCAAATTTTACTAATTCTTTCCTATTATAATGGTTAGAATTTAATTTAAAATTTTTATTAATAGTTATCATAATTACAAATATACAATACGTTAAATTTATAAATATTTTAACTCTGTGTATAATTATTATAAATATATTTGAATCATATTATTTCAAATAAAATTATTAAAATAGATGATTAAAAAATCTCTCCTAACAATATTAATTCTAGTAAAGACTTTCAGCTATGCTCAATTTTACAAGACATATAAATGGTCTGAAAATACTGTTAATGTACAACAAATTGATTCTAGCTTTCAAGAATCATCGATAGGTCTTTTAAATAAATATATTGTCGAATTTAAAGAATCAAATGACAGTTTAAATAATTCATTTGAAAAATTTCTTACCAGACATACAATTATAAAAATTCTAGATCAAGATGGAGCTAAATATCATAACATTATATACATACCTATGTATAATTCAGATTATTTAGTTGATTTAAAGTTAAGAACAATAGATAGTTCAGGAACTGTGGTCAATTTAGAAAATTCAAATCTTACAGAACTTGATAACAAAGAATTTAATAAGAATTTTAAAATTTATCAATTACCTGAATTACAGAAAAACTCAATTCTTGAATATATTTACACCACCAAAGAAAGAAATGAAATTCATGGCAGTCAGATATTACAGGAGGAGTATTTTAATACTAAAACGGAATTTATTTTAATCCCAAATAATTTTAAGTCAAAAGTTAAATCTTACAACACTAATGAAGTTTTTAACTTAGATTTAATTAATAATATTAAGGTCAAGAAAATTACAATTAACAATTTAAAAGCTATAGATAATGAGCAGTATTCAACACTTCAAGCCAATAGAGTCAACATTAGTTATCAATGCTATTTAGCTGATAAAGTAACTCCACAAAATGAATTTTGGAAAAATATAACCAATAGCATACACACCATAGCATTTCCAAAGAAATTCTCTAAAGAATTGATTGAGCTTAATCAACTGATTTTTAAAGATCTTAAACAAACAAAATCAAATCTTGGACATAAAGACAAAAGTCTTTACACATTTAAGAAAATTAATTTAATTGATAACTATATTAAAAATAATTTTATAGTTCAAGATAACAGTAGTGCTGAGTTCTCTCGTTTAGATTATATTTTAAAAAACAAAAAAGGTAGTAATATTGGAATAGTTCAATTATACTCTAGTCTTTTATTGTATAATAATTTAGATTATGAACTATTAATAACTTCCAATAGATATTTCAATAAATTTGATCCAGAATTTTTTAATCCAGATAATTTAAGAGAAATTTTATTTTATTTACCTGAAATAAAAAAATATATTATCCCTGATAGAAGCGAATATAGAGTTGGAGAAGCCCCATTTAATGTTTTAGGTAATTATGGAATTTATATTGATAAAAATAAAGACTATTATTTCAGTACAATAATTGAAGATAACAAAAGATTTAGTACTATCAATAGAGAAATAAATGTTGAATTTAAAAAAATGAAAGAAGTAGTAATTAATGAAACTCAAAAATTTACAGGTCATTGGGCAATAACTAATAGAGCTATGTTAAATTTATCAAATAATCTCAATTCAAATGAGTTAATAGATTATTTAACTACTTCAGGTTTAAAAGGAAAAAAAATAATTGAATATTCTGTAAGTAATAAAGATATTTATCAACCAATTTATAATAATCCATTTATAGTTAAATCTATAATTTCCACAGACAGCTTACTTAAAAAACAAAATCCTAATAATAAAAAAACTAAAATATATGTGTTTAATTTAGGTAGTGTAATAGGAACACAAAGTGAATTATATAGCAATAAAAAAAGAATAAATTCTATTGAAATTAGATATCCTAATTATTACGATTATAAAATTTCTGTAAAAATACCTCGTGGATACAAAATTGAAGGAGTTGAAAATATAAATATTAACGAAAATTACATTTCTAATGGGAATATAATTGCAAAATTTCAATCAAACTACAGTATTGAAGGTAATAAACTAAATATTTCTATTCAAGAGTTCTATAAATCATTAAACTATAGTAAATCTAAGTATAATGATTTTAGAAAAGTCATTAATGCAGCAGCTGACTTTAATAAATTAAATATTGTCTTTGTTAGAAAATAATTTCAATAAACTTATTACCCAGTAAATTAATATGAATTGAATAATAATTCTCATTAATAATAATGATTTGTTTAAAAGCATATTTTCACTAACCTGAAAAGTAAACAGCATGTCAAAGTGGACGACAAAAAATAAAAACAATAAACCTACAAGCAAATACACTCCTGTTTTGCGAGTCTGATTGAATAATATTAATAATCCTCCAAGAATCTCCAAAACCCCGCTTAAATCAACTAAAAACTGCTTAAAAGGAATAAATGAAGGGGTTATTTTGATATAGAATTGTGGATTAGTAAAATGAGCTACGCCAGCGTAAATAAATATAATTGATATTAGATATAGATTTATATACTTTTTCAAGCCTCATCTGTAGTTGAAATTTCCCTAACAGGGCCAGCTAACTTATCATACCAATTATTCCAATTATATATCTTTGAAAAGATTAAAAGTAAGATTGGAAATATTACAAAAACTGGAACTATAATTTCATTAACACCCATAGAAGCAGGATCAGCTATTGATTTATATACAGAATGAGTTTGAAAAGCAGTCCAATCTGCTGTTACCAAAAGAGCAGTAAATAAATTATTAGCAGCATGAAAACCTAAAGCTAACTCCATTCCTTCATCCATTAATGTTATTATTCCTAAAAAGAATCCTGTACCTATATAATATATCATAATTATATTACCCAGTTTATCAACTTCTGGATTTGAAAGATGCAATAAACCAAAAGCAACAGATGTAATAATTAGTGGCACAAATTTATTTCTAACTAAATTTCCAATTCCTTGCATAAAATAACCTCTAAACATATACTCTTCAAAACTAGTTTGTAATGGAACTAAAAGAATGGCTATAGCAGCTAGAATAATAAATCGATCAAATTCAAAATTATATACATAATCTTCTGGAGACATAGAAATATCAATGAGTGTCATAGAAGTAGAAATAAATCCCCATAGTAAAAATGCCAAAAACACTCTTTTCCAATCAATTTTAGATCTTGATGTAGTAAGGTTAGTGATGGTTTGTTTGTGTAATAATCTTACAGCTATATATAAAAATATCAACCCACCTGTAAAGGGCAATAGAATATACAGGAAATTTAAATTGGGTTCAAACATACCCATAAGATATGCAGTATCGTTGGCAGCAATTTTATCCATATCTACATCACCAGTAGCAATTTTGGCTATTAGTGCTGCTCCATGAGGAATTGAAAATACAAAAACACCGGAAACAGCTATAACTAAACCAATTAAATATCTCCACCAATCACTTAAATTTTTTTGAACTTGTTCTATATACATAATCTAAATTTTTAAATTCCAGTTATTGTTTTTATCGTAATGCAATTTAGCATTTTTTATGCTTAGTGGAGATGAAAAATTATTAGAATATAGTGACCCTGTACCTAAACCCTGTGGTAATGAGGGGTTTAGAGTATAAACCCATTGGGATATAGCACTTAAACCGATATTACTCTCCAATGCACTCGTGACCCAATACTTTGTGTTTTTTGGTAATATGTTGATCCACTCCATTGAAGATCTAAAACCACCTATTAAACTGGGTTTAAGAATTATATATTGTGGTTTAATGTCTACTATTAATTTAATTTTATTTTTAATAGTGTTAATGCCTATTAATTCTTCATCTAAAGCAATAGGGATGGGTGAACTAAGGCATAATTTAGACATTTGTTTAATCTGACCTGGTTTAATGGGCTGTTCGATAGAGTGAATATTTAATTCTGAGAGTTTATTTAAAACCTTCAAAGATTCTTTATAAGAATATGCTCCATTAGCATCAAGTCTAATTTCAAGCTCAGAAGGAGAATACTTGTCTCTAATACTTTTTAGCAAAGAATACTCTTTGTCAAAATCTAAAGCACCTATTTTAAGTTTTAAACATTTGTAACCCTCTGAAAGTTTTAAGTCAACCTGACTCTTCATAAAGTCTATATCACCCATCCAAACCAAACCATTGATTGGTATACTAGTTTTTCCATTTGTAAAATCTGACGGAAACAAAACATTCTCTTTTTCTGAATCAACTGCCTTTAAAGCCATCTCTAGTCCAAATGCTAGAGCTGGAAAATCAATTAGTTCATTAAATAAGTAAGAAGGTGAATTATTAATATTTGAACAAATCCAGTCCAATTTAGATTCAATTTTTGAAGAATCATCAATACTTAGTCCATCAATTATACTACACTCACCTACTCCAACTTTTGAATTATTTTTTAAAAATAAAAACCAGGAATATTTTTCATGTAAAATTCCTCTAGATGTTCCCCCAGGGATTTTAAATAAAAATTTGTATTTCTTATAAAATGCTACCATTAATAATAAAACTATATTATAATAATTAATGAATGAATAACTGAAAAAAGAAATGTCGAGATTGCAACTTTTTTTAATTCATCATTATATTCACCAGGTTTTGTTATAGAATAAACTTTTTTCAGATGAAGAATAATTGGGATATAAGAAATAATAACAATTAAACTGAGAGGTTTATAATAAAAAAATAAGATAAATAGTAAAGAAAATACAATGGAACTAATTAAAATTAAAAAATGATATTTTTTTGAATTAGCAAAACCTAATTTTCCAGCAATAGTAATTTTATTAGATACCTTGTCTGAAACCAAATCTCTCATATTATTTAAATTAATTACAGCTACACTTAAAAGTCCAATAGATAAGGATGGTAATATTATATTAGTCTCTAAATTCTTTGCGAATAAATAGTATGAACCCATAACACTTAAAAACCCAAAAAATAATAGTACGAAAAGGTCTCCTAAAGCATAATAGCCATATGCTTTATTACCTACTGTATATTTTATAGCTGAGTAAATACTGATAATTCCTAAAGTAAAAAAAGCAAGAAGATTTAAATATTCATTAGTACCGAAAGAAAAATACAATAATGTTGTAATGAGTATTATTAGTATTAAAACATTAATTATTATAGCATATTTCATCTGTTGAGGAGAAATTAAGCCACTTTGAATTGCTCTTTCAGGTCCTATCCTATTGCTATTATCTGTCCCCTTAACTCCATCTCCATAATCATTTGCAAGGTTAGATAGTATTTGTAAAGAAATAGTAGTTAATAAAGCAAATACAAAAATAGTGGTGTTAAAGAATTGGTTTGAATATGCTAAAGCGCTGCCTAATATAATACCCGAAATTGATAAAGGAAGAGTTCTTAATCTAAAACTTGATATCCATACTTTAAAATTAGTCATAAGCTTAAGGAATCCATTTCTTATTGAAATTTGGTGGTCTTTTTTCTAGAAAAGCATCTCTCCCTTCTTTAGCTTCATCTGTCATATATGCTAATCTAGTTGCTTCACCTGCAAAAACTTGTTGACCAACCATACCGTCATCAGTCAGATTCATGGCAAACTTTAACATTTTAATTGATGTCGGAGATTTTTTTAATATTTCTTGAGCCCATTGATAAGCTGTAGATTCTAATTCATCATGATTAACGACAGTATTAACCATTCCCATTTCAAGAGCTTCAGTTGCAGAATAGCTTTTTCCTAAGAAAAAGATTTCTCTTGCTTTTTTTTGCCCAACCATTTTAGCTAAGTAAGCTGAACCGTACCCACCATCAAAACTAGTAACATCAGCATCGGTTTGTTTGAAAATAGCATGTTCTTTACTTGCAATTGATAAATCACAAACTACATGTAAACTATGACCTCCACCAACTGCCCAGCCTGGAATAACAGCAATAACTACTTTAGGCATCATTCTTATTAGACGTTGAACTTCTAAAATATTTAATCTATGATATCCATCTTCTCCAACATAACCTTGTTTACCTCTTGCTTTTTGATCTCCACCACTACAAAATGAATAAACTCCATCCTTTGAAGAAGGTCCTTCTGCACTCAATAAAACTACTCCAATTGATGTATCTTCTTGTGCATCATACATTGCATCGTAAAGTTCAGAAGTTGTTTGAGGTCTAAAGGCATTTCTTACATCTGGTCTATTAAATGCTATTCTAGCGACGCCACATGATTTGTTGTATGTAATGTCTTTGTAGTTGTTTTGCTTAATCCAATTAATTTTATCCATTATAATTTATTTATGATTTAAATGAATACCATCATCCTTTATAATAATTAGTTTTTGTTTATATAAACCACCTAAAGCTTTTTTAAATGATTTTTTACTCATTTGAAATGTATTTTTAATTATCTCGGGTGAAGATTTATCATTAATAGCAATAAAACCATCAGAATCAGTAATTTTTTCTAATATAAGATTAGAGTTAGGTTCAATATTTCTATAACCTATATGGCCTAGAGAAATATCTAATTTGTTATTTGGGTGAACCTTTTTGACAACTCCTTTAAGTTTGTCACCAACTGAAATATCTTTAAAGATATTATTGCTAAATATTAATCCTGAATGAATATTATTTACAATTACATTCATTCCTAATTCAGAGGGATGAGATATAATCAGATCAACTTCATCAAATTGTTCGACAGTTAGTGTTTTATTGTCTAAAAACCTATTTGTTTTACTGGACGCAAGTAGTCTATTAGTTTCATCATCTAAATAACAATGAACTAAGTACCAGTCACCTTTTTTCATTTTAAAAGCCATTTCTTTAAATGGACAAAATAATTCTTTCACTAAACCCCAATCTAAAAAGGCACCAAAATTTGTAACTTCATTACATCGTAATAAAGCAAATTTATTCCTTTGTATGTAAGGAACATCTGTTACGGAAACTATTCGTTCTTCATTATCTAAATAAACAAATACATCTATAAAATCGTCAATTTCATAACTTTCAGGAACATATCTATTTGGTAATAAAACTTCGTTATCCTCTTCATCACCCAAAAAAAGACCAGGAGGAGTATGACGAAGAATTTTTAAATTATTAATTACACCTAATTCTATCATACTTCAAAGGTACAAATATTAGAATTCTTATTTTATAAAGTCAAAATAATTTAATAGATAATCTTGATTGTAGTCGTTATCTGTAATTACCTCTAATAATCTAGGTTTATCCGATTGATTGTAAAAATCATTTAAAACATTCTTTAGTGTATCTTCATTATCGCTGCTGAAGTATTCAAAGCCATACATATTACATAAATCTTTGGCATATAAATCATGTTTGGTTTCAAAGAATTTTTTAAATAATTCTGTGTTATTATCTTTTGTCAAAATTTTAAAAATACCACCACCTTTATTGTTAATTAGTATTATCCTAAAGCTGGTTGGAATAAAATTGTTCCAAAGCGCATTACTATCATAGAAAAAACTAAGGTCTCCAGTTATAAATACAGTATTACCTTTAAAGACACTTGCAGCTCCTATGGCTGTCGATGTACTACCATCAATACCACTTGTTCCACGATTACAGAATACATTAATTGAACTATCTATATCAAATAGTTGTGTATATCGAATAGCTGAACTATTAGAAACTTGCAACATGGAATTGGAGGGGATTGATTTTAAAACATAATCAAAAACCTTGAAATCACAATAAATAAGTTTAGATAAATATTTTTTATGTTTTTCACTTCTTTTTGAAATAATTAAATCCCATTTATTATGATAATCAGTACCATTATCATTAAAGTTTTCATATAACTTAGAAATAATATTGTTAGGAATTGTTTTAAAATGTTTTGTTAAGCAAAAAAATGTATCATTTGCGTCGTGAATTCCGATATGCCAGTGTTCTTTAGGTTTATTATCTCTAAAGATTGCCTTAATCTTTTTGGAGATAATCATACCTCCAATAGTAATCAAAATTTCTGGTCTAAATTCTTTTAATTCCTTGTTAGTTAATGGAGCTATTAATTGATCAATTTTATTACAAAAAGAAGGATGATAAACATTTGAAGTGTTTTCAGTTAAAACTAATAAAGAAGAATCACTTGCTAATAAATCAATTGATTTTTTGCATAATATATCAGGTGAAGACACTCCAATGAGAATAATTTTTTTAATTGAATTTTGCCATTTATTTCTAAATGAGCTTATGTTTTTGATATTTTGATTATTAAGTCCAGGAAGTTTATTGATTGTATTGACAGATAAACTATTTGTAATTTCATATAAAGGCTCTGAAAATGGTATATTAATATGTACTGGGGTTTGTTTCTCAATTGAAAAGTTTAAAGCTTTATTTATTTTATCTTGATTATTAGGTCTTAAGCCAAAAAGATTTAGATAATAATTATCATTTTGATTTAAATTTTCAGAGTAACCTATATTTTTATCAAAAACATTTTTTTGATTTATGGTTTGTCCATCACCAATATTCAAAAGTCTTTCAGGTCTATCAGCAGAAAGAATCACTAATGGAATATTGCTATAGTAAGCCTCTGAAATTGCTGGATAATAATTAAGTAAAGCACTACCGGAAGTACATACTAAAACTACTGGAAACTTAACCTGTTGAGCAATACCTAAGGCAAAAAAAGCAGCAGCCCTCTCGTCGACCAAACTGTATGTTTTAAAGTAAGGGTGAAGATTAAAACCCAAAGTCAAAGGTGCGTTTCTACTCCCCGGAGAAATAACTATGTTTTTAATATTCTTTTTAAAACATAAGTCTGTTATAGATTGTGCAAGGATATTTTTTGAAAAATTCATTTAAATAAAATAGAATGCAAAGATATGAATTAAGAAAATTAGTTTTTTAATAAAAAACATTTTTCATTATATGAGATTTAGCTATAGTTTCTTCAAATTCATCTGCAGGCTTAGATTCTTTAGTTATACCACCACCAACATAAATTTTAATAGAATTATTTAATACTTCAGCACATCTTAAATTTACATATAGCTTAACTGATTTTTGAATAGGAGATATTACTCCTAGATAACCAGTATAATAAGACCTTTCATAGCATTCATTTTTATTTATAAATTCTTTGGAAGTATCTAAAGGAATACCACAAACAGCCGGTGTAGGATGGATTAATTTTATAATATCTTTATAATCACTGAAAGATTTTAAAGTACCACTAATCTTTGAACATAAATGATATAAATCACCAGATTTTACATTAACTAATTCATCAGATGATAGGTTATCTACAACATTATTTAAAGAATCTAAAATATAAGATTTAACATATTGTTGTTCTTTAATCTCCTTATCAGACCAATTAACCAAGCCGTCTGAGCTTTCTTTAGTTGTTCCAGCAAGAGCTACAGTCTGCATAAAATCATCTTCGATAGTCAATAGTTTTTCTGGTGATGCCCCAACCCAAAAACCTACTTTTGGATGAAACCAGATGTAAACAAAAGAATTTCTATAAAAAGAAAGTAGCTTTTGAAATACCATGGCTATGTCAACAGAATTGATTGACATAGATTCTACCCTAGATAAAACAACTTTTTTTATAATACCATCATTTATAGCTAATAAAGATTTGTTAATAAGATTAATGTGAGAACTTTTATTTAATTTATTATCTGATCTATTATTTTTGATATTTGATTTAATAACTTCATTTAAATTGACTGATTTATAAGATTTACATTTTTCAAATGGCATATAAATCTTATTAAATTTTTCTGAGTCAAAAGGAGCAAAAATAAAGGCCCCGGTACTTAAATCACATTCTGTATGAAGTGTGTCGTCAATTTGGAGTTTTGCAATTATATTATCGGAATAAGGCTCATTAAAAACTACAAAAGGCAGGCTATTATCCTTATGATTGGTAATAATTTTAAATAAATCAGATTGATTCATTAATCTATTTAGATTTAGGTAAAGATATTGTAGTTAATTTACAATGAGAGATTAAATTATTAGAATCATCAGTAATGTTAATTGAAATAAGTTGTGTAGTTCTACCTTTATGAATAAAAGTAGCTTTTGCATAAACATAACCTTCTTTAACACTCTTTAAATGATTTGCTGTAATTTCAATACCTCTTACCATAAAGTTGGAATCTTTAAATAACATGTGTGTAGCCATACTTCCTGCAGATTCAGCTAAAGCAGCTGTAGCACCACCATGAAGTACTCCGTCTGGTTGATAAACCTTGGAATTAACAGGCATTCTTAAAATCAAAAAGTCTTCGCCAAAATCAACTGGCTCAATATTAAGTGTCTCCATTAAAGTATTCTTACAAACTTTGCTGGCTTCTTTTAATATTATATCTTTATTTTCTAACATTGTTTTTTTTTCAAAAATACAAAACCAAGTTTAAAATGAATTCAACTGAAAAAGAAATTGTTTATAACATCTCTAATTCTTACACCACATTAAACTCTTTAACTAACAAAACAAAAAATATAATATTTGCTTGCCATGGAATGGGATATTTAAGCAGATATTTTTCAAAATACTTTAAAGGACTAAATAGTGATGATAATTATATAATCATACCACAAGCTCAAAGCAAATATTATGTAGCTCCAAAAATGAAATATGTTGGTGCATCATGGTTAACAAAAGAAAATACAGCAAAAGAAATTGAAAATGTTATGAATTACTTTGATAGTGTTTTAAATAATGAAAAAGTTAAAAACTTAAACTTTATTTTTTTAGGATATTCACAAGGAGTGTCTGTAGCAATGAGATATTTGGCAAAAAGAAAAATTAAAGTATCTAAATTAATTCTAATGTCTGGTGGTATCCCTAAAGAATTAACAGCAAATGACTTTAAATATTTAGAAAATAAAGCTACAATTTACTATGTCTATGGAGATAACGACAAATATATTCATGGGGATATCTTAAATTCAGAGAAAAATAAGATTGAACATCTGTTTTTAAATGTAAGTTACATTGAATTTAAAGGTAAACATGAAATTAAAACAGAGATAATTGAATCCATTATAAATTAAAAAAGGATGCATTTAAATTACATCCTTTTTTATATTGTAAAAACTAATTAATTCTTAGTCTTCTTTAACTTCCTCAAAGTCAACATCTTCTACATCATCCGAACCAGCATCTTTATTTTGATCTGCATCATTTGGTGCTCCCTGTTGAGATTCTGCTTGAGCTTTATACATTTCCTCACTAGCAGACTTCCAAACTTCATTGATTT
>Ga0206125_10000207_pt1 | contig 79358 bp, 73 predicted proteins | sample Helgoland_Spring_4_FD_148598 | JGI IMG/M metagenome (GOLD analysis project Ga0206125, IMG submission 148598) | Pelagic subsurface seawater microbial communities from Kabeltonne, Helgoland, North Sea - Helgoland_Spring_Bloom_20160331_1 | ecosystem: Environmental > Aquatic > Marine > Epipelagic ...
TTTGGGGAGGGGTTCTTTGACGTAGATAGCCGAACCTTTACCTTCAAACATCTCTCTTGTTAGAGTATCCCCTTTTGCTTTTATCATGTATTTTGATCTTAAATAATAGCCAATACTCTCACCTTTGATAAACGACTCTATTTCAAACAAATACAAATCATTACCGTAATAGTACTCTTTAAAGGAATTCTTTTTATTTGGGTTTAAATCTTCTTCTTTAATCTTATTCGAACTGCCAATACTGTCACTAGGAAGCGAAATAAACAAAACACGACCGTTTGAAAAAAACTTTATATATATCGTATTATATTCTGGATAATAATTTCTAGTAATTACTTCTCTGTTTGGATAAATCTCTTTCCCCTCATAATACATTTTTGACAATTTGAAAACATTGACTGTGTCTATATTTTCAATTATTTTATTTTGTGGCTTATCTTTGAGTTTAAATCTTGGCCTTTTTGGAACAAACTGTCCATATTCGTTGTAGAAACCATTGTTTAAAAAACCACAAGCAAATGATATAGTAATCATTGACATCCATAAATATGTTTTTACTTTCCCCATATTGAAAATTTTGAAGTTGGTAAATTTGAAAAATTATACGCAGGGTACCATCCTTTGTCTAAAACTTGGAAATACCTTTGCTTTTTTATAATTCCATGGGCAAATTGGTTTTGAAAAGTATGTCGAATCCATTCCGAGTTAACTCCAGCACTAATACCTTTGTAATTTAATGTTAGCCCACCATAACGGTATTGAGGTCCTTGCTCATGCACAAGGCCGTGTTTGTATAAAATACCATCAATGGTGATGGGTTCTCCAATTTGACCTCCCATTTCTTTTTTTTCAATTTCATAATCTTTTTTAGTTCTCTTACCTGTCAATAAATTCATTTGTACAGAGAACTCCTTTATTCCTATAATAGCTCCTGCGGTGCGGTAACTATCATTTCCGTCACCTGTATATCCAAAATACCATTCTTGAAAAGGAAAACCATCATTTTCATAAGCAAATCTAAAGTCTCCGCTACGAAATTTTAGAATCCCCAGGCGTTGGTTAAATTCTTCCATACCGCCAAAGCCCCCATATTCATTGGTCCCCAAAGAAAAGCCCGTATGCCCATCGTCATAGTCGTATAAAAAAGAAGTTCTCGTTTCAAAACCGCTAACACCGGTGGTATAAAAGTTACTATGATAGGTAAGTCCAACCCCGGCAGACCCCGTAAAATCGCCTATTTGCGCATCTAGAGACACATTGGCATTGGCACTAAACCCATTGGAGCCATGGGACACACTAGCAGAAAAGTCAAACTCAATAGGTTCATCGTTTACAATGGCTTTGGTTCCTACAAAGGCTGCGTATATAGCCATCGCCAACCAAGGAAACTCCCCATTTGGGTCTACCATCATGGCGTAGTTGTTGCCCATGGCGGCAAATGGAGAGTCGCTATAAAAACTTTCCGCCTTGGGGTCCGGAGTCCACCAACGCCCCAGTACAGGGTCGTAGATACGCGCGCCAAAGTGGTATTGCCCCAGTCCACTGGCATTTTCTAGTTCTTTCCCTTGAAATTTGAAGTTGTACGCGCTATTACTCACCATTTCTCCCGGGTGTAACATGCCCATAGGATAATAGTCACTCAGCGATAAGATTTCGTCATTTTGAATGGTTCCATCGCCATCGAGATCTGCATAACACAATCGGTTGTTTCCTAAATGATCTGCATAGATATAGGCATAGCTAAAGGCAGCTCCATCTTTGTATACGTAGCCTTCGGGCTGTCCGAAAAACAGTAAATTATCGTTTTGATAATAAAAGCCATCCAGGTACAGCGCGGTGTTTGAACCTTGTGTGGTGGTATGTACTTTTTCTAAGAGGGTTCCTGCTGCATTGTAAACCATTTCCAAGGTGTCACCACTTTCAAAACGATACAATTCCGGAAGGTTCAGGTAGTTGTAAACAATCTCTGTAATGCCTTTACTCGCATCGCTCACCAGACGCCCTTCTGTATCGTAGGTATAGGTCTGTTCCTGTGTTTGAGGTTGGGCATAGCCTTCTGTATTTCCTGTTGTATCTGTTATATGGCTCAGTTGGTTGCTTGTATTTCCTTCGCTATCGGAATAGTCATAGCTTAAATCGTCTATCAGACCATTGGCACCAGTTCGTCGCAGACTTACAATGTTTCCATTGGCATCATATAGCAAGCTCTCTAAATTGTATTGCCCGGTGGCCTCACTCAAATCGCTTCCCGTTCCATAATGTGCCGATTGTAAGCGGTTCAACTTATCGTATGCATAGCAATAACTATGTTTTTTATCGTTCAAAACAGATCTCCAAATGACTTGTGAAAGATTGCCGTTGTAATTGGCATTGCTACGAGCACCTTCTAAGGCATTGTAATAGTTGAGCTTGTAGGCAAACAAATCATTGTCTGGGGTTGTTGCTAATGAACTCTCGGTATCATTAAGGCTGCGCAATGTACCTTGAATGGAATACCCATAATCTACGGTTTGTAGCGGCGCTTGGCTTCCTCCCACCTTTTTTTGAGACCGCGTTCCCAGTTCGTCATAGCTGTTTGCTACAATCACTTCTTTGGTTTGGTTGTTTATTTGTTGTTCGTGTTTGAGCAGTCGCTGTGCCTCGTCGTAGGTATAACTATCTCTAATCATAATTGGGTTGTCTGAATTTCCTTTTTTATGACGGCTTATACTTTGAAGTAACATGCCTGTAAAATCTAATTGGTTTTCGAGTTCGGTACTACCTCCCAAATGGTTTTTGGCAACTATTTTTATGGGGCGTGCTTTTTCATCGTAGAACAGGGTTGTTTTTTCCCAGCTGCTTTTTCCTAATGTCTTTATCCATGAAGCCGTTTGCAGGGTATTGGTTCTTTGGGTTACCTGCTGTCCAAGAACGTTTATGGGAATACCGGGTTTGTCGGCATCGTAAAAATTGTAATCGTCGTAATAATTTACCGACAGCACTTCTGTTATGCCTGAGGTGGGAAAGGCTTTGTTGTCGTAATTAAGCGCAATCTGACCAATTTGCAGGGTATTTGTAGTGCGTTCTTCTGAATTGCTCTTATTATGTTCAGTTTCAAAATCGGAAAGCGCTGCTTGCAACGTATTGCGATCTGAGGAACTGCTATACAGTCCGGCATAAACAGGTCTGTCATAGATGTCAAATTTTGAGAAGGTCCATAGATTGTCGGCGCGTAAATTACCGTCTTGCGTTAGTACGGGACGGTTGTTGGCATCGTAAACAAAATATTCCCATTCTTTTCCGGGTATCTTCTTCTCTACCAATCGGTTCCATATGTCATAGCGGTATTGATAGCAATAGTTCTGAAATAAGGCGTCATTATAACTGAAAAATGAATTTTCAGAAGCAGGTACAGTTAACGCTACATTGTGATGCGTACTTTCTAAAACATCATTATCAATCACAGTTGCACCAGAAAAATCTCTTATTTCCACATCAAACATACCATGTACACAAGAGAAATCATAGTTAATCGCAGTGTGAAGCTCGCCTTCAAAAGTAAATTTAGCTAATATATCTTTTCCTATATAGCTAAATAGATCCTGATCTGGTAATTGTGCTCCATAGGGCAATGAAATTGTTCCTTCTTTTAATGAAGTGCTAAGATTGTCTAATTCAAACTGAATGTTATAAGCTACCAAGACATCTTCCATCCATTTGGTACGAACATGTACCACACAGGTTTCATTGCCGGTTGGATTTACGATAAGATGACTAGCATCGATTTCAATATTTTCTTCTCGTATTACAATTTCATCGTTTTGTGCAAGCAACACCTCTTCGGCAATTGGTGGAATCACAAAAACAAGCCGGTCTAGTTTATCGTAGACATAATAGGTAGTTAATGGAGTTTCAGATGCGTCATATGCTCGGGTTGCGATTAACTTGCCTGATAGGTCTTTATAGCTTTCTACCGTCCCCTTTCTTCCATCTTCGGGTATCCAATTTTCATCTTTTTCGACATGCACAAGAAGGGCATCGTCCGGGTAATAGGAATAATAATCTGGAAAATTCGGAATCCCATTCTCTGAAGTTGGCGTAAAACGTTTGAGCCTGCGATTGGTTTGGTTGTTGGTGCGTACTTCTAGTTTATGTGTACGTGCGTTGGTTTGGGTAAAATCTTGTCCAACGGTAGCAACCTCCGTAACCTTGTTTAATGGAGAACTGTCATAGAAAGTCTCTGTATAAGGGATTGAGTCGTTATAAAGTGTTTTGTAATAGGATATTGTAGCGTCTTTGGCGTCCAAAACCAATTCACCATCTCCCAATGTGGAGGCATAGGGCAAATAGTTTTTAGAAATTATTCCAAAAGCATCGTATTCAATATGTTGTACGATGTCTTTTTGGGTTGGACTCTCTTTGACAGCAATATTTTGTATTGGTTTTCCCAGCCCATCAAAATAGCGAATTGTTTGTTTCGATTTTGCTGTACTCGGAACAATTCTTGTTGTGTCGATGGCAAAGGTTATATTTCCTGTGGCGCGAAATCCGGGCTTTAATACAATTGAATTTCTTGCGGTTATGGTTCCGGAACTCACAGGGGTTTCCAATACCAAGTCTTCTATCTGTTCAATTATTTCAGGGCTTGTATAGGTTTTACTACGAATGTAGTTGTAATTGCCATTAATCGTTCCTTCCTCGTAGCATGTGACAGGTTCTCCAAATTGATTTTCACAATCATTAGAGGTGAAGAGCACATAATTTCCTTCGGGCTTGGTGCATTGAATACTAAAATCATCAGGATCTCCAAAACCATTTCGGTCATCATCGGCATACCATCTTGTATTCGGATGTATCCAATAATTTGTGTCGTCACAGTCAAGGGCATTGCTAACATAACCGGGCAAATAGCCGAGCGTACTCGTTGTAGTTTCGTTTGGGTTCCCATACCCATCCATATCGTAATCGCGATAATATGTTGTGGATACAGGATCTAAATCAATGGGAGGTGGTTGAATTTGAGCAGAAAGCACACTACTCCAAAAACAGAAAACAAAATACTTTTTCATAACTTTTTCTTTTTATCTATTGCAGAAATAAAAAAGCTACAGGGAGTGAGAAAAGTAATGCGCTATCATACTTCCCAAACATCAATGATAATCCAATTATAAACTGAATTATTCCTAAGATTCGGGGGCATCATAGCTGATTTATTTTCCTAATTGAAATGCAAAAGTAAAACAAATACCTATTAAAACAAACAGCCATTCAAATGAGCAGCGTCTATTCTCTTAAAAAATGAAAAGGGTATGCTAACTGTTGTTACCTGAGAATGCTATATTTTATAGTAGCTACAGCCATTTTTAATCAGCGTCAAAAGTTGAGAAACTACTGAATTGTATAGACAATGTTAAAATTTTGAAGAAACCTCTGAAGTGCTCACTTTGCGTTTAAAAACAGGTGCCTAAAATATTGGGATACTCACATATGTGCAATAAGTAACCCCACATATTTCACAAAGCTAAACTAAATACTACGATTACTTATCTCTCAAAGCGTCTAATTTCTTATAAATAGCCTCATAATCCGGTAATATTTCTTCAATAGCGAATTTCTTTGAATGGGTATACGCATTGTCTTTAAATTCCTCCAATCTTTCTTTGTCTTGAAGCATATAAATGGCATTTTTAGCCATTTCTTTTACAGCACCAACAGGACTTAAAAAACCAGTAACTCCCTGAACATTTACCTCTGGAAGTCCTCCTGAATTACTTGAAATTACTGGGCTTCTCGCCGCCATTGCTTCCAATGCCGCCAACCCAAAACTTTCGGTTTCAGAGGGTAACAAAAAGACATCCGTATAGCATAATATTTTTTCAAGTTCAACACTGTTCCCTAAAAACAAAATATCTTCGTAAATCCCATGTTCTTTTGCCCGTACACGTGCTGCTTGTAAATCGGGCCCCTCTCCTACTAGTAATAGTTTTGAAGGAATCTCTTTTTGAACTTCATAAAAAACATCTACAACATCTTGTGTTCGTTTTACAGGCCTAAAGTTACTAATATGTGTTAATATATGTTCGTTATCAGGTGCTATGGTAATACGTTGGCATTCCTTATGCAAAACTTCAGGATATTTCTCGAGTTCAATAAAATTATAAATGACATCAATCTCTTTTCGAATGTCGAACAAGTCTAATGTTTGCTTTTTTAAACTTTCAGAAACCGTAGTGACCGCATCTGAATGATTGATACTGAATTCTACTGCTGTTTTATAACTAGGATGACTTCCAACCAGCGTAATATCTGTACCATGCAAGGTGGTTACCACTTTTACATCAACACCTTGTTCATGGAGTATTTGTTTTGCCATATAGGCTGCATAGGCATGCGGAATGGCATAGTGTACATGTAAAATCTCAAGCTTGTACTTCGAAACGACTTCCACCATTTTAGAAGACAAAGCCAATTCATAGGGCTGATACTCAAAAAGAGGATACTCTTTAATTTGTACTTGATGAAAATGCAAACCGCTAGAAATCAAATCCAAACGTACAGGTTGATTGTAGGTTATAAAATGTACTTCGTGGCCTTTATGAGCCAAGGCCATTCCTAGTTCAGTAGCTACAACCCCACTACCTCCAAATGTTGGATAACAAACAATTCCTATTTTCATAAAAGAGATTTAAAAATACCTTGGATTAGTGTCTTTTTTGTGGAGATACTTACACGTAAAGACTTATTTATTTTGATCTTTAATGATCTTCTTTATTTCGGCCATTTCCTTTAGTTTTTCACGAGATTCTGTGATAGGCGTTCCGAAATAAGATTTGCCTCCTTCCACAGATTTTGTCACCCCTGTTTGTCCAAGTATGACAGCACCTTTACCAATAGTAATTCCGCTGGTTGTTCCTACTTGTCCCCATATGGTAACCTCATCTTCAATCACCACGCAACCAGCGATTCCCGTCTGAGAAGCAATTAAACATTTTCTGCCAATTACGGTATCGTGACCTACGTGCACTTGGTTGTCTACCTTTGTACCTTCTTTAATTATGGTATCACCCGAAACCCCTCTATCTATAGAACACAACGCACCTAAATCTACGCGGTCTTCAAGTACAACCCTACCTCCAGAAGTGAGTTTATCATAGCCCTCTGGTCTGTTTTTATAATAGAATGCATCTCCGCCTAATACGGTTCCAGCATGTATAGTTACGTTATTCCCTATAACACAATTATCATAAATAACCACATTTGGATGAATCAAACAGTTTTCTCCAATGCGTACTTGATTCCCAATAAATACTTGCGGTTGTATGATGGTATTCTTTCCAATTACGGCTGAGTCACTAATACGCGACGCACTCGATACAAAAGGGTTGAAATGGTTTGTTAGCTTATTAAAGTCTCGAAAAGGATCGTCAGAAATTAAAAGTGCCTTTCCTTCTGGACACGAAACTTCTTTATTGATCAAGACAATAGTAGCAGCAGACTCTAGTGCTTTATCGTAATACTTGGGATGATCTACAAATACAATATCTCCAGGAGTTACCACATGAATTTCATTCATTCCCAAAACGGGAAAATTGTCAGGGCCAACAGCCGCACAATTCAATAATTCAGAAACACTTTTAAGTGTTTGGGCAGTTTTAAACTTCATAGGTTGTATGGTTTCATAAATCTCTAATTCAGAAAACAAAAAAGAGGGATTCTTACTAACTTATTTTCTAAGTTTTTTAGCCCCCCCCTGTATTAGTATTGCTTTACAAGAACTATTCTTTTATACGTTCTTGGTACGTACCTTTAGTTGTTTCTACCTTAATCTTGTCACCTTCATTGATAAAAAGAGGTACGTTTATTGTAGCACCGGTTTCTACCGTTGCAGGTTTTGTCGCATTGGTTGCTGTATTTCCTTTTACACCAGGTTCTGTATAAGTAACTTCTAAAATAACACTTGCAGGCATATCAACCGCCAGTGGCAATTCGTCTTCAGTTCTTACAATAACCGTTACCACTTCACCTTCTTTCATAAGTTCAGGAGCATCTAAAATTGCTTTTTCCAAGGTAATTTGGTTGTAATCTGTGGTATTCATAAAATTGTACATATTACCATCTGCATACAAATACTGGTATTTTCTTGTCTCCACACGTACTTCTTCAATTTTATGACCTGCAGAAAAGGTATTATCAATCACTTTTCCTGAGGTTAAACTTTTCAGTTTTGTACGCACAAAAGCAGGACCTTTTCCTGGTTTTACATGTTGAAATTCAATTATTTTATAAGTATCGCTGTTGTACTTAATACACAATCCATTTCTAATATCTGATGTTGATGCCATTATTTCAAATTTATTTTGTTATGCTCTTTTTTGTTAATTACTGATTACCAGAATAACCTTTCATAATACCACGCTTAGAATTTCTAATAAAAGTGATAATTTCATCGCGTTCAGGAGTTGCCTTCATTTCGGCCTCAATTTTCTCCACTGCTTGCGTATTGTTGAAAGTTTTTTGGTATAAGATTCTATAGATGTCCTGAATCTCATTAATTTTTTCTGATACAAATCCTCTCCTACGCAATCCGATAGAATTGATTCCTACATAGGATAAAGGTTCTTTTGCCGCCTTTGTATAGGGTGGTACATCTTTACGTACCAAGGATCCACCAGAAATCATAGCATGCGCACCAATATTTATAAATTGATGGATAGCTGATAAACCTCCTAATACTGCATAATCACCAATTGTTACATGTCCTCCTAACAAAACACCGTTTACAATGATGGCGTTGTTCCCAACCACACAATCATGTGCGATATGTGCCGTTGCCATGATCAAACAATTGTCTCCTATTTGTGTTTTCCCTGAAGCTTTGGTTCCTCTATTGATCGTTACGCACTCTCTTATGGTGGTGTTATTTCCAATAACCGTTAAGGAATCTTCTCCTTCAAACTTTAAATCTTGTGGAATGGCAGAAATAACAGCACCAGGAAAAATTCTACAATTGTCGCCAATTCGAGCACCTTCCATGATGGTTACATTCGAACCAATCCAAGTACCCGACCCGATGATTACATTTTTATGCACCGTTGTAAAAGGTTCAATGACAACGTTTCTTGCTATTTTTGCTTCTGGATGTACGTATGCTAAGGGTTGATTCATATTATTTCTTTTTTGCGATTTGTGCCATTAAAGCAGCTTCCACTACCAATTTATTATTTGCATAACCGTATGCTTGCATATGACAAATTCCTCGGCGAATTGGTGTTATCAATTCTGCTCTAAATATTAGGGTGTCACCTGGCAATACTTTTTGTTTGAACTTTACATTGTCCATTTTCATAAAAAATGTCAAATAGTTCTCTGGGTCTGGAACGGTATTTAATACTAAAACACCTCCACATTGCGCCATTGCTTCTACCTGGAGTACGCCCGGCATTACAGGAGCTTCCGGAAAATGCCCTACAAAGAAAGGCTCATTCATCGAAACATTTTTCATCCCTACTACATGCGTATCCGATAATTCCAAAATTCTATCAATCAATAAAAAAGGAGGACGGTGTGGCAATATCTCCATGATTTTATGAATATCCATTAATGGAGGTTGACTTAAATCAAATTGTGGAATGTTGTTTCTTTTTTCTTGTTTGATGATGTTCGCCAATTTTTTCGCAAACTTCGTATTGATAGAATGTCCTGGTTTGTTGGCAATAACCTTTCCGCGAATCGGCATACCTACCAAGGCTAAATCACCAATTACATCCAGTAGTTTATGTCTTGCTGCTTCATTTGCCCAATGCAAGGTTAAGTTATCAAGTATTCCATTGGCTTTAACAGAAATCTCATCTTTATCAAAAGCCTTTTTCAATTTAACTAAGGTTTCATCAGAAATTTCTTTATCTACATATACAATGGCATTGTTTAAGTCACCACCTTTGATAAGGTCGTTGTCCAATAACATTTCTAATTCGTGCAGAAAACTAAAGGTTCTTGCCTTTGAAATTTCTTCCTTAAAATCGGAAATTCTGTTTAAGTTCGCATTTTGAGTTCCTAAAATCTGAGTACCAAAATCTACCATAGTTGTAACTTGGTATTCATCTGAAGGCATGATCATAATTTCACTACCTGTAGCCTCTTCTTTTAAACTTATTACTTCTTTAACAATGTATTCTTCGACAGGTTCACCTTGTTCTACAACAATGGCTTTCTCTAAGGCTTCTACAAAATATTTCGAAGATCCATCCATAATAGGAGGTTCTGCTGCGTCAATCTCTATGATAAGATTTGTTATTCCTAAACCAACCGCTGCCGCCAATACATGTTCAGAAGTATGGATACTTACGCCATTTTTTTCAAGATTGGTACCTCGTTGTGTATCCACTACGTATTCCGCTCGTGGTTCTATCGTTGGCTTCCCTTCTAAATCCACCCTAACAAAGGCATATCCTTGGTTTGTTCCAGCAGGTTTAAAAGTCATGGTTACCTCTTTTCCGGTGTGTAATCCAATCCCTTTAAGCGTAATTTCGTTTTGTATGGTTTTTTGATTCAGTTGCATTTTATTTTTCTTTTAATGCTTTAATTTCTTTTTCTAATTCTTTTATTTTATCGACATATTCAGGTAAATTCCTAAATATGGCTGATGATCTATTCCATTTCTGAATGTTGAATGCAGGAAAGCCAATAACAATATCATTGTCTTTAACATTCTTACGTACCCCTGTCTTTCCAGAGATTACAACATGGTCTCCAATTTTTATATGTCCACTAAGTGCTGCTTGTCCTCCCATTTTCACAAACTTCCCTACTTTGGTAGAACCCGCAATTCCGGTTTGAGCAGCAATTACTGTATGCTCATCAATTTCTACGTTGTGTGCAATTTGAATGAGATTGTCTAATTTCACACCTTTTTTAATAATAGTAGACCCTAATGTAGCTCTATCAATTGTTGTGTTTGCACCAATATCAACATGGTCTTCTATAACAACATTTCCAATTTGAGGAACCGCGGTATAGCTCCCGTCTTCACCTGGGGCAAAACCAAAACCATCTGCTCCTATGACAGCACCAGCATGTATTTTACATTGTTTTCCAATAACACATTCCGAATATACCTTTACTCCAGAAAACAAAGTAGTGCCTTCACCGATCACTACATTGTCACCAATATAGCAATTTGGGTAAATTTTTACATCATCCCCTATCTTTACATTTTCTCCAATATATGAAAAAGCACCAACATATAAATTGATACCGAGCGAAGCTGAATCACTCACAAAATGTGGATCCTCTTTCCCTACTTTATTATTTTTAACTTCATTGTAAAAAGTCAATAATTTTGTAAAAGATTGGTAGGCATCTGCTACTTTGATTAACGTCGCTGAAATTTCCTTTGTCGGTTCAAAACTGGCATTTACGATGGCAATCGATGCTTCTGTGGTATAGATATAAGGGCTGTACTTTTCATTGGATAAAAAAGTCAAGGAACCTTCCGTCCCTTCCTCTATTTTAGAAAGTCTAGAAACCTCAATAGCTGGATTCCCAACAATCTCTCCTTCTAACAATTCTGCTATTTGTGTTGCTGTAAACTTCATTAACTGCAAAAGTATAAAAATAAACTGTATCCTACCAATCCTATTTCTTTGGGTAACAAATAAAATATTTAACGACTGGTTTAGTTAAAGCCTGAATATTTAATTGATCCGAAGCATTCGTAATGTCTTCTATTTTTTCGTTTTTAAAATAAATATTTATCTTACTCTTTGAAGCGTCATATGCCTGATTTTCAACCTTATCCACAAAAACGAAATAAGACATTTCTTCTTTTGTTATGTTTAACTCCTGCTGCTTTTCAGCAAAAATGCTGTCGAAATACGAGTTAGAAATAGGCTCACTCTTCAATTCTATTTTTAACAATTCTCTATTGATAATCATTCTCGATAAGGTTGAAAGCACATAATCATCATGACTTATCCAATCTTTAATGGCAGAAAGAATATCATAATCATCCAGTTTAGCAAAAGTCTTCAGGATATCATTGTCAAAATTAGATTTGGATATTTGTTGCTTTAGAAAAAACTGAAAAGCCTTACTTGCCGGTAAATCAACCCCTTTTGAAGAAAGTTCATTTGCCCTTCTCAGTAAATTTACAAGCATTTTTTCGGCTACAACTCCCGTTTTATGCAAGTACACCTGCCAATACATTAAACGACGTCCTACAATAAATTTTTCTGCTGAATAAATTCCTTTCTCCTCCAAAACCAACTCATCATTCACAACATTAAGCATCGATATCAAACGTTCAGAATTGATATTTCCTTCAGCAACACCGCTGTAAAAACTATCGCGTTTTAAATAATCTAAACGATCCATATCTAATTGACTTGAAATCAATTGATGCATGAAGTTACGCTCATACTTCCCCTCAAATATTTGAATCGCCAGACTGAGTTTTCCTTGAAATTCTTTGTTTAGCGACTTCATAAAAGCCAAAGAAATCTCTTCATGACTAATGCCTGTTACGATGCTGTGTTCCAAAGCATGCGAAAAAGGGCCATGACCAATATCATGCAATAAAATAGCTATATAAAGCGCTGTAGCCTCATCGTCCGAAATCGCTACATCTTTTGTTCTTAGCGTTTGAACGGCGGTTTGCATCAAATGCATGCACCCTATGGCATGGTGGAAGCGTGTATGATGTGCTCCTAGGTACACCAAATATGACAAACCTACTTGTGAAATCCTTCTTAAACGCTGAAAATAAGAGTGTTCAATTAAATCGAAAATTAATGCATTGGGAATAGCAATAAATCCGTAAATTGGGTCGTTTAATATCTTAAGTTTGTTCGTGTTTTTTGGGCTCAATGTTAGCTGTTTTTAGAAAAAAACAAAGATAGCAATCTTTATGAGACAGGAACTAGGTTTTGAAAGGAAGATAACAAACGTGATAGCGCCATATAAATGAAGTGCAATCATTCGTAGAAAGAAATATAAAGGGTACACTATCCTACTAAAACACAATTAAAAATGAAAAACATACATATTCTTTGGGTCGATGATGAGATTGAGTTGTTAAAACCTCACATTCTCTTTTTGGAAGCTAAAAATTACGAGGTTTCTAAATGTACCAACGGTGCGGATGCTATTGACTTAATTCAAGAAAACAATTATGATATTGTTTTTTTAGATGAAAATATGCCCGGCCTAACCGGTATTGAAACACTTACAGAAATTAAAAACAATAAGCCAAACCTTCCCGTTATTATGATCACTAAGAGTGAGGAGGAATATATAATGGAAGATGCCATTGGTTCAAAAATCGCGGATTACCTTATAAAACCCGTGAATCCTAATCAAATTCTATTGAGTTTAAAAAAGAACTTAGACCATTCTAGATTGATTTCGGAAAAAACAACTTCCAATTACCAACAGGAATTCAGAAAGATAGCAATGGATTTAGCTATGGTGAATTCTTATGAGGAATGGATTGAACTCTACCATAAACTGTTGTATTGGGAATTAGAATTAGAAAATATTGACGATACAGGAATGTTGAGCATTCTAGAAAGTCAAAAACAAGAAGCGAATAGTTTGTTTTTCAAATTCATTAAAAAAAATTATGAAGATTTGTTGACTGCAGTTCACAAGCCCGTGTTCTCTCATACACTTTTTAAAGAAACTATCTTACCAGAAATGACCAACCCAAATGGAACTTTATTATTGGTAATTGACAATCTTCGTTATGACCAATGGAAAGTTCTAGAACCTCATTTAGCTCCTTTCTACAAGAAGACGAAAGAAACTTCATATTTCAGCATTCTTCCTACCGCCACACAATATGCACGAAATGCAATATTCTCTGGCTTAACTCCGTTAGAAATGGAAAGAAGGCATCCAAATTACTGGAAAAACGATGAAGATGAAGGAGGAAAAAACTTATATGAAAAAGAGTTTTTAGCAGCACAAATTCAAAGACTAAAACCTTCATTAACCCACGAATATCACAAAATTACAACCTTAAAAGGCGCCAAGGAACTAGACAACAATTTTAACAGCCAAAAAACAAATGACCTTTCTGTAGTTGTGTACAATTTTGTTGACATGCTATCGCATTCTAAAACAGAATTAGATGTTATTAAAGAACTTGCTGGTGACGATAAAGCGTATCGTTCTCTTACCTTAAGTTGGTTTAAAAACTCACCTATTTACAGCACCATTCAAAAAGCGCAAAAGGCAGGTATGCAATTGATTATCACCACCGATCATGGAACGATTAATAGCAAAACACCTTCAAAAGTTATTGGAAATAAAAACATCAGTTCTAACTTGAGATATAAGACTGGAAGAAGTCTTTCTTATGAAGAAAAAGATGTTTACGCCGTAAGAAATCCTAAAGACATTTTCCTACCAACCCAACACATGAATAGTTCCTTTGTGTTTGCGAAAGAGGATTTGTTTTTTGCATACCCTAACAACTACAACCATTTTGTAAAATACTATAAAAACACCTACCAGCATGGTGGTATTTCTCTCGAAGAAATGATTATTCCTTGTGCAATTTTTGAACCGAAATAACAGATTCTTTAAGTTTCACTTTATTCCCCATTACTTTATAAAAAGTTAACAACCGAAAATTACTATTTGTGGCTATTTATATCGCTTATTAAAAAACTTTCAAGACTCACACAAATATTCTTATTTTTGTATAAAATGCAAACGATGAACATCCATTACACTTTAGAGGATATCCCTGAAATAGCCAAACAAATTTTACAAAACTTAAAACATAAAACCATTTTGTTCTATGGAGAAATGGGTATGGGAAAAACAACACTCATTAAAGAGTTAGTCAAACAACTAGGCGTAAAAGAAGTAGCTAACTCCCCAACTTTTTCATTAGTTAACGAATACAACTCAGAACAAAACGGCACAATCTATCATTTCGATTTTTACAGAATTGAAAACGAAGAAGAAGTTTACGACATTGGATTTGAAGATTATTTTTATGCAGATGCTTGGTGCTTTATTGAATGGCCGTCAACTATTGAAAATTTACTACCTTTAGAAAGTGTAAAGTTATACATTAGCAAAAACGAGGACAATTCAAGAAATATTAAATTAGAAAGCTAAACCTAACCCACCTAAGACATTCACACTAACAAGCGCTATCATGAGTACACCCTATTCACCTTTCAGTAAAGAAGAATTATTGCCTCAAGAAGAAAAGTTAGAAATTAAAAAACAGAAAGGATCACTTTTTATTGGACTCCCAAAGGAATCCTATTTTGAAGAAAAACGTATTTGCTTGACACCAGATGCCGTTGCTGCGATGACCCAAAATGGACATCGAATTGTTATTGAAACGGGAGCGGGTAAAGGAGCCAATTTTACCGATCAGAATTATTCAGAAGCCGGAGCTAAAATTGTATATAGCAAAGAAGATGTATTCGGCTGTAATATCATTTTAAAAGTGGAGCCTCCAACACTTGAAGAAATAAAATTTATTAAACCACAAAGTATTCTAGTCTCTGCATTACAGCTAAAGACGCAATCCAAAGCCTATTTTGAAGCCCTCGCTCACAAAAGAATAACAGCGATTGCATTTGATTATATCAAAGACAATGAAGGCATGTTTCCTATTGTACAATCTTTAAGTGAAATTGCTGGAACTGCATCTGTCTTGATTGCAGCGGAAACCATGAGTACTCAAAATAAAGGAAACGGACTTCTTTTAGGAAACATTGGCGGTGTTCCTCCTGCTGAAGTTGTCATTATTGGTGCCGGAACTGCAGGCCTCTTTGCCGCTAAATCTGCTATTGGGCTTGGTGCTTCTGTTAAGGTTTTTGACAATTCTATTTCAAAACTTAGAAACCTACAAAAAAACTTAAATTCACCCGTATTCACGTCTACACTCCAACCTAGAACCTTACAAAAAGCATTAATGCGTTGTGACGTTTGTATTGGAGCCATTCGTGGAAAATACAGAGCCCCCATCGTAATTACAGAAGAAATGGTACAAATTATGAAACCTGGAGCCGTCATTGTAGATGTGAGTATCGATCATGGAGGTTGTGTTGAAACTTCTGAAGTAACTACACACAGTAACCCTACTTTTACCAAACACAATGTTCATCATTACTGTGTTCCTAATATTCCATCGAGATACGCGAGAACGGCAACCATTTCTATTAGCAATATTTTTACTCCCTTTCTACTCCACATTGGTGAAGAAGGCGGGTTTGAACACGCAATTAGAAGCGAACGTATTTTAAGAAGTGGTATGTATTTCTACCATGGAATTCTCACCAATAAATCTGTAGGAGAATGGTTCAAATTACCGTATCGTGACATCAACCTCCTCATTCTTTAGTAAAAGAAAACAGGTATTTTTATTTTTGAAAATAATTAGAATAATTGCATCTATGTTTCTCACATATAATCGTATTTTTGCTTTTCAAAACAACTAAATGGATTTAAAAAAGCGCTTCTTATATTTTTTTATCGGTATAACTCTTGGTGTTATTGCTGTTATTTTTATGACCAATGAAAGAAATAAAAACAGACCTGAGGAAGAAAGAATTTCTTTCCCATATGGACCTGATGCGAGAACTTTAAAAAGTATTCGCGTAAAAAAACACAGAGTCTTCTCAGAACAAGCTAAAGAAGCACTGCATATCCACAATATCGACTCTATACGAATTGAATATTTATTACACAAAAGTGATGTTGACTTCTCCGAAAGCATTACCGACAGAACCATACCTTGTCAGACCTATCAGCTAAATGGAAACCTTAAAGACATGGAAGTTTCCATGCGTATTGAAAGGTGTGACTCTACAGCTACATTTGAAAAAATTACAGTAAAAAAAAAATAATGAAACCAATTGATCCTAAAAATTTCTACCAAATTTTAAACGGTAAACAAGTTGCTCTATTTAATCTTTCAAATTCAAATGGTATGCTGTGTCAAATTACCAATTATGGAGGACGCATTGTAAGTTTGTTTACAGAAGATAAGAACGGAAACTTTGAAGATGTTGTTTTAGGCCACGAAAGCCTTGATGACTATTTAAATGGACCAAATGACCCCTACTTTGGAGCAATCATTGGACGTTATGGTAATCGTATTAAAAATGGAACTTTTGAACTAAATGGTAAATCATATCAACTTGCCATTAACAATGGACCCAATCACCTTCATGGAGGGCTGAAAGGCTTTTCAAACGTGGTTTGGGATGCGGAGCAAATCAGCAATAACGAACTAGAACTTACCTATCTCTCAATAGATGGCGAAGAAAATTACCCTGGAAACCTGAGCGTCACTGTACGCTATGAACTTACAAACGACAACAGCTTAAAGATAAGTTATAGTGCAACTACCGACGCTCCAACGCTCGTAAACTTAACAAACCATTCTTATTTTAACTTGAAAGGAGCCGGGAACGGAAGCATTAGAGATCACGAATTATCAATCGCTGCTAACCACTATATTCCAACAGATGAAAATTCTATCCCAACAGGTGAAATTGCAACTGTAGAAGATACTCCTATGGATTTTAGAGTGAAAAAATTAATAGGTGAAGATATCGATGTCGACTTTGAGCAGTTAAAGATTGCCAAAGGTTATGATCATACTTTTGTCTTTAATTCTTCGGGACCTAACGAATTAGGAGCTTACGTATTGGAGCCAAAAAGTGGAAGAACTCTCGAATTATACACCAACGAACCAGGAGTTCAATTGTATACCGGAAACTGGGTCACAGGTTGTGGGCTTGGAAAAAATGACAAAACCTATCTCTCACAAGCTTCTTTTTGTCTTGAAACACAGCATTACCCTAACAGCCCTAATCAAGATAATTTCCCATCTACAGTACTAAACCCAGGTGAAACATACGAATCTATTTGCATCTATAAATTCGGTATCCTAACAGAGTAAATCTCCTGACTTTATAAAGGGGCTTTCCCTCACTCTTCCCTATGCTGTTTTAGTATTGGAAAGCAAAAACACACCTAAGATTACGATAATAGTTCCTAAAACCTGTAGCATTGTAAATGACTCATCCAAATAGATATTAGCTAATAATATCGTAGAAATAGGGCCAATGCTCCCAATGATTGCAAAGTTTGAACTACCAATCATCTTTATTGCTTGAGACACAAGAAAAGACGGAATTACCGTTGAAAATATTGCCATAGCCACTCCAAGAAAATACACCTCTTTGGGATAATCAAACAAACCTACTTGCTTAGTAAAGCAATAATGAAGAAATACACAAACCGTTGAAACTAACATAGCATAACAAGTAAATCGAAGCACCCCAAATCTAGGTATCAACCAACCACTCCCTACTAGATACATAGCATAGGTGAAAGCACTTAAAAACACCAAACCTACCCCTAAAAACAAATCCTCAGATGCAAAGCTTAACTCACCCGAAAAAGCAATAATTATACCTACATATGTACAAACCACGGCTACTAACTGAAGCTTTGTTATATTCGTTTTAAACACCAACCTTGACAATAGCAGTACTAAAGTTGGATAGACAAAAAGAACAATTCGCTCCAAGCCAGCTTTAATATATTGCAATCCTTGAAAATCGAAATAACTCGCCATATAATAGCCCACAAAACCAAAAAACACCAACCAAAGCCATTCCTTCTGTTGCAATTGTAGTTTCTTTTGAGGTTTGCTAAAAAGCAACAAGATTATATAAACTGGCATTGCGAACAACATCCTAAACAACAACAGACTTACAGAATCTACACCATACCCATAGGCCAATTTTACAAGAATTGCTTTTGAGGAAAATAAAACAACCCCAAATACGGCCAATAAAATTCCTATACGCTTTTGTTGTACTGCATTCATTAAACAAATATCTGCTTAATATTGAGCCTATTTCCAAACAATTAATCGCGCTTCCGATACTCAAAACAACGTTTATGCATCTCAATAAACCTCAACAACCTATAAAACAAACAGTTACCTCACATAAACAGTCGTATACACTACAGTTTTAAAACTACCATTTTCACACAATTATCCTGCTTTCATATCCGAAAGCATCCCATAATTTGTATTTTTACGGTATGAAATTCAACTTAGACAACAGATTTACGAATGAGCTTCCGGCCGATCCCATATTAGAAAACACAAGAAGACAGGTAACTAATAGTTGTTTTTCCTTTGTTTCTCCGAAACAAACAAAGGCTCCAAAATTACTGCATTGCGCACTTGAACTCGGAAAAGAATTAGGATTGTCGGAGAAAGACATGAAATCTGATACATTTTTAAACTATAGCACTGGAAATGAAATCATTCCAAATACAAAACCCTATGCCATGTGCTATGGGGGACATCAATTTGGAAATTGGGCGGGCCAGCTAGGCGATGGTAGAGCGATAAATTTAGCAGAAATTGAACATGATAATTTACATTGGACATTACAACTAAAAGGCGCTGGTGAAACCCCTTATTCGAGAACAGCCGATGGACTGGCAGTACTTCGTTCCTCTATTCGTGAGTATCTCTGTAGCGAAGCCATGCATTATTTGGGAATTCCTACAACACGGGCCTTGTCTCTTTCTTTAACTGGAGACCAGGTACTTAGAGACATGCTATACGATGGAAATGCAGCTCATGAACCAGGAGCCATCGTATGTCGTTTAGCCCCAAGTTTTTTACGTTTTGGAAGTTTTGAATTACCGGCCTCTAGAGAAGATATTACAACCCTTAAACAATTGGTTAATTATACTATCAAACATCATTACCAGCATCTTGGCAAACCTTCCAAACAAATCTATCTACAATTTTTCCAAGAGGTTGCAGATAAAACCCTCGATATGATCATTCATTGGCAACGTGTAGGTTTTGTGCATGGGGTTATGAATACTGATAACCTTTCTATATTAGGGCTTACAATTGATTATGGCCCTTATGGTTGGCTAGAAGGTTATGATTACGACTGGACTCCGAACACCACAGATCGTCAACAGAAAAGATATCGTTATAGCAATCAACCTAATATTGGTCTTTGGAATTTACTAAAATTAGCAAATGCACTGTACCCTCTAATTAATGAGACAGCACCACTAGAAAAGATCTTAGAAAACTATAAACATCAATTTGAATCAAAACATCAGGAGATGTTTGCTCAGAAACTTGGGCTAGAATCACATCAAAAAAATGACAAGGAGCTCTACGATCAACTCGAAAGCGTTTTACATCTAACGGAAACCGATATGACTCTATTTTTCCGACAATTGGCGAATACATCTAAGAATGACAGCCCTTCTATGGCGCTTGACAGAATCAGGCATTCTTTTTATGTTCCTGATGCAATTAAAGACGCTATTAAACTAAAATGGCTCGAATGGATGACGTCTTATTTAAAACGTTTACAACTAGAATCTATTTCCGACTCCGATAGAAAAGCAAATATGGATAAAGTAAACCCTAAATATGTACTTAGAAATTACATGTCTCAATTGGCCATTGATGCCGCCGAAAAAGGTGATTACACATTGATTGATGAATTATATACCGTACTCAAAAAACCATATGATGAACAACCAGCCTTTGAAAAATGGTTTCAAAAACGCCCTGAATGGGCAAGACACAAAGTGGGATGTTCAATGTTATCTTGCAGTTCTTAACAACTAAATAATACATACTATGAATCAAACAGCTCTTATCCTAGGCGCTTCCTTTGGTGCTTTATCAATCGTATTCGGAGCTTTTGGAGCCCATGCTTTAAAAAAAACACTAAACGCAACGCAATTAAACAGTTTTGAAACAGGTGTTAAGTATCAAATGTACCACGCCCTTGCCTTGTTAATTATTGGGCTTCATTTCGATAGTAACACGCTCTTTATGAAGCTGATAATTTACTGTTTCGCAATAGGAACCTTTCTGTTTTCTTTTAGTATTTATGGTCTTGTAATATCGAGTGCAAAAAATAAAAAAATAAAAATTCTAGGACCAATTACCCCACTTGGGGGCCTTCTTTTGGTCATAGGATGGTGTCTATTAATTTTTCATTTTATTCGTATGTCTGCTTAATTGATTTTTTATTTCTATATTTAAAAAAAATCTATTTTTCATACATGTCAATACTAAAAAATCTGATAATTGGACTCAATCCAATCAGAGTTTATAGAAAAGGGTACCTTTTCCTTAGCAATCCAATATATCTAGAAGGAAGAAAAAAGTAAAACTCGAGATGCATAAAGAGGGTTCTCGAACAGAAACTATTAACTTGATTCTAGATACTTTTAATAGAGAAACTAGTTATTTGGAAATTGGAACTCGTAACCCCGATCACAATTTCAATCGCGTGAGTGCATCTAAAAAATACAGTGTGGATCCTGGGGTAGAGTTTAAAAAAAACCCGGTAGATTTTAAAATGACCAGCGATGTTTTTTTTGATAAATTTGAGAAACGAGAAATACTTTCGGAAAGTCCAAAATTTGATTTAATTTTTATTGATGGACTGCATCTGGCAGAACAAGTAGATAAAGACATTCAAAACGCATTAAAGCACATTAAAGAGGATGGTTTTATCGTATTACATGACTGCAACCCACCTACTGAGTGGCATGCTAGAGAAACTTATAATTACCGATATTCTCCTGCTGGAGGAATTTGGAACGGAACCACCTGGAAAGCTTTCCTTAAATGGAGATCGAATCCGGAGATATCTTCATGTTGCGTAGATACTGATTGGGGAATGGGAGTACTTTCTAAAACAAATAATTTAGGTAAAGGGTTGGAGCATACAAATCCTTTTTATGAGTTTGACACCTTGAATAAAAACAGAAAAAAACTTTTGAACTTACTTAGTTTTCAAGAATTTAAAAACGTTGTTGCAACTTTTAATTCTAAATAACACATCTCAAAATATAATTAGCCCTTCAGCAAATGTAATCAGTCCCCTTTGACTTTCTTTCTCTGCTAAAACATACCCACGGCTGGCTGTGATTTTAGAGGCTACCGAGTCAAGTCTTTCGTGCAATATATGTGCAAAAAAAACAGACCAAGAATAAACATTTCATCTATTCAACACTTTAGTGACGTTTCTAGGGCTTTCTTGAATTCGCTCTAACAAGCTATTGAGGCTATAATTCTCTCCCAACATCGATACTTATCTAAACAAAAAAAAGAGGCTGTCTGAAAAGTATTAAACGTTAAAAATTGTCTCATCGAGCACAGTCGAGATGTCTTAATAACCAAGACGTTGAAAAGTTCTCGACTCCGCTCGAACGGACATCTAAGTACTATTCAGACAGTCTCTTTTCAATTTTGTGACCGGGCCCCTTCCTCCATGCTTCACTACCGTGCAGCAGCTCAGGGTAAGCTCGTGTTTCTAATAAAAATGAGTCTTGGTTTCGCGCCCCAGAATGTTTTACAAAAAAAAAAGACCAAGTATAAACACTTGATCTATTTCATAAATTGTGACCGGGCTGGGGCTCCCTTCGACTTCGTATGCCATAGCTTTTTGTTACAATTCAGTGTTAGCTTTTAAAAGAAAGTTTTAATAAGCGACGGCATGCTCAGGACAGGCTTCTCGCCCTTATAATAATTTCATTCTAATTCTGTGACCGGGCTGGGGCTCCCTTCGACTTCGTATGCCATAGCTTTTTGTTACAATGCAGTGTTAGCTTTTAAAAGAAAGTTTTAATAAGCGACGGCATGCTCAGGACAGGCTTCTCGCCCTTATAATAATTTCAATTTATTGCAAAAAAAAAAGACTAAGCAATACACTTAGTCTTTCTAATTCTGTGACCGGGCTGGGGCTCGAACCCAGGACCCTCTCCTTAAAAGGGAGATGCTCTACCAACTGAGCTACCAGGTCTTCACTAAAACAATTGAAATATAGTGGTGAGAGTAGGATTCGAACCTACGAAGCTTGCGCAGCAGATTTACAGTCTGCCCTCGTTGGCCACTTGAGTATCTCACCATTATTTCAAACAAATTTGATTGGTTTGGAGCTTTTACCACAACCCTCTTACGAGTTCCACAGTACACGCTTCTCGCCTATTCATTTTGAAGAAATTTGTGACCGGGCTGGGGCTCGAACCCAGGACCCTCTCCTTAAAAGGGAGATGCTCTACCAACTGAGCTACCAGGTCATTATTTCCTTTGTTTTAGCGGGTGCAAATATAATAGGATATTCTAATAAAACAAACATTTTTACAAATTAGTTTCGCCCAAATATGCTTGTCGAACTTTCTTAAATAAATTAGAACTATACACAAAATCCACAACCGATTCATTATCAGTTTTAAAGATATCTTTACTCGATCCTTCCCACGCCTTTATACCGTTTCTCAAAAAAATAATTTTTTCTCCAATTTCCATTACAGAATTCATATCATGGGTATTTATAACCGTGGTAATTTGATATTCATCCGTAATTTCTTGAATGAGATTGTCGATTACAATAGCCGTTTTAGGGTCCAATCCAGAATTGGGTTCATCGCAAAAAAGATATTTTGGATTCATAACAATCGCTCTCGCAATCGCTACACGTTTTTGCATCCCTCCAGACAATTCTGCTGGATATTTAGTATTTGCATCAAATAATTTCACCCTTTTTATCACGGCATTTACCCTATCCAACATCTCAGATTTAGTTTGCTGTGTAAACATTTTTAAAGGAAACATAATATTCTCTTCAACTGTCAATGAGTCAAATAAGGCACTTCCTTGAAAGACCATTCCAATGTCTTGACGCAACTGTCTTTTCTCATCTTCATCTAAACTACTGCTATCACTACCGTCGAATGAGATAGTACCCGAATCCGGTGTATGCAAGCCTAATAAACTCTTTAAAAACACAGTCTTCCCCGATCCACTTTGCCCTATGATTAAACTCGTTTTACCACGTTCAAAATTTGCATCAATTCCTTTTAAAACAGGAGACTCACCAAAACTCTTAACAAGATTCTTTACTTCTATCATTTATCCTAATAGCATTTGAGTTAAAAAATAATTGAGCAAAATAACAATAACACTTGTCCACACCACAGCTTGTGTGCTTGCTCTACCAACTTCTAAAGCGCCTCCTTTTACATAATAGCCATGATAAGAGGGCACTGTTGCTATTACAAACGCAAACACAACAGATTTTATCAATGCATAACGAATTAAAAATGGATTAAAATCTAGTTGAATTCCAGCTATATAATCAACTGAATGAAACAACTCCGTTAAGGATCCTGCTGCCCAGCCTCCAAAAATCCCTAAAAACATTGCAAGTATTACTAATAACGGATAAAAAAAGACAGCGGCAATAACTTTTGGTAAGACCAAATAATTCAAGGAATTGATTCCCATAACTTCCAAAGCATCTATTTGCTCAGTAACACGCATTGTCCCAATACTAGAAGTTATAAATGACCCCACCTTACCAGCTAAGATGACAGAGGCAAAAGTAGGTGCAAATTCTAATATCATAGAGCGTTTTGTTGCAAACCCTATTAAATACTTAGGAATCATAGGATTATCTACATTCAATGCCGTTTGAATTGCGACAACACCACCAACGAAAAATGCGATAAAAGCAACTATACCAACCGATTTCAAACCTAAATCTTCCACTTCACGAAATAAAGCGTCTCTAAAGACCGCTTTTTTTTGTGGACTTCTAAAAACCTGTTTCAGCATTATAAAATACTTGCCTACATGTTCTATATAACTCATGCCTATTGCTTTTTGCTAATGTATTAAAATAATGTGGAAATGAATCCCCTAAATTCATCGTTGTAAAAAATTTACATTTTATTTAGGATGATTAATTGAAGGTTTTAGTGAACAATACCTGTTTACAAGTCCAATGTCGTTACTTTGCTAAAATCCAGCTTCTGGATTCCAAGCTTCGAGATAATCTTTTACATACTTGATAAACAAACCTCCCAAAGCACCATTAATTACACGGTGGTCATAAGAGTGCGATAAAAACATCTTGTGACGAATTCCTATGGTATCTCCTTCAGCAGTTTCTATGACAGCAGGCACTTTACGAATGGCACCAAGTGCTAAAATCGCAGCTTCTGGTTGATTGATAATGGGGGTTCCAAACAAACTTCCAAAGCCACCAACATTCGTAACAGTATACGTTCCTCCCTGAACTTCATCAGGTTTCAATTGGTTTAGTTTAGCCCTACCTGCCATATCATTCACCACTTTTGCCATCCCTATTAAATTTAGCTCATCGGCATTTCTTATCACCGGAACAATCAAGTTTCCATCTCCTAAGGCAGCAGCCATTCCTAAATTGATTTGTTTCTTTATAACCACCTTACGATCACCGTCAAATGACAAGTTTACAAGTGGGTACTTTTTTATAGCCTCCGCCACAGCCATCATAAAGACTGGCGTATACGTGAGTTTTTCTCCTTCTCTTTTTTGAAATGCGTCTTTTACCTCCGCTCTCCAAGTTACCAAATTTGTTACATCAACTTCAATAAAGGACTGTACATGCGCAGATTTTTGAACAGAGTGTATCATATGGTCGGAAATCATTTTTCCCATCCTACTCAATTCTATCAACTCATCATCTCCGTTTACAGACAAAGGCACTGTAGCAACCTTTTCACTTGAAACAGCAGTACGTTTAGCCTCCGGCTTTTTTGACACGCTTCTTGTTTTTAGATAATCTAACAAATCTGTTTTCGTCAATCTTCCCTCTAAGCCCGTACCAGGTATAGCATCCAATTCTGTTTGCCCAATATTTTCTGTGCTGGCAATTTTCTTGACCAAAGGAGAATAAAATCGATCTGTATTAACAACTGGTTTTACGGAAGGTACTTCTTTGGTAGCAACAGCTTTCTCAATCTCATCCTCAACCAATTTAACTGCTTCAGAAACTTCTTCTTCTACAATTTCAACTACAGGAGAGGACTGCGCTAGTGCTCCTTCCACTTCAATAATTGCTAAAGTCTCTCCTACTTTTACAACACTATCTTTTGCGTGTAAAATCTCTACCAACACCCCTGCAACTTCACAAGGCACATCCGAATCTACTTTATCCGTAGCAATTTCAACAACGGAATCATCCACTTCAATCGTATCGCCTATTTCTTTTAGCCAACCAGTTATGGTTGCTTCTGCTACGCTTTCTCCCATTTTAGGAAGTTTTAATTCAAATCTAGCCATGTATATGCTTTGAGTTAGATGATGCGAAATTACGAAAAAAGAGGGATTAATAGAGCGCTAAATCTAAAACGTTTATTGAAATAACTACAGTTGTAAACCAATACTACACATTTTTAGTTAGCGTTCAAATTATCTTGAGAAGTCTGGGCAGCGGGGATGTGCATATATATGGCCTTACTTAGACTGTTGCATTTCTTCAAATTCAATTTTCTTCATTATCTCTTCCGCTTTTACAAAAAGCTCATCTCCTGCTCTTCTATTGGTTTTAGAAACAATAAAAATCTTTTCCATTAAACTCTCATACTCTTCTCGAAGTTTCTCTAACCTCGATTTTCTTTTAAAAAACGAAAACATACTCATACCTTTAAATTAATCAATCCACAATCCATTTCAAATATTTGACCAGAAAAAGACATGGCTTTATCTGACATTAAAAACCCAACCATTTCAGCAACTTCTTCGGGCTCAACATATTTTTTTAAAGGATGCCTTTCAGCATGAAGCAATTTTAATTTATCATTTCTTAAAATCCTGGAAGACAAATCTGTATCGGTCAATGTAGGTGCTATACAATTCACACGTATAGACGGCACTAATTCAGCCGCTAAAGATTTAGCAAAGCCTTCTAAAGCTCCCTTGGCTGCAGAAATGCTCGTATGAAAAGGCATCCCCATTTTTACTGCTACCGAGCTAAAAAGAACAATACTTGGTTGCTTACTGCTCTCACTCAATTGAGGTAGGTAGTTTTGAACAGCTTTTACAGCGCCAAGTACATTGATCTCATAGTCATCGGTAAAATCATTAACAGACATTCTTTTAAACGGTTTCAAATTTATACTTCCAGGACAATAAACCAAAGCATCCACATTCGGCAAAACTGGCAATTCATCTGTTAATATGTTACATACATATTGTGTAAAATTCGGATGTTCTAAAGAGTTTAATGTCCTACTTATTGAAACGACATTATTGTGGGCTAACTGTTCTTTTACAACAGCCTGACCAATTCCTTTACTTCCTCCTATGACAACAATCGTTTTCACAATACCTTATAGTTTACTAATTTTTACTTTGTAAAGATATGTATTTTTTGTTTAACAAAGATTGTTATTTGTTAAACTTTTTGTATTTTTGTATAAAACAATTCATATGAAGGCAAAAAATAACATCACCGCGAACGCAATCATTTCCAAATTTATGGATGAAGTATTAATGACAGGTCAGAAACCCACATCTGTCTATAAGTTTTCAAAAGAGTTAAAAATAGATGAACGGACATTTTTCGCTAATTTTTCATCGTTTGAGCAATTGGAGCGTCAGATTTTCGCTAAGTTTTTTGAAAATTCATTGACCCTCTTACAAAGTAATTCTGAATACGAGACATACGATGCAAAAAACAAGTTATTGAGTTTGTATTTCACGCTATTTGAAACGTTCACAGCAAACCGTTCCTACGTCCTCTTTAGTTTAAAGGAACAAAGTACCCCTTTAAAGTCTTTGAAAACCCTCAATAGACTTAAACATGTTTTTTGTGAATACATCAAAAGCTTGGACATCGAAAAAATAGAAATCAAACAAGAAAACTTGAACAAATCTCAAGCCAAAGGACAACAGGAGTTGTTTTGGATTCAGTTTCTTTTAATCCTTAAATTTTGGCTAGACGACAATTCTCCCTCTTTCGAAAAAACAGATGTCTTTATTGAAAAAAACATTCATGCGGGTTTTGACCTTATTAACACGAAACCGGTAAAAAGCATACTTGACTTAGGCAAGTTTATATTTAAAGAAAAAATAAACTCAAACGTATAACATATGAAAACGCTTGATAGCATTCCAACATCAAAAATACAAAGAGCCTCTAAACTAATTCAAACTGGCGCAAAAGTAGGTGTGAATTATGTAAAGTTTTATGGTGACAAACTAATCAATTCGGAAGAAGAAGCAAAGCTGAGACTCGACAAGTCAAATGCTGAGGACATTTATGATGGGCTGAAAACCATGAAAGGAAGTGCCTTAAAAGTTGCACAAATGCTGAGTATGGAAAAAAACATACTACCGAGGGCCTACGTAGAAAAATTTTCTTTATCTCAATTTTCTGTTCCTCCGCTTTCACCTCCCCTTGTTGTGAAGTCATTCAGAAATTATTTTGGAAAGCATCCAAATGAAATCTTTGACAATTTTGATCTTACTTCTGTCAATGCGGCTTCAATTGGTCAGGTACACAGGGCCGAAAAAAACGGGCAATCTTTGGCCGTAAAAATTCAATACCCCGGTATCGCAGAAAGCATTTCTTCCGATTTAGCACTTGTAAAACCCGTGGCTATTAAAATGTTTAACATTAGAGGAAAAGATTCAGATAAATATTTTAAAGAGGTGGAAGACAAGCTCACCGAAGAAACAAACTATCATTTAGAGCTTTCACAGAGTCAGGAAATCTCACGTGCCTGCGAGCATATTCCAAATCTTAAGTTCCCATCCTATTTTGAACAATATTCTTCTAAACGTATACTTACCATGAGCTGGATGGACGGTACTCATTTATCTGAGTATTGTCGACAAGAAGTACCGCAAGACACCGCTAATAAACTAGGACAAGCACTTTGGGACTTCTACATGTTTCAAATGCATCGTCTAAAAAAGGTACATGCAGATCCACATCCTGGTAATTTTTTAGTAGACAAAGAAGGAAACCTCATTGTCATTGATTTTGGTTGCATGAAATCAATTCCAAATAGTTTTTACACTCCTTATTTTGAGTTGGCGAAGCGTGAAAACATTGAAAACTCCAAATATTTTGAAGAGAAACTCTTTGAATTAGAAATTCTCAAAACAGAAGACACAACTGAAGAAAAAAGGTTCTTTACAAAGCTATTTCACGAAATGCTTTCCCTGTTCACCTTACCTTTTCAGCAGGAAACCTTCGATTTTTCAGATGGTGTATTCTTTGGTAAAATTGCCGATTTAGGAGCGAAGTACGCCAAAAGCACTGAATTGAAAGACATGAATGGAAATCGAGGGTCTAAGCATTTTATTTACATCAATCGTACTTTTTTTGGCTTGTATAATTTAATGCACGATTTAAAAGCAAAAGACGTCGTTATGAACCGCTATACTTCAGGATTATGATAGCCTATAGCAAAGAAGAAATCGAGAAGCTGGCACATATTTCTAAAATAAACCTTGTCAACTCAGCAACCGGATACAAACCGGCAAATTTAATTGGCACAAAATCAAAAAATGGAACTTCTAATCTCGCAATTTTTAGTTCCATAACACATTATGGTTCGAGCCCGGCCATTTATGGTTTTGTAATGCGCCCAACTACTGTAGCAAGACATACCTACGACAATATTAAAGAAACCGGTGTTTTTACTATCAATTCCATTTCAGTAAATGATGTGGTAGATGCACATCATACATCCGCCAAATATCCAAAAGAAGTCTCCGAATTTGAAATGACAAAATTCACGGAACAGTACAGAGATGAGTTTTATGCTCCTTTTGTTACTAATGCGCCAATTCAACTAGCGATGAAGTTTGTTAAGGAGTATGCCATCGAAATCAATGATACGATTTTATTGCTTGGTGAAGTCCAAACTATATATATCCGGGAATCTATCATAGAAGAAGACCTGTTTATCAACCTAGGAAAAGCAAAAATAGCGGCGATCAACGGACTTGACGGCTATGTAATCCCTAAAAACCACCAAAGACTCCCCTATCAAAGGCCTAAATCATAATTGGTGTAATCAACCCCTTTTTTGGAAAATTAAATTCAAATCGAGCCAAGTTGTTTTTTGAGCAAATGCTAAATGTTTAGCTAAACCACAAAGAATCATAGCCGCAACCACAAGACTGATACGCCATAACTTAGAATCAACTATAAAGATAATAATCAACTAAAAGTTATCGAAATTTACAAATTACATTGACAAATATTTTAGGTAAGACTGTTTACTCTAAAACACTATTCACTGAAAAAAAAGACATTGAGTTAAACATTCAAAATAGCCTTCAATCTGGAATCTATTTTATGAGCATCGAAAACAAAACAACTTTAAGAAAAACGACTGTAAGACTAGTAAAGAAGTAATTATTCAAAACTTTCAAGAGCAACTTAACTATATACAGCGCTGAGACTCTAAAAAAACTATTACACCCATGCTTTCGGCGTTTTCAATACCTCTAACAGACTTGATTCCGGGCTTCCAACTTCAGGATGATGGTTGTAGTGCCATTGTACTTTAGGAGGTAAACTCATTAGTATGCTTTCTATACGTCCATTTGTTTTTAAGCCAAATAAGGTTCCTTTGTCATGTACTAGGTTGAATTCTACATACCTTCCACGACGAATTTCTTGCCAATCTCTCTGAGACTTCGAATAATTAGCTGCCTTTCGTTTTTCTACTATAGGAAGATAACTTTCCAAAAAGCTATTCCCGATTTCCCTTACAAAATTATATCGGTCTTGTAGGTTAAATTCGCCTGTTTCCTTTAAATAATCGAAGAAAAGTCCGCCAACCCCTCGGGCTTCATTTCTATGACTGTTCCAAAAGTATTCGTCACAGCGTTTTTTATAGTTTGGATAAAAATCTTGATGATGACGATCGCAAGCATTTTTACAAACCGTATGAAAATGAATAGCGTCTTCATCAAATAAATAATATGGAGTGAGATCTTGCCCTCCTCCAAACCACTGCGTCACTATATTACCAGCATTGTCGTACATTTCAAAATAACGCCAATTTGCATGTACGGTAGGCACATTAGGATTGACAGGATGTAGTACCAACGACAAACCACAGGCAAAAAAATTTCCTTCTTTTACACCAAAATTATCGCGCAGCACCTGAGGCAATTCTCCTTCGACAGCAGAAATATTTACCCCTCCCTTTTCAAATACATTTCCATTTTCAATCACACGTGTTCTTCCTCCGCCACCTTCTGGACGTTTCCATAAGTCTTCTACAAAACGTGCTTTTCCGTCAACTTCTTCTAGTTTTGAAGTTATGGTGTCTTGAAGCTGTTGAATATAATTGTAAAATTGTTCTTTCATGACTAGGGTTTTGGGTTTCAGACTCTGACTCTGACTCTGACTTTTGACTTTAGACTTTGGACTTTAGACTGCTAACTACCTATATTCTTTAACGGCATCGATAAACGCTTTTGCATTATCCAGACCAATATTAGGTAGAATCCCATGTCCTAAATTCACTATATATTTATCTTTCCCAAAGGCATCAATCATCTGCTTAACTTGCTTTTTTATTTCTGCTGGAGGTGAAAAAAGTCGCGTTGGATCAAAATTCCCTTGTAAGGTAACATTCCCTCTAGTTAGTTTTCTTGCCCATTCTGGGGTAATTGTCCAATCTACTCCTAAAGCAGAGGCATTTGATTTTGTCATTTCTTCTAAGGCAAACCAACATCCTTTTCCAAAAGCAATAACAGGCGCATCATCCTTCAATGCTTCAATTATTTGATTGATGTATTTCCAAGAAAATTCTTGATAATCTACAGGAGATAGCATTCCTCCCCAAGAATCAAATACTTGAACTGCATTTACTCCAGCTTTCACTTTTTCTTTTAAATATAAAATAGTGGTATCTGTAATTTTTTGCAATAAGGTATGTGCTGCAACAGGCTGAGTAAAACAAAATTCTTTGGCTTTGTCAAAGTTTTTAGATCCTTGTCCTTGTATACAATAGCATAAAATTGTCCATGGAGAACCTGCAAAACCGATTAATGGAATTTCATCGTTTAACATTTCTTTGGTCAATTTAATGGCATCCATTACATAACCCAAGGTTTCTTCTATCTCTGGCACAATTACTTTTTCAACATCAGCCATTGTACGTATTGGGTTTGGTAACCACGGGCCTACACCATTCTTCATTTCCACTTCGATATTCATCGCTTGCGGAATCACCAAAATATCGGAAAACAAAATGGCGGCATCCATTCCATACCTACGTATGGGTTGTACAGTTATTTCTGAAGCCAGTTCTGGCGTTTGACAACGCGTAAAAAAGTCGTACTTCGCCTTTATTTCTTGAAACTCTGGTAAGTATCTTCCCGCTTGACGCATCATCCATACAGGAGGTCGTTCTACTACTTCTCCTTTTAATGCACGTAGGTATAAATCGTTTTTTATCATGTTATTTGTATCAGGTAAATTTGTAATTTTTGTTAGGTACTCGGTATCTAGTATTTGATTTGGTACTTGTACTCATTTTTGTTTTTAGATGCTTATTAAAATTGAGCAGCATCTTTTGAATTATTATTATTCTACTCTTAAATTCTTTGAACTCAAAAATTGGCTTTTAAAATTCCACATACCAATTACTGAATACCTGCTACTGATTTGCAACTTTTTCCATAGCTCTGTCCACGGCAATAGAAAAATTGCGAATATCGGTTGGTGTTAATTCCGTACATAAAAACCACGATTCGAATTGAGATGGAGGCAAAAACACGCCGTTGTTCATCATTGCCCAAAAGAAGGTTGAAAATTTTTCAGTATCACATTTTTGTGCATCTGTGAAATTTGTAATTTCTTCTTTTGCAAAAAATGGATTGATCATTGAGCCAAATCTGTTGACTGTGATAGCCACCTTATACTTTTCTGCTGCGGCTAACAGAATTTTTTCAATTTTTGCTGCCGTTTTTTCAAAATTCTTATATGGATTCTTCTTTTTCAACTCCAATAAAGTAGAAATCCCTGCTGCCATAGCAATTGGATTCCCCGACAGGGTTCCCGCCTGATACATACCTCCTAATGGTGCCACATTGTTCATAATTTCTTCGGAAGCTCCATAGGCTCCTACCGGAAATCCTCCTCCCATAACTTTTCCTAAACAGGTAATATCTGCTTGAATACCCAATAATTCTTGAGCACCACCAAATTGAGAGCGGAAACCAGTCATCACTTCGTCACAAATCAACAGTACATTTCTTTCTTTTGTAAGTGTTCTTAGGCCTTGAATAAAGGCATCACTTGGTTGTACCACACCCATATTTCCGGTTACGGGCTCCAAAATAACAGCCGCCACATCTTTGTTTTCATCTAAATGTTTTTTTACAGACTCTAAGTTATTGTATTCTGCAATCAATGTGTTTTTTACCGCTTCATCCGGCACTCCTTTTGAACCCGGCAAACTCAAAGTTGCTAAACCAGAACCTGCAGCTACCAACATGGCATCCATATGCCCATGGTAACATCCCGAAAATTTCACAATTTTATTACAACCTGTATGCGCTCTTGCCAAACGAATTGCACTCAATACAGCCTCTGTACCTGAATTTACAAATCGTACTTTGTCCATACCTGGAAAGGCATCACACACTATTTTTGCCAATTTTATTTCTGCGTTCGTGGAAGCTCCAAAAGAATACCCTTTCTTTAAGGCTTTTGAAATTGCACTTTCAACTCGTTTATTTCTATGTCCTAATATCATAGGTCCATACGAAAGCACCATGTCAATATATCTATTTCCATCGACATCCTTAATTTTACTTCCTTTAGCTTTGTTGATAAACACAGGATTCCCACCAACAGAAGCAAATGCTCTTACGGGTGAATTTACAGCACCTACAAGATGTTGTAAGCCTTTTTTATATAGTTTCTCTGACTGTTTAAATTTCATAATATTCAGTAATTAACGTATCGCAAAAACACATTTGCATTTATAATTAGTTCGTTGGTTTAGTATTGTTTTGTAGGATGCTCGCCACTTCTTTGGCAAAATAAGTAATAATAATATCTGCTCCTGCCCGTTTCATCGATAACAAAGATTCCATCATTACACGCTCACCATCTATCCATCCTTTTTCTGCTGCTGCTTTTACCATTGCGTATTCTCCACTTACATTGTAACAAGCTATTGGTCTGTCATAAGTATTTTTTAAATCTCTGATAATGTCTAAATAAGACAAAGCGGGCTTTACCATTAAAATATCAGCCCCCTCACTATCGTCAAAAGTAGCTTCTCGAAGTCCTTCGTCCCTATTCGCAGGATCCATTTGATAGGTTCTTCTATCACCAAATGTTGGTGCAGAATCGGCAGCATCTCTGAAAGGGCCATAAAAGGCCGATGCATATTTTACCGAATACCCCATTATAGGCAAATTGTAAAATCCTGTTTGATCTAAGGCTTCTCTTATGGTTGCAATGGTACCATCCATCATTCCAGAAGGCGCTACCATATCTACCCCTGCTTTGGCATGTGAAATCACTTGCTTTGCTAAGTTTACCAAGGTAGCGTCATTATCCACATCATTGTCATGTATAACACCACAATGTCCATGACTTGTGTATTCACAGAAGCATACATCTGTAATAACGTATAATGAAGGGTAGTGCTTTTTAATATATCGAATTGCCTGTTGCATGATACCTTGATCGTTCCATGTTTCAGTACCTGTATCGTCTTTTTCTGAAGGTATGCCAAACAGTAATACAGCCGGAATATCCAATGCTACAATTTCATCTAGCTCCTTGTCTATTTTATCCAAAGAGTAACGCTTGATACCAGGCATAGAAACAATCTCTTTTTCAATTCCTATACCTTCCTCAATAAACAACGGATATATTAAATCATCAGTCGTAAGTTTGTTTTCTCTGACCAACCTTCTAATGCCTTCCGATTTTCGTAAACGTCTTGTTCTGTTCATTTTTTTTGAGTTTTTACTTCATTGATACTCTGTCGCATCCGGACTTGTCTAGACTTCTAGCTTATTATTAATTCAAATTCTCTTTTACTAAAGTTATTAGGCTTTCTACGGATGGAGTTTCTGCTACATATACCTTTTCAAACTCCATTACAGCTTCTGTTGCTGTTGTATTACCAATACAAAACACAGTACTCTCTTTTGAGTTCCCTGCCAAAATATAACTTTGCACCGCTGAGGGACTAAAAAACAAAACCCCGTCATACTTTACTGTTAGTTTTGTAGGAAGTAATTCCGTTTGGTACACTTCTATTTCTTCAATTTCAATTTCGTTTGCTGCTAACATGTCTGGCAATTCATCTCTTCTCAAATTCCCACAGAAAAAATGAACTTTTGAAATGTCTTTTTTTTCTATCAAAAGATTGGCAAGTTCTAATGCAGATAGGCAGCATTTCTCGACATGAACTCCAAAACTCCCCAATAATTTCTTTGTTCTTTCCCCTACACAGTAGGTTGTATTCAATATAGTAGTTGGAAGCTTATTTTTATTAAAAACCGCCTTTACGGCATTTTGACTCGTAAACACAGCACAATCAACCTTTTCAGTAATTGCTATGTTCTGATGAAAACCTACACGGATAAAAGGCATTTCTTCCACTGTATACGCCGACAGACTTTCTCGTTGACTGGGAAGCAATGGCTTAGTACTCAAAAGTGTTAATGGCGACGTCATATCAAGAATGCATTTCAGATTTTATTTTTTGCATCAAAAGTGCACCTCCATTGTTCAAAATTTCTTTAGCACAAAGAGCACCAAGATTATCTGCTTCTGACACCGATACTTCTTTTTCTATTTCAATTTTTTCTGAACCGTCCAAAGCACTTAAAATACCTTTAAAGTGAATACTATCATTCTCTATTTTCGCATTCCCTCCTATAGGCGCTGTACAACCACCTTCCAGTGTTTTCATAAATTGACGTTCTATTCCAACCGCAACCTCTGTTTCCTGGTGATTTAGTTTTCTACAGGCTTCTCTAATAAAGGTATTGCTTTCCATGGCAGTAACCATGATAGCTCCTTGCGCTGGAGCTGGAACCATCCAGTCCAAAACTTGATGTTCTTTTGGCAATAAATGAATGCGCTGTAAGCCAGCCAATGCAAAAATAGCACCGTTCCAATTATTGTCTTTTAGCTTTTGTAATCTGGTATTCACATTTCCACGTAAATCGGTAACCTTGTGTTTAGGGAACTTGTGTAACCATTGGGCTTTTCTCCTCAAACTTCCAGTAGCAATTACACCTTCGGCCGATTCTAAAAAATTCAAACCTCCTTTATGTACTAAAACATCCTGTATACTAGCCCTCTCTAATACAGCGGCCTGCACAATTTTTTCAGGCAAATCGGTTGGCACATCTTTCAGCGAATGTACGGCGATATCTATTGCTCCTTGAAGCATTGCCGCATCCAACGTTTTTGTAAACAAGCCCATGCCCCCTATTTGATGCAATGGTTTGTCTAATATTTCATCTCCGGTAGAAGATATTTCTACAATCTCAGTAGTATATCCGTTATCGTTTAATTGTTTTTGAACTAAATGTGCTTGCCACAGCGCAAGTTCACTGTTTCTAGTTCCAATTCTAATGGTTGTATTCATTTTGACAACTTCTAATTTTAATACGATGTGATTGTTTGAATTCTAGGCTATACTTTCACCTTATAATTTATCAAATGCTTTCAAATCAAACATTTTAGAAATTACATCAATACTTTGATTTACTGAGGTATCTTGTGCTTTTAAATGTCTTACAAACTGCGTTGTAATTTTTTGAATAAAGCGAGATGTGATCACTTCGGCATGTTCCGTATTAAAGTCTTTCAGTTTTTTACTTTGAAAATCAATTTCATCGGCCTGCATAGTCATTAAAGATTCTTTTAAGGAATTCACAGCAGGTGTAAATTTACGGTGGTCGATCCACTCCATAAATTCTGCCTTGTATTCAGAAATTATTTTTTCTGCTTTTGGCACCTCTTTTTGTCTTTCTAAAATGGTTTTGTCTGTTATTTTAGACAATTCATCTATGTTTACAAGATTAACATTTTCCAAATCACTTACTGCCAAATCAACATTCTCAGGCATTGATAAATCTAAAATTAATAAGGGATTATTCGTTTGAATATGCTCCAAAGAAATTGTAGGAACTTCAGCACCGGTAGAAACAATTACTATATCTGCTTTGTCTATTTCTGTAGGTAGTTCCTCGAGGGTAGCATGCTGAATTGTAGGATTCTCTTTCACAAAATCAGCCGCTTTTGAAGCCGTTCTATTAATTAAGGTAATATGTTTACAATTTGTGTATTCCAGTAAATTTTTACAGGTATTCTTTCCTATATCACCTAAACCGTATACTAATATATTCTTATCTTCAAACTGAGGATTTGTATCCATAAGATATTGAATCGCAGCATACGAAACTGAAGTTGTACCAGAACTTAGGTTGGTAGAATTCTTCACTTTTTTACTAGCTTGGAGTACTAAATTAATCAGTCTCTCCAAATACGCGTTTAACGTTTGTTCTTGTTGTGCTTGTTTAAATGCGTGTTTCAACTGTCCTACAATTTCATAGTCGCCAAGTATTTGACTTTCGAGTCCTGTCGCAATTTGAAATAAATGACGGATGGCCTCTTTGTTCTTATATACATTAGAAACATTCACAAAATCTTCTACAGAGCCATTGGAATATTCGCAAAGAAGCGATATCAATTCAAAAGGGTGTTTGGCAAACCCCATGATTTCTGTACGGTTACATGTAGAAAGAACAAACACACCTTCAATACCTCTCCTTTTTGCTTCGTTTAATAGCAAAACTTGGTTGGTTTTCGAGACACTGAAATCGCTACGCGTCTTAACATCCGCCTTCTTATAGCTCAATCCTACGTTGTATAATTTAGTGTCTATACTATCGTTACTCATCTACTATTTATTAACTATTTAAGTAAGTTTGCCAAAAAGCATTCTGCTCTTATTTGTTCATATAAAACAAATACAAATGCTTTTCTTAGAAACATCGTCAAAAGTACCACCTTCCTTTCGATAAAAACATCGCTAAAAGTACTTAAAATATCGTCAAGAGGATAAACAACCTAATTTAGAATACTTCTAAACAAAACTAAACAACTACAAATCAACACTATACAAATCACACCTGCAATTAAACTAAGAAAAAGCATAAGTTTTCATAGAAAAAAACCTATTACATTCATGCTTGTTATCTCTGTAAAATAACGTATTTTTGCCTAAAAACTAGCAAATGCACTCTATAGTATCTGATAACAGCCATTTTAAAAACATCGACAAAAGTACGATTGAGGTGTTTTCAGAAAAAGATAAATTTTCGCTCTTGTTTGTTCAGAACGAAACAGATGAAATCGCATTGAAGCAATACAAGCTCGAAAACGATTATATCCAACTGTACTTTAGTCTTCATAAAAAGACCAAAATTGCATTTAACATGGAACATTGTGCTATAAACTTGTCTCCAGAAGATTCTGGTCTTATCTATTTCAAAGCAGCTAGTACTGATATCTTATGTACACTACCTCCTCAAGGAAAATTATTAGTTTTATTAGTATCTGTTCCCTATTTCCATTCTTTGTTTGCTCATGAAGGAGATTATTTCTTTAATTTCGACACCGTAAAAGGCGGTCGTCCTATTATAGAAGAAAAAGTAATTAGCCCTTCGTTAAAAATTGTTTTGCACCAAATTATTGCCAAAAAATTACATGGATCGCTGCAAGACTTATATATCAAAGGAAAAATATATGAATTACTGAGTTTGTATTTTAATATTTCTGAAGAAACAGATAGTGAACATTGTCCATTTATGGCTAACGAAGAAACCATTGCGCAAATAAAAAAAGCAAAGGACATTATTATTGAAAATATGGCACACCCACCTAGTTTGGAGGAATTGTCAAAAATGGTAGGACTCAATTTAAAAAAGTTGAAAATGGGATTCAAAGAATTCTATGGCGCTCCTGTTTTTACTTTTTTACTCAATTACAAACTAGATTACTCTAAAAAATTACTCGAAGAAAACCAGTTAAACGTAACAGAAATAGGCTTACAAATTGGCTACAGTACTTCGAGCCATTTTATTGCAGCATTTAAAAAGAAATTCGGAATTACTCCAAAACAATTTACCAAACAAGAAATTAACTAATGAAAGGTGTATTACTCGTAAATTTAGGTTCTCCAGACAGCCCCGAACCCAAAGATGTTAGAAAATATTTAGACGAATTTTTAATGGATGAGCGAGTGATTGACTCTCCTTATTTATTAAGAGCCCTACTCGTAAAAGGGATCATTTTAAACACCCGCCCAAAAAAATCGGCAGAAGCTTACCAAAAAATATGGTGGGATGAAGGCTCTCCTTTAATTGTACTATCAGAACGTTTTCATAAAAAAGTAAAAGAGCTAGTTGATATTCCTGTTGCCTTGGGAATGCGTTATGGAAGCATGAGTATCCAAAAAGGGTATCAAGAATTGGTAGCCCAAGGTGTTAGCGAAGTATTACTTGTGCCTTTGTACCCACACTATGCAATGTCGTCTTATGAAACAGTGGTAGAAAAAGCTTTAAAAGTTCAAAAAAAACACTTCCCTCAAATGCAAACAGAGGTACTGCCTCCGTTTTACAATCAACCTGATTATATAGAGGTAATGACGACTAATATTGAGAAAGGGCTAGAAGGGTTTGATTACGACCATATCTTGTTTTCTTATCACGGAATTCCTGAACGCCATATTTTAAAGTCGGACACCACCAAGTCACATTGTAAAATTGATGGTTCTTGTTGTGATACAGCTTCAGCAGCTCATGCTACATGTTACAGACATCAATGCTTTGAAACGACAAAGGAAATTGCAAAAAGAATGAAACTTAAAGAAGGAATGTATAGCAATTCTTTTCAATCCAGATTGGGTAGAGATCCTTGGTTAAAACCTTATACTGATTTTGAATTTGAAAGACTTCCTCAAGAAGAAGGAAAAATGAACCTCGCGGTTATTACACCCGCTTTTGTTGCAGACTGTTTGGAAACATTGGAAGAGATTGCCATGGAAGGAGAGCATCAATTCAAAGAAGGAGGCGGTAAAAACTACAAGCACATTCCTTGCTTGAATGACAACGACGATTGGGTGAAGGTGATGAGCAACTGGATAGAAAAATGGATTGATTAACGATTTTCACTCCATTTCTACAAATAGATTTGTAACTTTACATTATTAAACATTTTATATTATGAAAGCAGCTAGTTTACTAATATTCATATTCGCAATTTCTTTTACTTTTGCCTCTTGTGGTGCAACCAGAGGTAGCGATTGTGGTTTATCTGACACATCTTCAAAGCAAATTAAAACGTTAAAGAAAGCCAGTATTTCGGAAGCGGATGTTAACAAAACAAAATTGAAAACAATTTCTTAACATTCAGGTAACAGTTTAGTTTCACATGCTCATTATTTTTGCATTGTAAAAATTAATAGTAAGATGAAATTAGTTTATTGTATCTGTATCGCAAGTATTGCTTTGTTATCGTTCATTTCAAGTACAAATGAAACAGAACCGAAAGTTGAAATATCTAAATCTCTAAAGATTTTAAATATTCACGACACGACAGGACCGCTAACATTGTTGGCATAAGTTACGACGATACGTAAAAAAAGAGTAAGGTTTCTATGGTTTATATAAACTAAAGGAGCATTACTTTTTTTATTTCCTCGAAGCCCATCGCTTCATTCATCATATTTTTTATCTTTTCTTTACCATAGCTTAATTCTTCACGCAAGACCGAGGACGAAAGTTTAACAAAGAGTGTGCTACCTTTTAGCTCTACTTTTTCAGTATAACTAGCCACTCCATTCCCCATTAACGTATCCCAGTTTTCTTTTACTGAAATTTTCTTCATTCCTTTTTCAAGGTTATTCTCCTTAATTACATCGCCCATCAAATCTTTTAATGACAGGTATTCATTTTGACGTTTTGCCATGGCTAATTCGTACTAATTTTACAATTTGAATATTTTATAGGAAGTGTTTATTTGCTGCACCACCTTTTCTGTTCTTTCGGCATGCGTATCTGTAATAAACAATTGCCCGAATTGATTGTTGTTTACAAGTGCTATTAATTGCGATACTCTATGTTCATCCAATTTATCAAAAATATCATCTAAGAGCAATATTGGTGTTACCTTCGATGTTTGCTTAATAAAGTCGAACTGTGCCAACTTCATCGCTATTAAATAGGACTTCTGCTGTCCTTGCGAACCAAACTTTTTTATAGGGAAGCTATCTATTTCAAATAATAGATCGTCTTTGTGAACACCAGCACTTGTATATTGTAATACCCTATCTTTTTCCAAGGATTTCTTCAACATTTCAGCGAAATCTTCATCTTCCAACTGGGATTTATAACGCAACCCTACATGCTCTTTTCCTTCAGAAATAGTTTTATAGCGTTCATTAAAGATAGGAATAAATGCCTGAATAAATTGTTTTCTTTCTTGATAAATAGCAGTTCCATATTGAATAAGCTGTTCGTCATAGACTTGCAAATTCAAAGCGTCAAAAGTTCGATTAGCAGCAAAAAACTTTAAAAGCGCATTTCGCTGAGAAAGGGTTTTATTGTAAGCTATTAAATTGGTAAGGTAACTATGATTCTGCTGAGAAATAACACTATCTATAAACTTTCTTCGTGTTTCGCTACCTTCAATAATCAAATCGCGATCTGCAGGAGAAATGATAACCAAAGGAAACTTTCCAATATGATTAGAAAACTTATCGTATGCCTTTCCGTTCCTTTTTACAATTTTCTTTTGTCCCTTTTTTAAACTGCATAAAATAGTTTCCTCTCTTGCATCTACTAAGTAAGCCCCTTCGAGCATAAAAAAGTCTTCCCCATGTCTTATATTTTGAATTGCGACGGAATTAAAATAACTCTTTGCAAAAGAAAGATAGTATATGGCATCTAAAACATTGGTCTTTCCAATTCCGTTATTTCCGACAAAGCAATTTATTTTCTCCTCAAAATCAAACACTTGCTGCGCAATGTTTTTATAATTTACCAAGGATAATTTTTGTAAATACATAGGGACTTCATCATATAAATAAGAATGTGCAAATTATTAAAAATTTTGCCAAAGACAAGCTTTTAATATCCAATTAAAAAAACTATTTTTGCTTTTTTCATTCAAATCGTAGCTACTTTGCTTTTAAGCAAAGTTTGATTTGAAAATAACTAAAATTAAAGTACATATACTAGAATGGCAACTTACAAGAAAAAAGGTCAAAAGAAAATCAAAAATGTCCCTGTTGATAAAATAGAAGAAGAAAGTGCAACTGCAGAAGTATTCAAAAACCTTGACGAAACGGCTTCAAAAACCGAGCAATGGGTTGAAAAGAATCAAAAGCCTATTTTTTCAGGTTTGTTATTGGTTGTTGTTGTTATCTTGGGATATTTAGCTTACAACAACTACATCCTTGAACCCAAAGAACAAGAAGCAGCTAACGAGTTGGCTTTTCCTAAAATTGACTTTGAAAAGGCGTCAAATGCAACAACAGCTGTTGATTCTTTATATACAATTGCTTTAGAAGGCACCAATGGCAAATACGGATTCGTTGACATTGCTGATAAATACAGCGGAACAAACGCTGGAAACCTAGCAAACTATTATGCGGGTATTTCTTTCTTAAGAGTGAAACAATACGACAAAGCGATTTCTTATTTAGAAAGCTTTTCTTCTAATGACGCCTTATTAGGTCCAACTGCCTTGGGTGCCATTGGTGATGCTTTTGCTGATTTAGGGCAAAGTGAAGATGCTCTTAGCTATTACGAGCAAGCGGCAAAATCAAATGACAATGCAACGACAACACCTCTATTTTTATTAAAAGCGGGTAACACTGCCTTGGAACTTGGAAATGCTCAAAAAGCAGAAGATCTATTTACAGAAATTAAAGATAAATATGCTAGCTCTAGTGCTGCACAAAACATAGAAATGCATATCAACAAAGCTAAATATAGTAAATAGCACATTATGGCTACAACTGATTTATCTAGTTATGACAAAACAAAAGTCCCAAACGCGAAAAATTTTCGGTTTGGGATTGTTGTTTCTGAATGGAACGAAAGCATTACCAACGGTTTGTACAATGGAGCTATATTAGCCTTATTGGAAAACGGTGCAGTTACTGAAAATATTGAAAAATGGGATGTCCCAGGTAGTTTTGAATTGATCTATGCCACAAATAAAATGGCTGCTTCAGGAAAATTTGATGCAATCATCTCTATAGGTTCTGTAATTAAGGGAGAAACCAAGCACTTCGATTTTGTGTGTGATGGTGTAACTCAAGGACTCAAAGATATTAATATGCGTTACGACACACCTGCCATATTCTGTGTGTTAACTGATGACACCCTGGAGCAATCTATTGCTAGGTCTGGTGGAAAACTGGGCAACAAAGGTGTTGAATGTGGTGTGGCAGCTATAAAAATGGCGGCACTGAAGCAATTATAAGAGACGTATCGTACAGACTATTAAAGAGAAAAAACATATTCTTCCCTTCGATATAAACCTTTAACAAAGTTTTCATTATTTAGCCTTTTATCTGTATCTAAATTTCAGTAATTTTGATACTGGTCATTAAAGTCAATATACCATGTTTGGAAGCCCTTTTAAACAAAGAGCGCATTATGTGTTCAACTACAAGCCACGCTATTTCGATGCGCGTAAAGAACGTTTAGAAAACTTAAAGGAAAAGTACAACACAGACAAAGACACCATAGAAGGTGCTCCTGAATTTCACATCAGCCTTAGCAAGAACAATTTAAAAAACGATTGGGCAAAAATCAAAAGTAAGCAAGTAGATGCAAAAGCCAACAAACGTTTGGCTATTATCATTGCTATTTTAGTTGGTATCTGTGCTTATATCTTCGAACTTCATACTCTTATTTAATGACAGATATTATACAGTTATTACCTGATCATGTAGCCAATCAGATTGCTGCCGGTGAAGTGGTTCAAAGACCTGCTTCAGTGGTAAAAGAACTTTTAGAAAATGCCATTGATGCTGGAGCTACCAATATCAAGTTGATTGTAAAGGATGCGGGTAAGACACTTATTCAAGTCATCGACAATGGAAAAGGAATGAGTGTTACAGATGCACGTATGTGTTTTGAAAGACATGCAACTTCAAAAATCAAAGAAGCGCAAGACTTGTTCAATCTAAACACCAAAGGCTTTCGCGGAGAAGCCATGGCTTCTATTGCTGCCATTGCACATGTTGAATTAAAAACACGTCAAGAGATTGACGAACTGGGAACTTGTATAAAAATTGAAGGCAGCAAAATTAGTGCACAAGAACCTGATGCCACAGCAAAAGGAACGAGCATAGCGGTAAAAAATCTGTTTTACAACATTCCTGCACGTCGAAATTTCTTAAAATCAGACACTATTGAAACACGTCATATTGTTAATGAATTTCAACGCGTAGCCCTTGCTCACAATGACATTACCTTCTCGATGAGTCACAACAATACTGAGGTATACAATTTAAAGGAAGGCAATCTAAAACAACGCATTGTTGGCGTTTTTGGAGGAAAGACGAATGAAAAACTCGTTCCAATTTCAGAAGAAACCGATGTCATTACTATTGATGGATTTGTTACAAAACCTGAATTCGCAAAGAAAAAAAGAGGTGAGCAATTTTTCTTTGTCAATGATCGTTTTATCAAAAGTTCATATTTACATCATGCCGTTTCGAGCGCTTTTGATGGCTTGCTCGGAAATGGTTATCACCCCTCCTATTTTTTGTATTTAAAAGTACCTCCAGAGAGTATTGATATCAATATTCATCCCACAAAAACTGAGATAAAATTCGACAATGAAAAGGTATTGTACGCTATTATTAGAGCTTCAGTAAAGCACAGTTTGGGACAATACAATGTGTCGCCTGTCTTGGATTTTAATCGAGATGCATCTATGGATACACCTTATGCTTTTAATACGAAGGAATTTAGTGAGACGCCTAAAATTACGGTAGATCCAAACTTCAACCCTTTTGAAAACGAAACAAAACAACAGAAAAGTTCGTATGCTCCATCGTCTTATCAAAGAGCATCGAACACGACACAATGGGAATCCTTATACACAGGTTTCGACGACCTACCAACCGAGCCAAGTCAAACAGAATTGCAGTTAGAGGCGGAAACGGATCAAAACACTTCGGGTAAAACATTTCAAATACATAAAAAATATGTACTAAGCACCATCAAATCTGGTGTTGTGCTAATCCATCAAAACTTAGCACATCAAAGAATACTCTACGAAGCATTCCTAGAAAACATAACTGTAAAAGAAGCAGCAAGTCAACAATTGCTTTTTCCTGTTGAACTATCATTTAACAAAGAAGAGGTTGAAGTTCTTAAGGAACTCAAGGAAGATTTAGAAAATACAGGTTTTTTATTCGATAAAATAGACGACGATGCCATTGTCATTAAAGGAATTCCTACCAGTATTTCTGAGAGTCAGATTGCCATCATTCTCGAACAATTACTAGACGATGTAAAACAGGAAATTCCAGAAACGAGTTTTAGCCAACTAGACATTATTTCAAAATCACTTTCAAAATCATTGGCCATAAAAACAGGAAGTAAACTTTCCGAAAAAGAACAAGACAACTTAGTTAACAGTTTGTTTTCTTGTAAAGAGCCCACTACTTCTCCATATGGTAAAAAAATATTTGAAACACTAACACTTGGAGAACTAGACAAGTTATTCGGAACAAAAAACTAAAAACCTATGGGAAAAATAACGGAAAGTATCAAACATTTGATTATTATCAATGTCATCTTATTTTTAGCACCACAATTCTTCAAAGGCATTGATTTGCAAAATTTATTGGCATTGCATTTTGCTGAAAACCCTTCTTTTGGTTTTTGGCAATACCTTACGCATATCTTTATGCACGGAAGTTTTTCACATATTTTATTTAATATGTATGGACTTTGGGCTTTTGGTACTCCTTTAGAACAAATATGGGGACGCAATAAATTTCTATTCTTTTATTTTTCAGCAGGAATTGGAGCTGGATTGATTTATTCTTTGGTTAACTATTATCAGTTCGAAACGGCTTTTGAACAATTGATTCAAATGGGTGCGACAAAATCGGAAATTATGGATTTAATGAATCCAAGTGTTATGTACAAAGACGAAAACCTGGAAACTGTAAACCGACTTTACAATACGAGTGCCGTTGGTGCTTCTGGTGCCGTCTACGGGATCCTTGTTGCCTTTGGTCTTTCTTTTCCAAATGCAAAACTAGCATTGATCTTTTTACCTATCCCAATTGCTGCAAAATACTTTATTCCTGTTATGATTCTCGGAGATTTGTTTTTTGGAATGACAAGTTACTCTATCGGAAATATTGCTCATTTTGCCCACATAGGAGGCGCTCTAATTGGTTTTATTATTGCCTGGTATTGGAAACAAAATCAATTTAAAAGATGGAATTAACCATACTCGACTTCATAAATTATTAGTATTTTAGTCAGCGTATAACAATTCGAGCTTCCTAGAGAATAAACACACTATGCAACAGTATATAGAACGTTATAAACAATTCAATATCATAGAAAAGTTAATTGCTATTAATTTAGCAGTTTTTGCATTGACTTTTCTTACGAACACGTTGCAGTTCTTATTCAATGCGAATGGTAATTTTATCATGGAGTTTTTTGCCATGCCCTCAGCTATTGATAGTTTTATTCTTAAGCCATGGTCTATCCTGTCTTATGGCTTTTTACATGGAGGTTTTTTTCATATTCTTTCCAACCTTATTGTATTGTATTTTATAGGCAATTTATTTATTGAATATTTTACCCCGAAACAATTGCTCAGTTTCTATTTATACGGAACCGTTTTTGGAGGTTTATTATATATTGTGAGCTACGCTGTATTTCCAGCACTTCAAAACAGCCCATCAATACTCGTTGGAGCCTCTGCTGCAGTTATGGCTATTTTTATTGGAATTGCTACGTACATCCCCAATTATGAATTGAATTTTCGTTTTATCGGTTATGTAAAACTTTGGAAGTTGGCGGCCGTATTTGTGCTACTCGATTTGATTCAAATACCCTCAGGAAATGCGGGTGGACATATAGCGCATTTAGGAGGCGCATTGTACGGTTATTTATATATGCGCTTTGCAAGTAAAGGAAGTATCCGCATTAGCAATCCCTTTGAAGGCTTTTTCTCCAAAAAGAAAAATTTAAAAACAGTATATCGGTCACGAAGAAAACAAAATAAACAGAAAACGCGATCCAAAAGTAATCAAGAGGTTATCGATGCTATATTAGACAAAATAAGTAAATCTGGTTATGAATCTTTGAACCAAGAAGAAAAAAATCTTTTGTTTAAACAAGGGAAAAATAAAAATTAACGGTACTATGAAAAAATTATCTTTTATAGATACCCTTATTTACATCTGTAATTCTATTGCAGCCGGTTTGCTTCTTTTTACCTATTGCATACCGTTTATTTCGCCAAAATCTATCGCTACTGTTTCGGTACTGAGTTTAGGTTTACCCCCACTACTTTTTGCAAACATTTTGTTTGTACTCTATTGGATTCTCAAATTGAAAAAACAATTTTTAATTTCGTTGATTGTAATTGCAATAGGCTTTCAACATGTGCAAGCCTTTTTTCAATGGTCTGAAAAAAAATCCATGCGCAATGACGATTACAAGATACTATCATACAACGTGCGTTTGTTTAATATTTTTAAATGGACAGACCGTGAAGATCTACCCAATAAAATCTATAAATTCATCGGTGAAAAAGACCCCGATATTCTATGTTTACAAGAATACCATCGCAAAGCAAAAAAAATAGACAACTATCCATATCAGTATATCAAACACAACAACGGATCCATTGGACAGGCAATTCTTTCTAAACACAAAATCATAGATAAAGGTTCGTTAAATTTTCAAAAAACTGGAAACAATGCCGTATTCGCCGATATCATTTTAAAAAAAGACACCATACGTGTTTATAATATTCATATGCAATCTCTTAAAATGGAAATTGAAAAAGACAATTTTGGTTCGAAAGATGCAGAAAGCCTACTTTCAAAACTAAAAAAACATTTTAGAACACAAGCCACACAAGTAGAACAAATACTAGCACACCAAGCAAAGTCACCCTATAAAACAATGATTGTTGGCGATTTTAACAATACCGCATTCTCCTGGTTATACCATCAGCTAAAAAAAGGCAAGAAAGATGCTTTTATAGAAGCGGGATCAAATTTCGGAAAATCATTTGATTATATATTCCCATTAAGAATCGATTTTATACTTGTCGATACTTCCATGCACATCAATAACTTCAAAACCTATTCCGTTCAATACTCTGATCATTATCCAATAATGGCTAGGTTTAATATGTCACCAAATTTAGTGAAATGAAACAAAAATATGACGTAGCGATAATTGGAAGTGGGCCAGCAGGTGCTTCGGCAGCTTTAAAATTGGCCGAAAACGGAATTTCAACTGTTTTGATCGAAAAAGAAATACTGCCTCGGTATAAAACTTGCGGTGATGGTTTTGTCTACAGAGGTAGGCGCAAGCTCCCCTTTGACATAAGTTCGGTCGTAAAACGTGAATTTAACAAAATACAAATCAATTTTGACAAAGCTGGAATTCATTTAACTTCTGAAAGAGATGCTCCGATAATTAGCATGATTATGCGTGATGATTTTGACAACCTTATTGTCGAGAAGGCTAAAAAGGCAGGAATTACGTTACTTGAAGGACATGCTTTAAACGATATCAGTTTTGGTGAAACAAATACACTACACACTTCTCAGGGAGATGTGTATGCTAAATTCATTATTGCCGCTGACGGTGCACTCGGTAAAACGGCAAAAATTACAGGCTGGAAAGAAACGAGAAATCTAATCCCTGCTTTGGAATATGAAGTAGAAGTAAGCCCAGAAGATTTTGAAAGGCTCTCAAGAGAAGTTCGTTTCGATTTTGATGCCGTTCCATTGGGGTACGGATGGTGCTTTCCAAAGCAAAAGCATCTTTCAATAGGCGTAGCAATTTTAGAAAGAAAAAAAATAGACCTGAAAAAGTATTACAAAGCGTATTTGACCACTTTAGGAATTACAACTCCAATAAGTGAAGAATTTCATGGTTTTCAAATTCCAATTAGCCCAAGAACTGATGGATTCGTAAAGAAAAATGTATTTTTAATTGGAGACGCTGCTGGTTTTGCAGATCCCATTACGGCAGAAGGTATATCAAATGCCATACTTACTGGAGTAATGGCTGCAGATTCAATAATTGAAGGCAAATTAGAAAGTAAAAAGTCGACTGAGATTTACGAATCCAAATTAGCTGAAGTTTTACTTCCAGAGTTAAAAACAGGCATCTATTTATCAAAACTATTTTACCGGAACGAAAAAGTAAGACATTTTTTAATGAAAAGATACGGGCAACGTATGTGTGAGGAAATGACAAATGTATTTATGGGAGAACGCACCTACCCCGCAGATATAAAGAAGAAGATTACTTCGAAGTTAAAGAGTGCATTATTCTCAAAATTTAAGTTATAGTAGCGTAATATGGAAGTTAAGAGACTAAATAAAGCCATATCGGAAACTGGTTATTGTTCGCGAAGGGCAGCCGACAAACTGATCGAGGAAGGACACGTTAAAGTGAATGGTGAAAAAGTGGGTTTAGGTGTCAAAGTATCAGCTACAGATGCAATTAGTGTACATGACCAAATTATAACAAAAGAGGTTAGAAATATCTATTTAGTCTTTCATAAACCTGTTGGAATTACTTGTACTACAGATACGAAAATAAGAGGGAATATCATTACCTATATGAATTACCCAGAACGAATTTTCCCAGTAGGGCGTTTAGACAAACCCAGTGAAGGTCTGATTTTTATGACGAACGACGGAGACATCGTTAACAAAATTCTCCGTGCTAAAAACAATCATGAAAAAGAATATATTGTTACGGTCAGCAAGAAAATAACAGCCGCATTTATCAAAAAAATGGGGAATGGAATTCCGGTTTTAGACACCATTACTGACACTTGTAATGTTGAAAAAATAAATGACTACACCTTCAAAATTATTCTAACCCAGGGGTTAAATAGACAAATAAGAAGAATGTGTGAGTATTTAGACTATGAAGTAACAAAACTGAAGCGCGTTCGAATCATGAACATTTCTCTAAACAACCTAAAACCGGGAAAATACCGAGAATTTACAGAGCGTGAACTTCAAGTGATGAATCGCCTTGTAGGCAACTCTAGTAAAACAGAAGAAGCTTCCCTTTAACACCCCGTAATATGTCGAAAATAGACCAAACAGCACTAAAACAAATCTTTATAGTTTTTTCACGAAAAATTCTATTTCTCTATCTTTTTGTTGTTGCCTTGTATTTTGACGGTATTGGTTTTTCCAAAATAGTTCCGAACAACCAATTCTACATCAATTTCTTAATGGTTGCGGCATTTATTGCGCTTTATTACAGATCTACAAGACGGACCCGACAATTAATGATTATTGCTGTAATTATAGGCTTTATTGGAGAACATTTCTTTTCGCGATACTTAGGTATGTATACCTATCGGCTAGAAAACATCCCTTGGTATGTGCCTTTTGGTCATGCCGCAGTGTATGCCCGAGTATTTACCTTTTCCAAAACTTCAATTATTCAAAAACACAAAACTGAAATTGAGCGTTTTCTCTACATACTTATTGCTGCATATGCAACAGGGTTTCTGCTTTTCTTGGACGATGTTTTTGGCTTCGTTATGACACTGGTTATATTTATTATTTTATGGAAACGGCCAAAAGATCGAATGTTTTTCTTAACCATGTACACTGTTGTTGCAGTGTTAGAACTGGGAGGAACTTATTACCAATGCTGGTATTGGCCCGATACGGCATTTAATACCTTCTCATTCCTAAAAAGCTACAACCCACCAAGTGGAATTAGTTTGTTTTATTATACGTTAGACATTGGCTGTTTCGTTTTTTATAAACTGTTCCACCCAGAAATTTGGAATCGATATAAAACGATTAAAAATGTAAAACGATTAGCATAACTATTTTATATGTAGAAGTACTTTATTTACTGGCAAACATTTTCACATCATCTTCAGAAATTTCCTGCATTCCAAGTATCAACAATCGTTCTATAACATTTCTCAACTCACGAATATTCCCTGTCCAATCATAGGACTTTAGCAATTCTATCGCTGCCTCGGTAAACTTCTTTGGTGCTATACCTTGTTCTTTTGAAATAATTTCGGAAAAATAATTCACTAGCAATGGAATATCTTCTCTTCTATCATTCAAAGCGGGGACGGCAATCAATATCACGGCTAGTCTATGGTAGAGATCTTCTCTAAACCGTCCTTCAGAAATTTCCTTTTTCAAATCCTTATTTGTAGCTGCAACCACACGTACGTTCACTTTGATGTCTTTATCACTCCCAACCCTACTAATTCTGTTTTCCTGAAGAGCTCTCAACACTTTTGCTTGTGCAGACAAACTCATATCACCAATTTCATCTAGAAATATGGTACCGTTATTAGCCGCTTCAAATTTCCCGGCTCTGTCTTTATTGGCGCCGGTAAACGATCCTTTTACATGTCCAAACAATTCACTTTCTATCAATTCTGATGGAATAGCAGCACAGTTCACCTCAATCATAGGAGCTTTATTGCGATCACTCTTTTCATGCAACCAATGCGCTACCAATTCTTTTCCGGTACCGTTGGGCCCCGTAATCAAAACACGTGCATCTGTAGGAGCCACTTTTTCTATCATATCTTTTATATGTAAGATAGAGGCACTCTCGCCAATCATTTCATATCGTTTGCTAACCTTTTTCTTTAACCTTGTATTCTCAACCAATAAATCTTTTCTGACCAAAGCATTTCTAACCGTGTTCAAAAGTCGATTCAAATCTGGTGGTTTAGAAATATAGTCAAAAGCTCCTAGTCTCATCGTGTTTACGGCAGTTTCCAAATCTCCGTGTCCAGAAATCATAATCACGGGAAGTTCAGGTAGAATTTTTTTTATTTTCCCCAAGACTTCCTCTCCATCCATTTTTGGCATTTTGATATCACAAAGTACCAAATCATATTCTTTTTTACTCAGCATTTCCAGGCCAATCAAACCATCTTCGGCCTCATCAATGAGGTAGGACTCGCTCTCTTCACCAATGATTTTACTCAACACTCTACGAATTGCCGCCTCATCCTCGATAATTAAAATATTGCTCATAATGCTATTTTATATTAGTTCTTTGTTCAAACCTACTAAATCTTTCGGTAAAAATAAGTAGGAATTTAAGATAAATTTATACTTACTGACGCAGCCATTTATACAACTCGCGGTAACTAATTTTCTTTCCATACATCAAAATTCCAGTCCTATAAATTTTTGCAGCCATTCTTACAATACCAAGAAATGAAACCAACAATAATCCTATGGAAATAACTATTTCTAAAGTAGAAACACCAAAAGGAATTCTCATAGGCATGACAATAGGAGCCGTTAGAGGAACTAATGAAAAAACAACGGATAAGATTCCATGCGGATCAGTCAATACAGCAGCAAACCCAACATAAACAGCCATAATCAGTGGGATGATCACGGGTAAAACAAACTGTTGCGTATCTGTTTCCGTGTCAACCGCTGCTCCAATTGCAGCGTAAATTGCGCTGTACAGTAAAAATCCACCAACAAAATAGATAATAAAAAACACAAACATCCGTAGCAGTGGAAGCTTTCCAATTTCTAAAGCTACGTCTTGAATTTGACCTACCCCATTCATCTCAGAAACTTGACTTAACTGAGGCGACATTTCATCAAAATGAACTCCGAAAGCAAATTTTGCTGCTGCAGTGAACACCAATAAAAGAAGCCCCCAACAAAAAAACTGCAACAAACCAGCTAACGTATTCCCTATAATTTTCCCTAACAACAATTGAAACGGTTTTACCGATGCTATTACAATTTCAATGACCCTATTTGTTTTTTCTTCAATAACACTGCGCATTACAGAAGTACCATAAATCACAATAAACATCATAATTAAATAGCCAACTCCCATACCTAGCCCCATCTTTAATCCATTTCCTAATTTGGATGCTATTGCTCCTGAAAAAGAGGATTGCCTTAGCGCAATATCAACTTGAGAATTCTTCAAATTTTCTAAACTAACCCCTTGTTTCCGTAAATTTGCAGACATCATTGTTGTCTCAATTAACTTTTCTAAAGTTTCCACAAACAAAATACCGGGAGATTCTTCCGTATATAAAGTAATAGCATTAGCCCATTTTTCTTTTTCTGAATGAAAAGGTGGTATGTATAAAAGTCCATCATACCCTTCAGACTGCACCAATGCTTTCGCAACCTCTACACCTAAAGTACTATAATCTATAAATTGAATCGTTTCGCTGCCTTCTACTATTTTTGCAACAACCTCAGAAGAAGCATCTACAACAACTATCTGTTTTTGGGCCGGAGTATCCTCTTTCGTAATATAAAAAACAACCATTGCCAAAATAGAAATCAAAATGGGACTCAAAAAAGTCATGACAACGAACGATTTGTTTCTTATTTTGGTAAGAAACTCTCTGCGAATAATTAAAAGTAATTTTTCCATGCTCACAATAAATAGAAATTTAGGAATGCATATCCGTTTTACCAATGGCATCCAAAAAAATTGCGTGCATTGAAGGAAGCTTCTGTACAAATTGCATGAGCTCTCCAAAAGGCAACAGGTTTTGCATTAGGTCGCTTGGACGTTCATTTTCTTTAAACGCAACTTCCAGTTTCAAAATAGCAGATACTTCATCATAATTATGGTTCCGAAGTTCATATGCATCGACGAAAAAAGAAAGTACTTCTTTTGTATTGTTTGTTTTAAAAACTATCTCATAAATCTTAGCACCATATAACTGTTGAAGTGCCGCAACGGTCCCTTCCAACACTATTTTCCCTTTGTTCAACAAACAAATATGATCACACATTTGTTCAATAGACTCCATTCTATGTGTTGAAAAAATGATGGTGGCTCCCTCGTTTCTCAGTTGTAGAATTTCATTCGCTATCAATTCGGCATTCACAGGATCGAATCCACTAAAAGGTTCATCAAAAATCAACAACTTCGGACGATGCATCACGGTCACAATAAATTGTACTTTTTGTGCCATTCCTTTTGAAAGTTCTTGAATCTTTTTATCCCACCAATTGCGTATTCCAAACTTATCAAACCAATACAGCAATCGAGTTTTAGCTTCCTTTTTAGAAAGTCCCTTTAACCTTGCTAAGTACATTGCCTGTTCACCAACTCGCATGTTCTTATAAAGTCCTCTTTCTTCTGGCAGATAACCTATCTGTGAAATATGTGATGGACACAAAAGCTCTCCATCTAAATACACGCTACCATTATCGGGCTGTGTTATTTGATTGATAATTCGAATCAACGAAGTCTTCCCTGCGCCATTTGGGCCCAAAAGTCCGTAAATACTTCCTTTTGGGATTTCAATTGAAATTGAGTCTAAGGCCAACACACCGTTGTATTGTTTTGTGACTTCTTCTATTCTTAACACATTTAATAGATAAAAATTATAGCAAATCAAAGATATCATTTTATAATGAAAATAAAATTGTAGCTCCTGTTTTGTTTATTCAAATTAAAGCTATATATTTACTGTGCATGCATAATAAAACATTTTTTGAAAGAAACGAAAGAAACATCCATCGACCATCAATTACGAGCAACTTGGCAAGCTGTGGCTAAAATGTATAATGAAGAAGCCTCCAAATACGGCAGCACAATGGCTACCATCTTTTTATTATTAACTATAGACAAGCATACAGGTAGTGCATCCACCTCATTGGGCCCTAAAATGGGCATGGAAGCAACAAGTCTTTCCCGATTGTTAAAAAGCATGGAAGAAAAAGGGCTTATATACAGAGAAAAAAACCCGAATGACGGCAGAAGTGTACTCATTAAATTAACAGATTTTGGTAAAGAAAAAAGAGAGACCTCTAAGCAAAGCGTTTTACAATTTAACAATACTGTAAAGCAAAAGCTATCCAAAGAGGAAGTAGCTGTATTTTTTAAAGTCACGGCTACCATAAATAATTTGGTAGTGAACAAAAAAATATTTAACAACATATAATCAGTTCGATTAAAATTACGACAATGAAAAAACACATTCGAAAAATAGCCGTAATCGGTTCGGGAATCATGGGGTCAGGTATTGCTTGTCATTTTGCAAATATTGGTGTAGAAGTACTATTGCTAGACATTGTTCCCAATAAATTGACAGAAAAAGAGCGCGCTTCAGGACGAAGCCTAGAAGATAGCAGTGTACGAAATCGGATTGTAAACACGAGTCTAACCAACTCACTAAAATCAAAACCCTCCCCTATTTACAACAATTCTTTTGCTGCTAGAATTAGCACAGGGAATTTAGAAGACGACATCGATAAAATAGCGCATGTAGATTGGATAATTGAGGTTGTCGTTGAAAAACTAGAAATCAAACAACAAGTCTTTGAATTGATAGAAAAACACAGGACGCCTGGAACGCTTATTAGCTCAAATACATCTGGAATTCCCATCAAGTTCATGAATGAGGGACGTAGCAAAGATTTTCAACATCATTTTGCAGTTACTCATTTCTTTAATCCTCCCAGATATTTAAAGCTGTTTGAAGTTGTTCCTGGGCCTTCCTGTAAAAAAGACGTAATCGACTTCTTAATAAACTACGGTGAAAAGTTTTTAGGAAAAACAGCTGTACTTGCCAAAGACACACCTGCATTTATAGGGAATAGAATTGGAATTTTTGGAATTATGAGTTTGTTTCATATTGTGAAAGAGATGGGACTTACGGTTGCTGAAGTAGATAAACTTACAGGACCTATTATAGGACGTCCCAAATCGGCCACCTTTCGAACTGTCGATGTCGTTGGATTAGACACCTTGGTTCATGTTGCCAATGGTTTACATAAAAACTGTCCTAAAGACGAATCTCATCATTTGTTTGAACTTCCAAGTTTTGTGAGTTCCTTAGTAGAAAACAACTGGCTGGGAGATAAAACAAAACAAGGTTTTTATAAAAAAGAAATCGATGCTAAAGGAAAGCGTACTATTTTGGCTTTGGATTTGAATAGCCTAACCTATATACCTACTAAAAAAGCTTCATTTGCTAGTTTGGAAAAGACAAAGGGAATTTCAAAAGTGATTGATCGCTTTAAAGTATTAATTAAAGGAAAAGACAAGGCTGGGGAATTTTACAGAAAAACTTTAGCAGCCCTTTTAGCATACAGTGCCAATAGAATCCCTGAAATATCTGATGAAACCTTTAGAATAGACGATGCTATGAAAGCTGGGTTTGGTTGGGAACACGGCCCCTTTCAAATATGGGATGCCATTGGTGTAGCCGAAGGAGTTTCCTTAATCGAATCCGAAAACCTTACAGTAAATCCTTGGGTTAAAGAAATGCTTGCTGCAAACCATTCATCCTTCTATACTATTGATAATGGTCTTACCTATTTCTATGACATTCCAACGAAAAGCAGTAAAAAAGTACCGGGTCAAGAAAGTTTTATCATCCTCGACAATATCAGAGAAACAAAAACCATTTGGTCTAACAAAGAAGCTGCTATTCAAGATCTAGGAGACGGTATATTGAACGTAGAATTTCAATCCAAAATGAACACTATTGGAGGAGGCGTTTTAGAGGCTATCAACAAAGGAATAGATTTGGCAGAAACTCAATATGAAGCCCTGATTCTTGGAAATCAAGCGGCAAATTTCTCAGTAGGTGCAAATTTAGCTGTGGCGTTTTTATTAGCCGTTGAACAAGAATACGACGAACTTAACAGGGCTACAAAATTGTTTCAAGACACCGTAATGCGATTGCGTTATTCTTCAGTCCCAACGCTGCTTACTCCGAGAGGGATGACTTTTGGAGGTGCTTGCGAAATGAGTATGCATGTAGACAAGGTAGTAGCAGCTGCTGAAACCTATACTGGACTTGTAGAATTTGGTGTTGGAATTATTCCTGCTGGAGCCGGTACGAAGGAAATGACCTTACGTGCCTCCGAAGCCTTCTTAAAAGACGACGTTAAACTCAACCGATTAAGAGACACTTTTATCAATATTGCTATGGCAAAAGTCGCTACATCTGCACATGAAGCTTTTGATTTTGGATTCTACCAAAAATCAAAAGATATCGTTGTGGTCAATGCAAACCGACAAATTGCCACGGCAAAGAAACACGCTCTACAAATGTTGGACGACGGGTATACCCAACCTACTCCTAAAAAAATAAAAGTATTAGGACAGCAAGCCTTAGGAATGTTTCATGTGGGAACCGATAGTTTGCAGAAAGGGCAATATGCCTCTGAACACGATAAAAAAATTGCCAACAAACTCGGTTATATTATGGCAGGTGGCGATTTATCGGAACCAACCTATGTGTCTGAGCAATATTTACTAGATCTTGAGAGAGAAGCCATTCTTTCACTTTTTTCCGAACGTAAAACTTTAGAACGTATTCAGCATATGTTAAAAACAGGAAAACCTCTGAGAAACTAATATGTCAGATTAGATGTCAATATAAATAAAGAATCTAAAGGACGAAAGAATCAAAAAAAACGAATCATAAAAACAGATTATGAATAAAACAGCATATATTATTGAAGGGTACAGAACCGCTGTAGGAAAAGCTCCAAAAGGGGTATTCCGATTTAAAAGACCTGATGAGCTCGCTGCTGAAACCATTGAGCACTTATTAAAAAACGTTCCTCAATTGGACAAAGCGAGAATCGATGATGTCATCGTTGGAAACGCAATGCCCGAAGCTGAACAAGGATTAAACATAGGGCGATTAATTTCTCTTATGGGCCTTAAGATCGAAACTGTGGCAGGTATGACCGTTAACAGGTACTGTGCTTCAGGGTTGGAAACCATTAGTATCGCAGCTGCAAAAATACAATCGGGAATGGCAGATTGCATTATTGCGGGTGGTGTTGAAAGCATGAGTTATATTCCAATGGGAGGCTATAGAGCTGTACCAAATTACAAAGCTGCTAAGGAAGGTCATGAAGATTATTATTGGGGAATGGGGCTAACAGCCGAGGCAGTTGCTAATCAATACAAGGTATCTAGAGAAGATCAAGATGCATTTGCCTTGCATTCACATCAAAAAGCTTTGAAAGCCCTTGATGAAAACAAATTTGAAAAAGATATTGTCCCCATACATGTGCAAGAAATTTTTATTGATAAAAATAATAAAAAGCAAGAGAAAAGCTATACGGTATCCAAAGATGAAGGTCCTAGACGAAACACATCTATAGAAGCGTTGTCGAAATTAAAACCTGTTTTCGCTAATAATGGAAGTGTCACTGCAGGAAATTCGTCGCAAATGAGTGATGGGGCTGCATTTGTTTTGGTGATGAGTGAGGCCATGGTAAAAGAATTGAATCTAGAACCCATTGCTAGAATGGTATCTTTTGCAGTGGCAGGCGTCCCCCCAAAAATAATGGGAATTGGTCCAGTTAAGGCAATTCCAAAAGCACTTGACAATGCCGGCTTGAAATTAAAAGATATTGAATTGATTGAGTTAAACGAAGCTTTTGCTTCCCAATCACTTGCCGTTATGAGAACTTTAGATATCAATCAAGAACTCGTAAATGTAAACGGAGGAGCAATCTCGTTAGGACATCCTTTAGGCTGTACTGGTGCTAAATTATCCGTTCAGCTATTTAACGAAATGAGAAGAAGAAAAAACAAATACGGTATGGTAACTATGTGTGTTGGTACAGGGCAAGGAGCCGCAGGAATCTATGAGTTTTTAAAATAATAAAATTGCAACTAAAAAACAAAGGTATGGAAACTATTAAAGGAGGTGAGTTTTTACTCAAAGAAACAACTGCAGACAATATATTCATCACTGAAGAATTCAGTGAAGAACAACAAATGATAAAAGCTTCCATTCAAGAATTTATCGACAAAGAGGTATGGCCATTTAAGGAACGATTCGAAAACAAAGATTATGCCTTTACGGTTGAAATCATGAATAAAGCGGCTGAAATGGGCTTGTTAAGCGTATCTGTACCGGAAAATTATGGCGGTATGGGAATGGGGTTTGTTTCCACTATGTTGGTCTGTGATTATATTTCTGGCGCCTCAGGATCACTTGCAACCGCCTATGGTGCGCACACAGGAATTGGCACCATGCCTATCCTCCTGTATGGAACAGAAGCGCAAAAGGAAAAATACATTCCTAAATTAGCCTCTGGAGAATGGTTTGGTTCTTATTGCTTGACTGAGCCCGAAGCTGGTTCGGATGCAAATTCTGGAAAAACCAAAGCTGTTCTTTCGGAAGATGGTAAACACTATTCGATTAGCGGACAAAAAATGTGGATTTCAAATGCAGGTTTTTGTAGTTTGATGATTGTTTTTGCAAGAATTGAGGACGACAAAAATATTTCTGCTTTTATTGTTGAATACGACGCTCAAAACCCAAATGGCATTAGTTTGGGCGAAGAGGAAAACAAACTAGGCATCCATGCTTCATCTACACGTCAAGTATTCTTTAGTGAAACAAAGGTTCCAGTAGAAAACATGCTCTCCCAAAGAGGTAAAGGGTTTAAAATTGCTTTAAACTCACTCAATGTGGGAAGAATAAAATTGGCTGCTGCCTGTTTAGACGCCTGTAGAAGGGTCACAACGGAAGCTGTCATTTATGCCACGCAGAGAAAACAATTCAAAACCTCAATTGCCTCGTTTGGTGCTATACAATACAAATTAGCTGAAATGGCTACCAAGACCTATGTTTCAGATTCAGGAAGCTATAGAGCCGCAAAAGACATACAAAATAAAATCGACGAATTTATAGCCGCAGGTGCAACAAAACAGGAAGCTGAATTAAAAGGTGTAGAAGAATACGCCATTGAATGTGCGCTTTTAAAAGTATACGCCTCAGAAGCTACTCAATATATTACGGATGAAGGTATTCAAATATTTGGGGGTATGGGATTCTCAAAAGACACCCCTATGGAAGCCGCCTGGAGAGATGCAAGAATTGGACGAATCTATGAAGGAACAAACGAAATAAACAGACTTCTCAGTGTTGGAATGTTACTAAAAAAAGCTTTTGAAGGTAAATTAGACCTCATTACTCCTGCTCAGCAAGTCGCTTCAGACCTTATGTCAATTCCTTCTTTTGACACACCCGATTATAGCAACTTATTTTCAGAGGAAAAAGAAATGATTGCAAAGGCTAAAAAATGTTTTTTAATGTTGGCTGGAAAAGCTGTTGAAACTTTCGGTATGGAACTGGAAAACCAACAACAAATTGTGTTGGCAGCAGCAGATATAATGATGGAAACCTATTTGGCAGAATCAGCTTTATTAAAAACAGAAAAACTGGTAGGTAAAACTTCCGAGAAAGAATGTGTAGCCCAAATTGCAATGGTTAAACTTAACTTATACAATGCTGTTGAAACTATAGTCGCAAAAGGTAAAGAAGCCATCATTTCATTTACAGAGGGAGACGAACAAAGAATGCTTTTGACTGGTCTCAGACGGTTTACAAAATATGAAAATTACCCAAACATTGTCAATTTAAGAAGAACTATTGCCCAAAAATTGATACAAGACAATGCATATCAATTTTAAAAGCAGTTTGCTTTTCAATTGTATAAAAAGAATGCATAACCTATATCATTAGTTTTTACCTTTTGACTATCTTTGTGGCTCAATAAAGACATCGATGAAACTTCTATTTATTACAGTACTGTTACTTGCACTTGCTTTTGCTGGAATCGCTATAAAAATATGGGCGAAGAAAGACGGAAAATTTTCGGGAACTTGTGCCAGTCAAAATTCAAATTTTAATGAAAAAGGAGAACCTTGCGGATTTTGTGGAAAAATGCCTGAGGATTGTGAAAATAAGTAAAATATGCTGTCCTACCTATTACTAAGTTTTAGTGTAGTTGTAGCCATACAATGTATATACTACCTGCTTTATGCTACAATCATTTTCGAAAAGAAAAGCAGTAAAGAAAAAGCTAGCACACCTATTTCAATTGTGATTTGTGCTAAAAACGAAGCTGAAAACCTAGTACAATTCTTACCTAGTATTTTAAAACAAACCTATGAGGCTCCTTTTGAAATTGTATTGATAAATGATCGGTCTACAGACAATACTCTTGAAGTTATGCATAATTTTGCCTTGCATAATTCTCATATTAAAATAGTAAATGTTGAAAATTGCGAGAATTTTTGGGGAAATAAGAAATATGCCCTTACACTAGGAATAAAGGCAGCTACTTATGAACATTTAATTTTGACTGATGCAGATTGTAAGGCAAATTCTAATCGTTGGCTACAAACAATAAGCAGTCAATTCACAAATCAAACAAAAGTTATTTTAGGTTATGGTGCTTACCAAAAAGTGAAATTCTCTCTTTTAAATAAACTTATTCGGTATGAAACCCTTTTAACCGCAATTCAATATTTCTCTTATGCAAAACTAGGTACTCCGTATATGGGGGTTGGAAGAAATTTAGCGTATACAAAATCTGACTTCTTTAAGGTGAATGGTTTTATCAAACATATTGACATAAAGTCTGGTGACGACGATTTATTTATCAACGAAATTGCATCAAAAAAGAATACTACCTATACTTTAGCCCCCGCTAGTTATACCACATCTGTACCAAAAAGAACATGGTCTTCATGGATTTTGCAAAAAAGAAGGCATATATCAACGGCTAAACACTATAAATTACACCATAAAATTGGCCTTGGTTTATTCTACAGTTCTCAATTACTCTTTTTTGTGCTTGGTAGTCTACTTCTTATTCTTGAAGAGCAATTGCAACCTGTGTATTTACTTATTGCAATTAGATATTTTGTTTTTATGCTAGCCATCGGTTTGACTTCACAAAAATTAAATGAAAAAGATTTGATTGTAAGCGCACCATTTACAGAAATTACACTTATTTTTATTCAGCTATTCGTATTTATTAAAAATAAGTTTTCAACACCAACGCATTGGTAGCAATTATTTGATGAAATGACTCAAGACATTCGAGACCACATTACTAACGCAAAACACAAAAAGCAAGCGGCATTCAAGGCATTGTTAAATTACTATTGGAATGATATATATGCCTTTCAACTCTCAAAGACAAAAAACGAAAATTCAGCTGAAGACATAACAATTCAAACATTTTCTAAAGCATTTGATAAAATAGCCCAATACAACGAAGCCTATAATTTTAAAACTTGGTTGCTCTCTATCTCAAGCAATTTACATATTGATGAATTGAGAAAAAACAAACGCGATACAATTCCTTTAGATGAGGCCAACCATAAGGCATATGACATTAGTGATTCGGCTCCGTCTCCAGAGGACAAATTGATTATTGAACAAAATTTGGAGCAACTATTGCTCTACATTAAACAGTTAAAGCCCCATTACCAAAAGGTAATACATTTAAGGTATTTTCAAGAAATGAGTTATAAGGAAATAGCAAACGAATTAGAAGAGCCTCTTAACAACATAAAAGTGAAGTTGCTCAGAGCAAAAAAACTATTATCCGAGATAATTAAAAACAGCTAACTGTTGCCCTTACAAACCAGCCCAATTTTAGTTTATCCCTATCGCTCACACAGTTAACCTATGTTTACTATATAACCTAAAACATGGTTAAACTCTTTAATAAATAGTATATTTAATTTAAATACAATAATTTTGTGATAACTGTGTTTCTTATAGTGAGCGATACTATTTAATACTTGAATGATTTTGAAAATAATTAAACCCCAAATACTTTTCATCTTTACACTACTTTGTTGTGGTGTTTATGCGCAAGGAGGACCTCCTCCTCCGCCGCCGCCGCCAGGTTTACCTATAGACGGAGGTGTGTTGTTTTTAACTGCAATGGCAGTAGCGTATGGAATTAAAAAACTAAAATAGAAAACAAAACCTATTATACATATTGAGCAAAAAAAAGACTGTTATTAAAATAACAGTCTTTTTTTTTTATTGGCTTATATATTATTTTGCAACATTTACTGCCCTAGTTTCTCTAATAACAGTTACTTTAACTTGTCCTGGATACGTCATATCGTTTTGTATCTTCTGAGAAATACTGAATGACAGATCAGCAGCTTTTTCATCGGTAACTTTAGAACTTTCTACCAACACGCGTAATTCTCTACCAGCCTGTATTGCATATGCCTTTTGTACTCCTTTAAAACCAATTGCCAAATCTTCAAGATCCTTTAAACGTTGAATATACGAATCTAATACTTGTCTTCTTGCTCCTGGTCTAGCACCAGAAATGGCATCACATACCTGAACTATTGGAGCGTATAAAGTCTTCATTTCAATTTCATCGTGGTGCGCACCAATTGCATTACAAACGTCGGCTTTCTCACCGTACTTCTCAGCCCATTCCATACCCAATAAAGCGTGTGGCAATTCTGTTTCTGTATCTGGCACTTTACCAATATCATGTAAGAGTCCTGCGCGTTTGGCTATTTTCGGATTCAAACCTAATTCAGTCGCCATTAATGCACATAAATTAGCTACTTCTCGTGAGTGCTGTAATAAATTTTGACCATAAGAGGATCTAAATTTCATACGCCCAACCGTTTTTACTAATTCAGGATGTAAACCGTGAATTCCTAAATCGATTACAGTACGTTTTCCTACCTCCACAATTTCTTGTTGAATTTGTTTTTCAGTCTTTTTAACAACCTCTTCAATTCTGGCAGGATGTATACGTCCATCAGTCACCAGATTGTGCATTGACAAACGTGCTACCTCTCTACGAACGGGATCAAAACATGAAAGAATTATTGCTTCTGGAGTATCATCAACAATAATCTCCACACCTGTAGCAGCTTCTATGGCACGAATATTTCTACCTTCACGACCAATGATACGTCCTTTTACATCATCTGATTCTAAATTAAACACCGAAACACAGTTTTCAATGGACTGCTCCACTCCAACTCTTTGTATCGTGTTTAAAATTATTTTTCTAGCTTCTTGTTCCGCTGTAAGTTTAGCCTCTTCCAGTATTTCCTGAACATAAGACATAGCATCCGTTTTTGCTTCATCTTTTAGCGAAGTAATTAAATCTGATTTCGCTTCTTCTGCCGAAATTCCAGAAATCACCTCTAATTGTTCTACTTGTCTTTTGTGAACTTTTTCAACTTCAATTTCCTTTTTATCTAGGACTTCTAATTTATAGTTGTAATCTTTCTCTTTATTGAGAATCTCTTTGTTCAACCTTTTGTTTTTATCCAATTCCGCTCCTAGCTGAGATTCCTTATCTCTAATTCTTTTCTCAACATCTCCAATCTTCTTTTCACGTGAGATTATTACTTTCTCATGTTCTGCTTTTAACTCTATAAAGCGCTCTTTCGCCTGTAATATCTTATCTTTTTTTATAGATTCTGCTTCTTTATGTGCTCCTTTAATTCTTTGGGAGGCCGTTTTTTTAGCATTTTTAATAATATTAGAACTTTTATTTTTCTGTGTTATTTTATTGATTACCAAGCCTATTACTAAACCTAATACTGAGCCTATTAAAACTCCTGCTATCGTGATTGTTTCCATTCGTATGTAATTATTATATATAAAAAACCTACATCAGTTGGATTATATAAACTCCCAAAAATCAAGTTTAGGACTAACTAGAGGCTCAAGTATCCGAATAATTTCGGCGCGCTTTTACAACTATGACTCATCCTTTTTAATGGAATTGCGTTGAGTTTATCAAACATTAACCAATGTAGGCAGTACTTTCTGTTTATGAAAAAAACATTATTTCAAATGCGCATCTAATAATTGATGCATTTGTTTCAATTTATTTTCTGCTTTATTCGTTTCTTCTTTTTCAACAATAGTTTTAATTTCTAATTTTGAAGCAAATTGCAAGGCACACATTGCCAACACATCTTGTTTATCGCTTACCGCATAATTCTGTTCAAACTTAGAGATCAGATCATTAATCAATTCTGCCGCACGTCGTGTTCCTTGTTCCTCTATTTCGCTCGACACGTGTAAAGGATAGGTTCTACCACCTATGGCTACGTTAATTTTGATCTTTTCTATCATTCAAAAATGAACTTATTGATTCAAAAGGACAATACATTTGTCGATTTCACGAACCAAAGCATTTATTTTTTGTTTTGTTTCTTTACTGTTTTCTATACTACCATCAATAGTTTTAGCGAATTTCAACAAGTCGTATTTCTCTCTAACTTGAAACAAATCTCTATCATATTGAGCATTTAACTGCTGTAAGTTACTGATACTGTTGAGTAAAATTTCATTCTCTTCTTTTAAAAAAATATATCTCTCAAGAAGTTTCTTTAATTTATCCTCTAACAAATCAACCGACTTTTCTATTGCACTCATATGATCTGTGAATTCAAAACTATTCCTACAAAGTTAACATTCCAAAGTTAAAATACAACTATTTAAAAGTATTTTTTAACTTTTTGAAGAGTTCATAGGTTAATGTTTTGACCCCTAAGTCAATTAGTAACGATGCGCTAGTATTCGTTTCTAGCTTATATATCAACTTTGTAACCCGATTTGATCGTTTTCCAATTATTCATTTCTCCAAACTCAAGTTTGGTTAAATGACACATTATCACAAATAACCATCACACACTTACGAAACAACTTATGTTATTTTTTTAACTTTTTTATATCTTTATTTCAATACCTAGCACCACCAAATTTAAATATTATGATCAATATAGTTTTACCTACCGATTTTTCGACAATTTCATGGAACGCTATCAAATACGCTTTAAACTTATTTGAAGATAAACCCTGTGTTTTTCACCTAATCAACACCTATACACCAATTATTCATAGTATTGATTACCAGCTCGCCAGCGCATCTCAACTAGAACACAACACCAAAGCAAAAGAGACATCAATTAATGGACTTGCAAACTTATTAAAACGCATCAAAAGAAAATTCAAAAACCCAAAACATACATTTACAACAATCTCTTCCTTTGATTTATTAACACCGAAACTGGAACAGCTTACAAAAGAAGAGGATATAAACTATATCGTTATGGGAACAAAAGGAGCCACTGGATCGCTAGGCGTACTGTTTGGATCCAATACCATACATGTATTAAAAAAAGTAAAATGTCCAGTAATTGCAATTCCAGAAGGGTTCGCATATAAAAAGCCGATAGAGTTATTGTTCCCTTCTGATTATGAACTTCGTTTTAAAAATTCACACATCCAACCGATCATTGAAATTGCACAAATGCACCATTCTAATGTAAATATTTTGAATGCTGGTTTCGGTTATGATTTGTCTGCCAAACAAGAGGCAAATAAAGAACGACTTGAAGTATATTTTAATAAAATAGCACATTTATTTCATCGCGTTCACCATCAGGGAGTTTCTGAATCCATAAAAAACTTTCAAGAAAAAAACAGAATCAATATGCTATTGATGATTAACAACAAACACTCTTTCTTTGAAAACTTATTTTTTAAATCAATCGTAAATCAAATAGGACTGCATTTAACGATACCATTTCTGGTGATCCCAACTTTTGACATTAGACATAAAAGAACTTTAATAGATAAAACTTAAATATGATTGTTATGAAAATTACAGGAATTTGGTTAGACTTGAATAAAGCTATTCTTATGGAATGGGATAAAAACAACAAGTTATCCGTGAAAAGATTACAATCCAATATCGAACATTTTCATGTAGTCGGAGGCTCAGGAACACGCTTTAAAGGTGGTCCGCAAGATGTTGTTCAAGACAGCAAATATTTAGAACGGAGAAAGCACCAAATAAAAGAGTTCTTTTTTAGAATTGCAGGTCAGATAAAAGGTTCAGAAGCCTTGGTAATTACCGGTCCCGCAGAAACATACTTAAAGTTTGCAAAAGCGCTAAAATCGGAATACAAACAATTAGACTCAAAAGTATTGGCCGTTGTAAATAACGATAGCATGACAGACAATCAATTGAAAGCATGGTTTCTGAGATTTTTCAATAAAAATTTAAATACCGACAAAAAAAAGAAGTGGTTTTATAAACAAAGCGCTGTGATTATGATATTTATCATAAGAATACCCATACAATAGATGTATTTTAGACATAAGAAAAACAAAAACATAGAAAGCAATTTCATCCTGATTCGCGACATCCTCGAAGGTTCTTTTTAATGAGAAAATTCGAAGATAAGTTTAGAACAGATGAAAATTTCTTTCAGGGAGGAATAGGAGGTTATGCTTCCTGTTCCTTTTTTTATGAGGAATATGCCAAAAGATTGTTATTTTAGCATCAAAACTATCAATTGAATACGAAAGCATATATTACCCTTGTACTGCTCATCTGTGGAAGTACTCTGAAAAGCCAGAATATTTATCCTCAAAATTATTTTCGCAATCCTCTAGATGTTCCTATGATACTTGCAGGTACTTTTGGAGAATTGAGAACCGCCCATTTCCACTCTGGAATGGATTTTAAAACACAACAAAAAGAAGGATTAAAGGTCTATACTTCAGCACCGGGTTACGTATCTAGGATTAAGGTTTCAAACTGGGGTTATGGCAAAGCCCTTTATATAACGCATCCAAACGGGTATACTACCGTGTATGCACACTTAAAAAAATTCAATAAAAAAATTGAAGCGTATCTAAAGAAAAAGCAATATGCACTTGAAAAAGACGAAATTCAATTGTTTCCCAAAAAGGAACAAATTCAAATTTCCAAAGATGAAGTTATTGCCTACTCAGGGAGCACTGGAGGCTTTATAGCACCGCATTTACATTTTGAAATTCGAAACACCAAAACGGAAAACATCATCAACCCCATGCATTTTGGATTGGTGCCTTCAGACAATAAAAGACCCGTAATTAATCACTTAAGAGCCTACATCTTAAAAGACTCTTCTCATATTAACAAAAGTGAAATTGCCATCCCAATTTCTATTAGACAAACACAAACTGGTATATATCAGGCTGAAACGGTACATGCTTTTGGCAATATTGGTTTTGGGATAAATACCTACGACCAGCAAGATGGTGCCATGAATAAAAATGGCATCTATAAATTGGAAATGTTTATCAATGGAAAAAAGACCTTTTCTCACAAAGTGGAGACCTTCTCTTTTGAAGAATCCAAATACATCAATTTACTCATCGATTACCCTTTTTATGCAGCACACAAAAGAAAATACCAAAAGACCTTTATTCATAAAAAGAACAAACTGAGCACATACAATCGGGATTTATCGGATGGCACCATTCTAGTAAAAGAAGGCAGTGCTTACCAAGTTGAAATTCGAGTCATTGATTTTGCAGGAAACCGAGCGTCACTTTACATTCCTGTTTCAGGAAAAAAAACTAAGGCTGTCATTAAAAAGCAGATAGAAAAAACAGCGTATCTAGTGACACCAGACAGAGAGGTGACTTTTAAAAATAAACACATCACAATTCACTTCCCGAAACAAAGTGTTTATGACCCTTTATATATAGATTTCAAACTACAAGACAGCATTGTAACCATACACAAACCAAACACCCCTTTGCACAAAAGTTTTACCTTAACTTTCGATGTTCGCAATTATTCTGAACCACAAAAAGAAAAGCTCTTTATTGCGCAAGTTATAGATGGGAAACATCTTAATTATTGCGGCACTACTAAAAATGACAGCATCTTTAAAACTTCTACAAAAAGTTTAGGTTCGTATACATTGGCTTCCGACAACCTTCCCCCTAAAATTTATAACTGTAGTTTTTATGAAGGTCAAAACATCTCCAATTTTCATTATTTGACGCTGCAAACCAAAGATGACTTGTCTGGAATTAAATCGTATCGAGGTGAAATCGATGGCAAATGGATTCTTTTAGAAATGAATGTAAAAACCAATACTTTGACATACGATTTTAAGGATCAACAACTGGAAAAAGGAAAACATACATTTACACTTATTAGTATGGATAATGTAGGAAATACTTGTACATTTACATCCTCATTTGTCTTGAAATAAAAATTATAAATCCTCATATTTGAGAACGAAGCTTACATATCTCATTTTCTTTGTTTTTGTTTGTGCCACTAGTATTGCACAAACAGCTGCGATTAAAGGGACATTGAGAAACACAGAAAGAAAACCAATTGAAGGCGTTTCTATCACATATGAGGGTGGAACTGAAGGAACTGTTTCAGATGCAAAAGGAAATTATTCCCTTACAATTCCTGCCAAACTGGAAGTCTTTGTGGTTTTTAGCCATGTCACCTACAATAAATTGTATAAAAAAGTAAAAGTTCCAAAGAATAAAACCATTAGGTATTCTCCAATTATGACCTTAAAAACAGAGGAAATAAATGAGGTGACTATTCAAGACAGACGAAAAGAAGTACAAGGTTTTACTACGATTAAAAAATCGACCGTAAAAAAAATACCCGGTGCCAATCCTGGAGTCGAAAATCTATTGATGACTTTTGCTGGGGTTAACAACAACAATGAGCTCAGTACTCAATACAATGTGAGAGGTGGAAATTTTGATGAAAACTTAGTATATGTAAATGGTATAGAAATATACCGTCCGTTTTTGGTGCGTTCTGGTCAGCAAGAGGGACTTAGTTTTGTAAATACGGACATGATTCAGAATATCAATTTTTCTGCTGGTGGTTTTCAAGCGAAATATGGTGATCGACTTTCGTCTGTATTGGACATCACCTACAGAAAACCAAAAGAAACAGCCACTACTATTGACTTAAATCTCATGGGAGCTTCAGCTACTTTTGAAGGAGGGTTTCTAAAAGACAAATTAACTACGATTACGAGTGCTCGTTATAGAAACAACCAACTATTCGTAAATTCTAAAGACACAGAAACCAACTACAAACCTTTATTTGCTGATATCCAAACATTTCTGTCCTATAAATTATCAAAGAAATGGTCGTTAGATTTTCTTGGTAATTTTTCCATCAATAATTACAACTACACACCACTTACTCGAAAAACAACATTTGGTACCATTGCCAATCCCCAAGAATTGGTTGTATTTTATCAAGGAAATGAAAATGACAGTTTTCTTACGCTTTTTGGCGCTTTAAATGCCACCTATTTGGTTTCCGATGATTTAAAGTTAAACATAACTACATCGGTTTACAATACACAAGAAGAGGAGTTTTTTGATATTATAGGTGCTTATTCGCTCAATCAAACAGATCCAGATCCAGACTCCCCTACTTTTGGAGAAGATCAATATAGTGAAGGAATTGGTGGACAGATAAACCATTCTAGAAATGAGCTCGATGCGCTTATTAGAAATGTACAATTGAGAATTTCTACACGAGACGGAGATAACCATTATGAAATGGGAATGAAAATCCAAAAAGAAAACATCATTGAAAGCATCAATGAATGGGAACTTATTGACTCTACTGGTTTTGCCATTCGCCCCTTAGGACATGAAGTTCCAAACAATCAGCCTAAATCTCCCTATACTGGCCCAATTGAGCCGTACCAATCGATTAGAGGAAATAATGATGTCACCATTAATCGCTTTTCCGGTTTTATTCAATTCAGCAAACGTTCGGAATGGAAAAACCATGACATCTGGTACAATTTTGGAGTACGAACACATTACTGGGATGTAACGAGTAGAAATGCAACTTCTAGCACTCAGCACACGGTAAGTCCAAGAGCACAATTTTCTATAAAACCTAATTGGGAAAAAGACGTTCTTTTTCGTGTCTCCGGAGGATGGTACCACCAACCACCTTCTTATAAAGAACTAAAAAATTATGAAGGACAAATTGTTCCAGATGTGAAAGCACAACAATCTTTCCATTTTGTATTGGGTAATGATTATAGTTTCCTAATGTGGAACAGACCTTTTAAATTGACTACCGAAGCCTACTCCAAAAATTTAAAGGATGTAAATGCCTATACAGTCGACAATGTTAGAATACGCTATAGAGCAGATAATGTTACAACAGCCAGTGCTGTGGGACTCGACCTTCGTTTGAACGGTGAGTTTGTCCCTGGAAATGAAAGTTGGGTGAGTTTGGGGCTCTTAAGTACCAAGGAAAATATAGATGGACAAGGTGAGATTCCAAGACCTACCGACCAACGTTTTAAATTAGGAATCTTATTTCAAGACTATGTACCTACAATTCCCGATTTAAAAGTTTATTTGAATTTGGTGTATAATTCTGGATTGCCTGGAGGATCGCCTTCCTATAATGACCCATATGCTTATCAGTCACGATTGCCTAGTTACAAACGTGCAGATGTTGGGTTTTCATACATTATTGTAGGAGAAAAGAAACAAGCAAAGACAGGATTTCTAAGTAATTTTAAAGATTTGAGTGCTGGTATTGAAATCTTCAATATTTTTGACATCCAAAATTCAAACACAAATACATGGGTTCGTGATGTCTATAGCAAACAGGTTTATGGAATTCCAAACTACATGACCAGCCGAGTTATCAATGCTCGACTTTCCATGAAGTTCTAAGCGCAATTATAGTATAAGCTTAAAGAATTTGGCTTGTGTGTTCTTTGGTCTTGACTTTCGTGATTACATTTTCAATCGTGCCATTTTCGTCAATTACAAACGTAGTTCTATGAATACCATCATATTCTCTTCCCATAAACTTTTTAGGTCCCCATACACCATAAGCATTGATTACAGTCTTCTCCTCATCAACTAACAAGGAAAAAGGCAGTTCGTGCTTATCGATCCAGTTTTGTTGTCTTTTTGCACTATCAGCACTTACTCCTAAAATAGCATAGCCCTTGCTTACAAATGTTTGATAGTTATCTCGTAAGTTACATGCTTCCATCGTACACCCTGGCGTACTTGCTTTTGGATAAAAGAAAAGCACTAATTTCTTCCCAGTATAATCACTTAACTGAACTGTTTTTCCTGTATTGTCTAACGCCTTAAAGTCTGGAGCCCTATCGCCTATCTGTAATGTTGTCATCCTTTTTTTATTTTAGAATTATAAGATTCGAAAGTTAAGTACTATTCGTTGAACTTCCAACAAAATTATACTCCGATGAAAAATTACTACTTATTGAAATTCCATGTGCACTATGGAAAGTTTCTTTGTATTTTTATCTTTTTAAATTAGGATGGATGAACAAACAAGAAAAAGTACAATTCGTAATAGACACTTTAGAAAATTTATATCCTGAAGTACCTATCCCACTAGACCATAAAGACCCATACACGCTATTGGTTGCCGTGTTATTATCGGCCCAATCAACAGACGCTAGAGTCAACACAATTACGCCCATTCTATTCGCCAAAGCAGACAACCCTTATGACATGATTAAAATGTCTGTTGAGGAGATACGTGCAATCATTAAGCCTTTAGGGCTTTCTCCGATGAAATCGAAAGGTATTTATGGATTGTCACATATTCTCATTGACAAACACAACGGAGAAGTACCTGCCAATTTCGAGGATTTAGAGGCGCTTCCTGCCGTAGGACACAAAACTGCGAGTGTGGTGATGAGTCAAGCTTTTAACATCCCTGCATTTGCTGTAGACACACATATTCACCGGCTTATGTATCGTTGGAATTTGTCGAATGGTAAAAACGTTGTACAAACTGAAAAAGATGCCAAACGTCTATTTCCAAAAGAAACTTGGAATAAACTTCACCTTCAAATTATTTTTTACGGAAGAGAATACTCACCTGCCAGAGGATGGGATTTGGAAAAAGATACCATCACAAAAAAAATTGGAAGAAAGACCGTATTGGAGGCTTACCATACTAAAAAATAAAATAGTTCAAAAAAAAACAATAACTCAGGCAACCTTTTTACCAATGCAAACGTCTTTATAAATGTAACAAACAACCAACTAAGAAATATCCTTTGAAAATAATTGGAATTCATAGCAAAGAGAACAAGTTAATCAAATTGGCCTTACGAAAAGACCGAATTGCCCAAAAAAAGCTATTCGATCAATTCGCACCTAAGATGCTCGGTGTCTGTCGAAGTTATGTAAAAGATGTGCACCATGCTGAGGATTTAATGATTTCCGGGTTTCTAAAGGTATTCACTCAATTGGATTCTTACAAAAACCAAGGGAGTTTTGAAGGCTGGATCCGAACTATAATGATTCGAACGTGTATCTCGTATTTGAGAAAGAAAAATCAAATTGATTATTCAGACAATACCGAAGTGACAGATTTACAAATAGTACATAATTTGGAAAATTCTGGTGAAAAAGAATTACAATCGTTAATAGATGCGCTTCCTGCGGGTTATAAAATGGTTTTTAATTTGTTTGTTATTGAAGGATACAGTCATGCAGAAATTGCAAAACAATTGAACATCACTGAAAGCACTTCCAAATCACAATTGTTTAAAGCAAGAAAAATGCTACAAACGAACTATAACGAACGAAACGAGTTTTTATATGGAGATCAATAAAACAACCTCAGCAATAAGAAAAACACTGCAAAACAGAGAACTACAAGTGTCCAATTCGGCTTGGGATCGTCTTGAGCTACAATTAGATACACACCAAACTTCTAAACGCAAACGTAATTGGAGTATTTTTGCCTATGCAGCATCCATCGCTTGTCTTCTATGTACGGTTTTCGCTCTTACGTTAGAACAAGAAGCTACAAGTCCAAAACAAAATTCTCCTATACGCCAGGAATTAAACGAAGTACCAGTAGTCGTTAGAATTGAAAAAGAAGAAGAAACAATAGCAGAAAAAACAAAAGGACAACGTATCCCTACAGAAACTAGAGAAATCGTAGTAAAGTCCAATATACAAAAGACATCAATAAAAACTAGAAATGAGTTCAAAATAGCTCAAAGCACACCTGCTGCAACACAAAAACCAGAAGAGATACCCCAACGTCTTGAACCAACAAAAACCGTTACAATTCAGCAAAAAAAGAAAGGCTATATCAATACCTCAAAACTTCTTGCCTCGATTGCAAAAGAAACAACCGCCCAAAACGAACAAGTTTTAGCTAATGTTTCAATGACGCAGACACAGACAGAGACGCAGACACAGACAAAGGGCATGAATACCGTTAAGCCTAGTTTATTATTGACAGAAGTTGAAGAAGAAATCAACGAAGACACCTTTAAGAACACTTTTGTAAAAAGACTATCTAGTGGCATCAATACATTTGCCACTGCCTTTACAGAGCGCAATAAGACAGAATAAGTCGGCTCACTAAACTTCACATCTATACTTAAAACATCATCATTATTATGAGAAATTCTATATGCCTATTATTTACAATCCTTACACTTTCCATCGGTCATGGACAGGAAAAATCTTTTGAAAAAGAAGTATCAAAAATTTCAAGGAAAATAGAGCGGACTGTTCAAAAGGAAAAGTCTTTCCTCAAAGAAAAAGTAACTAAGATTCAAGCTGACCAAGACGCAAACGCGATTACTAAAGAAGAAGCCGATGCACAGAAAGAAGCAGCAGCTACCTACCATGCCAACCAGATTGAAACCAAGGTAACTGCACTAAAAGCAGAACTAGAGACTTTAGTTGAAGAAAAAGCAAATTCTGAAGTTGAGCATACACCAAATTTCGACGAAACTCCGGAAGAAGGCAAGGTAACGATTACGGCATTTGAAGACACATATAGTTTTAATTTTTGCAATAGCAACAAATCCTATTCTAAAAGAACTACCTCACAGTTTGTGGTTATATATGGAATTAACAATGTAATAACAGATCATCAAATCAGTTCGTTTGATAAATCGGAATACAAATTCTGGGGCTCGCATTTTTGGGAAGTAGGCTGGTCGTTTAAAACACGACTTTCGAAGGATGCGTCAAAGGCTTATATCAAATATGGAGGTTCTTTTGTTTGGAACAACCTAAAACCAAAAGACAATCAATACCACGTAATGTATGGAGATCAGACAGTTCTTGAGGTACACCCAATGCATACCTCAGTTTCAAAACTAAGGAACATCCAATTCATTGTACCCATTCACTTTGAGTTAGATTTCTCAAAAAACCATATAACTGAAGATGGTACCAAAAAGGACAGAACAAACAAAGCCATGCGAATTGGTATTGGTGGCTACGGCGGTTTTCGTTTAAAAACCTATCAAATGGTCAATTATAAAAATAACGAGGGCTATGACGTAGAAGAAAAACACCATGACGATTTTAATATTGGAAATTTCACCTATGGAGTAAGCTCTTATATTGCCTACCAATCTTTCGGAGTGTATACAAAATATGACTTGGCCCCATTGTTTTCCGGAACAAAAACTAGGAATGTTTCGATTGGATTACGATTCGATATAAATTAACTTCTATACATAGCAATATGTGGAATACCATCTTCTAAATAAGATGCTCCCTTAGATTCAAAACCATGGGACATATAAAAGGCCTCTAAATAACATTGTGCCGATATTTTAATGGAAGTATCTAAAAAATATTTTTCAACACTTTGTATGGAAAACTGCAGTAACTCATGTCCGTATCGGTGCTTTCGTTGTTCCTTCTGCACCACAACCCTACCGATACTAGTCTCTTTAAAATAATGTCCCTTATCAAATATCCTGGCATAAGCGATCATCTCACCTCCTATCGTTCCAAGGATATGCAGGGCTTTTTGATCTTTATTATCGACATCTTGATAGATAGAAGTCTGTTCAACAACAAACACTTCCGATCGCAAGCGCAAAATCGCATACAATTCGTCTTTGGAAAGTTCTTCGTATGATTTTACTAAAAATTTCAGTTTCGACATGGGCTAATTCTTTGTTGTTTCTTGAAGCCAATCGCACAACCTATCTGGCCAAGTAGACAAATTCCCCTTTCCAATAGCAAGTGAAAAACCATGACCTCCTGTTGGGTATAAATGCATTTCCACCGGAACCTCGGCAGCGATCAAAGCCTTGTAAAACGCAAGACTATTTTCAACAGGAACCGCTCTATCATCAGCGGCATGAACTATAAACGTAGGTGGTGTTGACGTATCAACCTGAAGTTCATTAGAAAATTTAGCAATCAATTCTTTACTTGGATTTTTCCCCAACAGTGAATTTCGAGACCCCATATGTGTAAATTCAGAATTCATACTGATAACCGGATAAATCAATATTGAAAAGTCGGGTTTGGCCGAAACTAGATCTATCTCTGTACTTTTAAAATCATTTGGTTCGTCATAATGCGTAGTCAAAGTAGCTGCTAAATGACCACCGGCAGAAAAGCCCATAATTCCCACATCCGAAGTATTTATTCCCCATTGTTTTGCGCGATATCGTACCAGTCTTATAGCGCGTTGTGCATCTTGTAATGGTGCTTTATACGAAACTTTAACAGCATCGGAATTGGGCATTCTATATTTAAGAACAAAGGCTGTAATTCCCTTTGCATTTAAAAACTTAGCAACATCTGTACCCTCAAAATCGTATGAAACACCACGATACCCGCCACCTGGACAAATGATTACAGCTTTTCCGTTCGCCACGCGTTCTGACGGTAAAAATACCTCCAAGGTTGGCGTATGAATCTTTTCTATAAACAAAATATCTCTTTCGGGATAGAATTCGACTTCATCTGACTTTTTACTATTCGGAATTTCTTGTTCCCAAAGCGGAATAATTGTATGTTGACTTTTCATAGTGTGTATTGACAAAACAGCTATTAGCAGGTACTTTAAATTCAACTGTATCATTGTTCTTATTATGGTTTATAGTATTGATTTTGGTAACACCTTACGCGACCAGGTTTTCACTCGTTTGGAAGTTTTTACTTTTGAATCTGGATTGAAATCTCTGGTAATATGCCATGAGTTTTCAGGTGCAAATTCCACTTCCATCCCAGCGGCAACTTTTTTAGTTATATTTTCTGAATGAATTACAGCTATACATTCGGTATTTAGGTTGGCACTTCTTGGATCTAAATTAAAAGTCCCAATTACCGTAATCTTTCCATCTATAATCATCGATTTTGCGTGCAACCCAAAAACGGGTAAATTGTCCACAGCCTTGTGCAATTCTCCTGTCATTATACGCATGCGTTCTTCTGCATCTGGGCGAAATTCATAGACCTCGACGCCTGTCTTCAACAACTCTTTTCTACTACTTTGATAACTACTAAAGGCTTCAACATTATCTGTAGACAACAAGCTGTTCGTTAAAATTCGAATCTTCACCCCTCTATCAACAGCAGCTTTAAACAAATCTTGAGCAAGCTCAGTCGTAACCAAATAAGGGGTTTGAATATCGATTGAATGTTTGGCTTTTTTCACCATCTCAATTAGGGCATCTGTGCAAACACCACTTCCCCCCAAACCTTGCGAACCATCGTTTTTACCTGGCATATCAGAAATATAACTAACAGTATCCACCCATTCAATGCCTCCTCCTGTTAAAATATTCTGAAATATAACAGGGAATCTATCAATATTCTCCCTAACTTTTGGCCAAAAATTAGCAGGGTTACACGCATATTGGTGCAGATTATCGAATACATCTTCACCATATGCAGCTGTTGTTTCAGATTGCAATAATTTTTCTACCGAGACACTTAACGAACTGTTCCAAAAACCTTCAAACGAAGTTTTTACATCAGGCACCACATTTCCAATCAACAAAACATCTCGATCTCTAAAATTGTATTCATGATCATAATCAAAGTATTCATCGGCAATGTTTCTTCCGCCTGTAATCACTAATTTTTCATCAACCATAAACACTTTATTGTGCATCCGTTGATTGGCTCCACGAAAGTCAGTCGCAAACTTCTTCACCTTTTTATATAAGGGCGCTCCCAAGTTCACACCTGGATTGTAAACTTTTATTTGAATATTCTTATGCGAATTCAGTGCCAGTATGTCTTCTATTCTGGCTCGTACTAAAAAATCATCAACTAGCAAACGTACCTTCACCCCTCTATCAGCGGCACGCACCAAATAATCACAGGCTATCAAACCCACATTATCCGTAGAAAAAATAAAATATTGTATATCGATGCTTTTCTCGGCATAGGAAGTAAACCAGGCGCGTGTTACTAATGAAAAACCTCCATCTTCCAATACATAAACCCCTGTTTTCTTTTTCATTTTATCCTTAACTTCCACAAGCGCTTTGCTGAGACTCAAAGTATCGTTCCTATGAACGGATGCGCAATAATCTTCAAATTGCAAAGGCACCGAAGCTGTTTCTTTTTTACACGCATATAGAACTACTAGTAAACTAATTATTGCAATTCGGAAATAATATTTGTTCTTCATATATCTCGTATTTTATGAACGCTAAGAAGTTAGTGGCCTTTTATTCAATTGGTATAAGGTAAATTTGTAAACGTTAAAAGTAAAAACAAACACTACTAACTAACATTGCTAAAACTTCTTTTTAAATTTCCCCTTTAACTTGTACCCTATGGCCAGTTTTGCGTTTAAATAACTAAATACTACCTCATTCCCAAAATCGAAATCTGTCGAATAATAGCCATTAGACACAGCTAAATTTGCATAAAACAAATCTCCATTATAGCCTAACATTGCTGATAGCCCTAACTGGTGTACCACTGGGTTTTCAGGTCTATAATCCTGATCTTCAGACTTGACAAACTTATTCATCAAACCAATTCCTGGCACTATATTTAAAGAAAGAAAGAAATTAGAAGGCAAAAAAATGAGACCCGAAACACCTATCTGTGCACCTATAGCGGTTCCTCTTAGTTCTGTATATAAAGACTCATCTTGAATTCCAGGATGAATATCTACGGGTACAATAGGATCATCTGCCGATTGGTTGCTGTACAATAAAAAACCTCCAAGTCCCATGGTTATAGAACTTTTCTCCTGATTAAACAATCCTGTCTTCATTGCCGCGATGGAATAATCCGACTCGTGAAACATATACATATAACGAAGTCCTGTTGAAACCGAACGAATATCATCTCTAAATATGATTTCTTTGGTGTCGACGTTTTCAACGCTAAACCCTTGGTACTTTTGAAAATAAAAATCAAACAAATGTTTTTTGATAAAAAATGAAGTAAGAATATCAAAACGATCGGTAGGGTTTTCTTCTTGACCTTTGATATTAAACGTAATATCGACAATCAATTTCCGGGTCGCTATTCCAATCCCGACACCTATTGGATTATTGGGTTCATAATCGAACTTGCTTCCTTTACTACTCAAAACAAAATCGTGCTCTTTAAAACTACTCAACAATCGTACAGACCAGTGATTAGGATCTCTATCAATTAACAAGGTGTCTATAAAGGTAGTCGTTTTCTTAAAGTCAATAAATTTAGACGACTTCTCATGAGTCTTTATTGTATCCACTTCAGTTTCTTGAGAAAAACCAAATTGAATTGCCAGAAGCAACAAGCTGAAAAAGAACATACGTTTTTTCATCATCTAAACAATTA